>Ga0208898_1002975_pt1 | contig 10114 bp, 17 predicted proteins | sample VirMetDEL_Mar_4_FD_184513 | JGI IMG/M metagenome (GOLD analysis project Ga0208898, IMG submission 184513) | Aqueous microbial communities from the Delaware River and Bay under freshwater to marine salinity gradient to study organic matter... | ecosystem: Environmental > Aquatic > Marine >...
CACTCATGTCCGTTCTCCCTTGGGTTTCGGACGCAGCGTCCATGCGTCAACAGCATCTACCTCCCAATAACGACAACAAAAATAATCGCCACATGAATCTATTTCATGTTGTGGATAACCATTCTCAACAAGCCATTTGAATGTATTTTCCACATCTTCTGGAATAGGTTTGGGAAAACCATACTTCCAACCAGAAGGCGGATCAATCATTTTAATCTTCATCTCAATCTCCTTACTTCTCAGCACTTGAATTTCCATTCATGTGTCTCCATTTTAATAATGTAAGACCGTGGAATTGAAATACTTCCGTTGACTGTCATGTCGTCTTGTTCCTGACAGGATGACAGAGTGATATATTCCGGCTCGTCCTTGATTAACAATCCACAGCTATAAACAATAGTTGGGCCGTCATCTTTTGAATCATGCCAATCATTTACGGTTGCGGCGTCTAGCCATTCAACAAGAGCGTAAAACATTATTCACAAGTTCTGGAACCAGTAGCCGGATCAATAAAACACGCGGCTCCATCGTTTTCATCCTTATTTGCTGGTTCAATTTTATTTAAAATTCCGTATCGCTTGCCATCTAATCTAAAGGTGGTAATACCCTTTAATTTATTTTTCCATGCTTGCATGTAAACATCTTTGAATTCTTCAAAAGTAACATTTCCACCAACATTAATCGTCTTTGAAACGGCGGAATCGATAAAAGGCTGTACGGCAATTTGCATTTGTAAATGATCCTCTACGTTAAGATCATCAGTAGTCTCTCCCCTTAAACCAAAAAAATTATAAACGTAATCTTTCAAACGAACAACCCTGGCACCATCTTCCGTTTGAACTGTACGATCTAACTCATGTTGAAAAACGGGTTCAATTCCAGAAGAAATATTATCTGCCGTAAAACTAATTGTACCAGTAGGAGCAATAGATGTTAAATGACTATTCCTCATACCCTGTGTTTTAATCTTGTCGCGTAATTCTTGTGGAAGCCGTGACACAAACCCGCTTTCCTGATATTTTTCTGCATCATATAATTTAAAGCTACCCTTTTCCAGAGAAAGATCGGACGAAGCTGAATATGCACCATACGTTAAAACCCGCATGATTTTTTTAGTTAATTTAACAGCTTCGGGTGAGCCGTAACGATAGCCACACAAAGTAAACGCATTAGCAAGACCAGTAATACCTAAACCCATCCGACGTTTAGATTTAGCTTCAATTTCTTGTTGTTCTAGAGGATATTTTGTTCGATCAATGACATTATCCATGGCTCTCACAACATGGGGAATATCACTTTCAAGCAATTCGAAATTAAATACACCGTTGTTTATGTACTTTACCAAATTAAAAGAACCTAATAAACAAGCTCCGTATGGTGGGAGTGGCTGCTCACCGCACGGGTTTGTGGCCTCGATGCTTTCACAATAATACAGTGGGTTATCTGAATTAATTCTATCAAGGAATAGAACACCCGGTTCGGCCCAATCCCACGTGCTTCGCATTATTTCGTCCCATAATGCACGAGCATCTAAATGGCGATAAATTTTACCATCAAATACCAACGCAAAGGGTTTTCCAGTTTGAACGCACGACATAAATTCGTCCGTCACTCCGACTGAAATATTGAAATTTGTTAGCTCACCCTCATTACGTTTAGATCGAATAAAAGCCTCAATATCGGGATGATCTACACGTAGGACGGCCATCATTGCCCCGCGTCGATGTCCCGCCGAAACAATCGTGCGGCAAACTGCATCAAAAATTCGCATGAACGAGACAGGGCCAGATGCAGTAGAATCCAGAGTAACAATACGATCACCAGCGGGCCGAATACGGCTAAAATCATAACCAATTCCACCGCCACGCCGCATTGTTTCAGCAGCTTCAGCAGCTTTTTCCATAATGCTTTCCATAGAATCTTCAATCGTACCCGATACAAAGCAGTTGTAGGCAGTAACATTACGAGGGCTCCCCATGGCCGATTGGACACGCCCTGCTGGCATGAACCGTTGGTTTAGAAACAAGTCTTTCAATTTTAAACGGTGTTCCTCATTATCAGCCATTGCTGCCGATTGCCGTGAACAAGCCTCATCAAAAGATTCATTAGGCAAACGATACTTTTGTTGATGAAGAGAATCACATACTGAAACTTTAGGACCAAACATTAAACACTCCTTCTAATTGTTAATTGGAAGATTTACATGTATCATATGACATGCTGCTTCTATCTGTGAAATATTAGGAATTGAGTTTAACGCATTATGGACTGTCAATGGTTTAACAACATTTTCGCAATTAGCCATTGTTTCCCCTGGTGGAGCTTGAAATACATTTATATTTTGCTGGCCACCGTTGAATGTCAAAACAATAATTAATAGTAAAACATCCATAATTACACCTTAATCAAATCACTTAAAACAGGCGGCTTATAGTTTGGCCCTTTAACGACTTTACCATCACTCCGTAATACCGGGTTACCGTCATCATCAAGCTTCGACATATTAGATAAGTGGACCCTATTAAAAGCGACATCAAAAGCACTAGAAATGGTATTAAAACTAATGACAGTGCCGCTAACAACATATTGGACATCCACAAGTTCCTTTAAATAATTTTCCCAATCTTCAACAGAAATTTTTCTGCCTCGTTCTAACTCCATTTCTAATTTATCAGAAGCCTCAATAAATTCTCTAACTTCTTCTAAGATAAGTTTTTTACGCAATTTCAATAAAGAAACACGAGCTTGGGCATCTAAATCTAATCCCATAGCCATGTGAAATTCAGCAACCTTACTTTCCCTTGTTTTACTAGACCAGTATATCATATCACAATCTCGTCACGTTGTCAACAGGTTTTAAATCAGATTTACGACAACTTGATAATAAAATTTCAGCGGCCCACCTTAAAACTTGCTGTCTATCTTTCGGTGAAACCATATCTCTAGAAATTAGACGCACTTGCTCCATCCTTGCTACGATAATATCAGGAGGAAACAGGGTAATATTTGGGGAAGCATCATCATCTGTCATTCATCATACTCCATATATTCATCTACGTCAACATCAAAAATTTCTCTTAAATCTTCTATACGCTGCTCAATTTTATCTGAAAACATTTCGATTAAATCTTCAGTCGATATTTCCAGAATATCGCAAAGAATATTGGGGTCAGCTAAATTAGCAAGACGTAAAAGGAATTCTCTATCATTCAAAGACATTTTTAATATTATTCAGTGTAAACCACCGAATTCCTTCCTTATCGCACCATTCACCCATATTCATTTTACTACCCTTCCTAAGTTTCTTATTGGGATTATATAATATAAAAATTAGTTCCTTATCCTCTGATAGCGAGTCGCGTATTGAAGTGTATTTTTTTGTATCCCCAACTCTGAAGAACCCCTTGCATTCAATTAACAGTAATTTATCTTCGGATTGTCCAACAAAGTCGGGGATATATTTTTTTTTAACAATATAGTCGTAGCGAGACGGCTCGTATTCACAATAATCCTTTAGAATTAAGGATACATTTTCTTCAAATTTATTTCTAAATTTATTCGTCCTCACTGTTAATAGTCCGCTTATACTTTTTAATACTTTCTGAATTATTCTTCTTAATTAGAGCCTGTGTCATGCCCCCTGTTTGAGAGACAAACGGTGAACCATGTAGTTCCCATCCTTCATTCAACAACTTAGTAATTCCCTCTTCAAAACGATCAGGGCGCGGAGTATTGATAACCTTAAATTCCATAGTCATAATTATTTCCTTTCAATTCCGGTACGTTCGGATATTTAACAATTTTAGTTAAGAATTTTGGACCTGTAGAATACAAAAATGCTTTTACATTTGGATAGCAATGTTCTTTGTATTGGCAGTAAGAACACATAGTAGATAACTTTAGGTTGCCAGATTTTCCGTCCTCGACCGGCTGAGAGCATAGAGAGGGACGGGTATCGTCCAACACAGTTTTTTTTACAAACTCGACACGTTCTTCTATGTCGCCGCTATAATATTGATACATTGGATGTTCAGTATCATCCAGATCATATTGAAGGACACATAAATGACCGTTCTGTTTATCCATAGCTAACCATGCAAACTTCCTCTCACCTTCAGAATGGGCATACGCCTTGACTTGATCGACATACCCGAATGGATCATCCAGTGCTAAGGACCCGTTCTTGAACTTGTTAAAACCAAAGCTACTGGTTGATTTAATATCGGTAGTGATGCCGTCAATCTTACAATCCATATGTCCCTTGATACCGTTAACCTCACATTCCTTTTGTTCGTCCGTTACGGTGTGCCCCGACATACGGGTAAGAAAAAGTAATAACTCCTCAATTAGATTTCCGTACATAAACTTTATAAGAGTATGGGGTTGTATCTTTTCGCCTCGAAAACGACGATATGAAAACCATTGAACAAGATCAGGTTTACCTATGTTAGATAATCGGAGTTTAGAGGAATTAAAATCGTGTGGTAGAAATTCTTTCCTCATTAGCTGTTTAATTGCTTCTCCGAATTTTTCAATTTCATCATTTACATTTACATTAGCGGGAGCATTACGATCCTTAACTAATTTATAAATGTCATCAACTAGTGTATCTAATGTGTTTCCGCCCATGTGTTTCCTACCTTATACTGACCGTCCAGAGGACAGCGTAGATTAAAAGAAAGGCCAGCCGCCTTAATACACTCTACAGCTAACCACCCGAATTTATCAGCCTGACTATCTTTAACTTCAGCTTGAAATTCATCATGAATATTCCCGACGAATTTGTATTCTATATTATGTATGGTAGCATATTCATCTAATAATGTCAAGGATTTTTTCATTATGATAGCACCGGCGGATTGTAAGAGAGTATTAAGGGCAGCATGGCCTGATCTAATTATTAATTTACGTCCGTCTAATCCTTTAAGGTGTCCGCGAAGAGAGGAATTTGCAACTCGTTCTCGTAAATCTCGAAGAGACGGTGTGTTCGAGAGAAATAATTCTTTAAGTCTTGCTCCATCTGTAGCAGAACCACCGACGATTGATCCAATTTTTGCGTCTCCTGCCCCGTATAGGAAAGCATAGATAAAAGTTTTAGCAGCGTCTCTTGTTGTAAGTCCAGCAGCTTTTTGGTTTGCTGAGTGAACATCGCCGTTGATGATTTCATTGGTATACTCCTTATCATTCATATAATGGGCTAACATTCGTAACTCAAGTCCAGCCGCATCAATTCCGACTAGCTTGTATCCTTTCGGAACGATCCAACATGATCTACACTCCCGCCCATATTCAGAGTGTACCGAAGGAACCTGTGCCATATTAGGACTATTATGAGTCATTCGACCAGTAACAGCACCTATTGTATTTACATAACCATGGACCCTATGTGATTTAACATCAACTTTATCAATCCACGATTGAACTTGAGCAATTCTCTTTTGTATCAATAGATATTCGGCAATTAACTGAGCTTCGGGGATATGTTTAACCTTCAATAAAATTTTTTCATCAACAATTGGATGGCCTTTATCAGTAAAATCAACAGGTTTCCATCCGAAAGACTGTAAATATTTAGCTATTTGCTGACGTGATCCTAAATTAAACTCATTAAACTCTATTCGACTAAATGTTCCGCAAACATTAGAATAACAATCCCCTAAAAATTTTAAATTCGATGAACTAAGATTGCCGTCCTTATTGTATTTCGGTTGTATTTCTTTAACAAAAGATGGTAATGGTTTGAATTTTTGCCGTACTAATTCTTCCAATTCAAACTTTTTTTCTTTAAATTCTCCAATTAATTCCCAACATTTTTGGACATCTAATTTCCAGCCATTTAGAATTTGTTTGGAAATAATCCTCTGAACTTTATGTTCCAGATCAATACTCGTATTTCCAAAAGGAGATAAACTATTTGATAAAGTGTCGAAAACTTTTTTGGTAAGACGTAAATCATTGACGCAATATTCGACCATTTCAGGTGTAAAGGTTTCCCAATTATCATACTCACCTTTCGGGAAATTCAAGCGTTTTCCCCATGATTTTAAAGAGTGACCACCTTCTCGTTGAGGATTATCGAGCTTTGATAGAATTAGGGTATCGGTAAGCTTTAAACCATCGAAAGATAGCCCAATAAATTTTTCCAAAATAGGAACGTCGAAATCCAGTAAGTTGTGACCTATAATTTCGCCATGCAAATGGAACCATTCTAAAATCTCCTTTTTGTTAAACGGTGGTAGAAAATTTCGTACCACGTTTTGTTCGTTCATTGAACCAATCATCCAAATTTTCGTAACGGGTAACTCTGTGGTTTCTATATCTACGATAAGCCGATTGGTCATTGATAATTGTCTCTCCACGTTTCAAAGCAATGTGTTCTAGTCTGTGGCAGTTCGAACATAGTATAACACATTCTTCAGCTTCGTCAACAATTTTTTTAGGTGGTCCGGATAATCCTCGCCATGAACTTGATCGTAAACTAAATTTTTTTGTCGTATCAAATGGATGATGAAATTCCAGTAATTCAAGCGGATAATTTAAATTACAAACTTCACAACACATTTTAGTCCTCGCGGTGATGTAAACCTCTCTATTATATATCCCACTGGCATCTGTTTTCCTAGAACTCACCATCATCTCCAACACCATGTGGATTTGAAATTTGCTGCATTCGGCCTGTAAGGGAATCATAATAGAGATAACATGCTGGTCCTGTCAACCCAGAAAATCGGTTTTTCAAAACCCGCACGGTAGTGGTATTCCTTTGTTGATTGTCCTCATGCTGCTGATTGCGTTCCAGACCTAATACGATGTCAGATAATTGAGCAATTGCTGCTGATCCGCGAAGATGGGATAAAGATATTTGACCACCATCTTCATGGGCCTTACCATCCGGACGTTTAAGATGGCTGACTAAAAACATTCCAACTCCAGTTTCCTGAACAATGGTGCGTAATTTTGTCATAATCGAATCGATAGCTTTCCTTTCGTCTCCGTTTTCCTGATCTGAAACGATAATACTCAAATGATCTAGGATAATCCATTTGCAATCCATACCCTTAACCATATAGCGTAATTTAGATAATAAATTTTCCTCTTCGGTAGAGCCGAAATGTTCCATAAAATAAAACCGGCCCTTACCTAGTGTCGCCTCGAACCATCGTTGCTTATCTTCTTTCGGAATAGCCTGATTGGTACGCAATTGATGAAGTGGAATATTAGCTTCGACCGACATAATACCCTGGCCGGTAACAGACGTGGACTCTTCAAGAGCCATAATTCCGATATTATCATCCGTATGGTTCAGGATATAATGACATAATTCCCGTACCAACTGGGATTTACCCATGCCTGATCCTGATGTAATGGTGACTAATTCTTGCGGACGAAAACCCATTGTTAACTCGTTAAGGCAAGCCCAGGGATAAGGTATGGACACTGGCGGGTCATTATTAATAATGCTATCCCACAGATCGGAACCATTTACAATACCGGAGGGACGGAACGGCTTGGCATCCCACCATGCGGAGATAAAATCCTTTACTCGACCCGCTTTCAACATTTCGGACGCATCCTTCATGGGCAGCGATACGGTACGAACCTTGTTGAAAGAAAATAGGGGAAGAACATCGTCCACGGCCCGCTTACCGGCCTCGTCGTTATCGAAACAAATTACGACATGCTCGAATGTCTCTAACCAATCAAGGGAAGATTGAATGTCCCTCTTAGCCCCAGCAGCGCCTGTTTTTAATGATACGACCGGCCATTTACCATCGAACATTTCGGCAACGGCGAGGGCATCTAGCTCACCTTCCGTGATGGTCACATATTTACCACCTTCGCGCCAGACATTTTCCCCGAACAGGACTGTATTGTCTAGGGTTCCAGAGACATAAAATTGCTTTGGTTCTACAACCCTCACCTTGTTTCCGACAACACTATTAGTTGACTTGTCAACGTATGGATAATAATGCTTAATAACATTTCCACTGGCGTCACAATCTAAAGTGACACCAAATTTTTGCACAATATTTTGTGAGATATTGCGTTCCTTGATGGGCCCACAAATTCCTGGCATATTAATGACCTTTTTTGGTTTCGATTTAAACGTCAAAACATTTTTGGTGTTATCGCTATAACCACATTTGTAACAATATGAGTGATTATCATCATAATAAACTAAATTATCTCCCCTGGTATCCCCACCCTGCGAACGACACGCAGGGCAGGGACCACGGGAAACAGCCGTGGATTTTTGCAACATTAAAAGTCCTCTGTTTCAGTTTCAGTCATATGATTGCCGGCGTATTCCAGAACCTTAATCTTCTTGATGTATGGGGGGACACCGTGAACAGGGTGCGGCTTACCCTCAACCCATAGAATTTTCACCTTCGAGCCATACGGAATGTCCCTAGATACTGGTTCACCGTTTGTATTGATGACCGGGAAATCCGGAAACTTGGTGAAAAATTTACGCTGGGCCAGAATGTCCGTCCCATTGTCATAGCTCTTGACATGGACACCTGCTGACTTTAAAGCTTCACTTTCTCCGTCATCAATGGTCAAGACTACAGTATATCGGTTAGTGTCCTGACCCTTATATTTTTCAGTTTCCGATAGATTGCAGAATGCAACAACGCCTTCAGTAATCATAGTTAAAACTCCTTATAAGGTTGAACGTAAAAACATCATAGACCAATTTATCGGCCTTGTCAAGCTTAAAATTTAAATATCGTTCTCCATATCTTCAATTTCAATATCGTAACCAGGGCAAAATTCCGGATCGTCACCACAACGGGCGTCGAGAAGATCACATTCTCTAAAACTACGCCCGCAGCCGGATCGGCTTGTACTAGAAAACGAACAGCCATCACAGTGACGACCGTCAACAAAAATATTATAGACAAGCTCCCATTGTTCCTTAGTTGTCAACATCATCATCACCCCTCAAATAACTTTCAATTTCATCATCCGCGTCAATGACATTCAGCATATTTTTATTGTTGCGGAAAATTTTAGAATGATAGAATTTGTCCATAACTACTTTTTCGGGGTTTCTCTTCTTAAATCCCATCTTGCGTCTAGTGTATTTATTTCGTTCGTTAAACATTATCCTCTCCGTACCATGATAACAACGAGGTCGTTCCTTGTTGATTAGAATAATACACCTTTTGTATCCCCTTGTCAAGTAGTGCCGCCATACAAATTTTGCAAGGTTTCGCCATGCCCCTTTTTCCGTTATTCATAGCTCTGACGACATATGCCTTATCAATTCTGGTATCATATTTTGTTCGTATCAATGCGCTTATTTCAGCATGGAGATGACACGCCAGGGGATTTCCTGCCTTTGTTGCATACATAAATTGCTTCGGATGGGTTTTATTTGAATTACACCCGACAGCTACAATGTTATTCTTTTTATCTGTCAGAACGCATCCAGTTTTATGTTTTTTTCTATCCGATAGATAGGCGGTGTACTCGGCTAAATCCATAAGTTTTTCAATGTTTTGTTTCATACTTTCCACCAATATGGTGCATCACGTTTAGTCCACTTGGCCATATAAGCTTTGTCACCAAGATAGTAATTTCGGTACGCCTGAATAGACGACTGATCTTTATATTCATCCGGCATACACTGCGGCATTGGGGTCATGTCACTCCCCTCACGCAATTCATATGGGCAATACTCAAGACTATCTACAATACCTTTTAGTTTTGTGGCATGTACCTTACCATAACGATGGGTGTATTCGGTGGCTGTAGCATCAAGCAAACGCCATAGCCAACGATAGTTTTTCCGGTTAGTCCTGGCCCAGATGGCACTAGGATGGTTCTTGTGCGTTGATTTGTAGCAGTTTACTGCCGACGTACCATCGAGTTCATGATGCGCTGTAGACAACAACTGAGCGTATTCAAGGATCATCTTAACTACATGCTTATCACAATGCCATTCGGCACACGTAACAGGATCAGAATGTAAATAGAAGATGTTCATGTAACTACTCCCATCTATAAAATATGTGATCTTCGATTTCAACTGTTCTAACTTTTGATGATACCCATGACGGTCTAATATAATCCGCATGATAATGAGTAGCACCGTCCGTTATGTCAA
>Ga0208898_1002978_pt1 | contig 10107 bp, 11 predicted proteins | sample VirMetDEL_Mar_4_FD_184513 | JGI IMG/M metagenome (GOLD analysis project Ga0208898, IMG submission 184513) | Aqueous microbial communities from the Delaware River and Bay under freshwater to marine salinity gradient to study organic matter... | ecosystem: Environmental > Aquatic > Marine >...
CAGTTAACTTATAATATTAATTTTTAAAACATAAAAAAATGAGTAAATTAGGAAAAGTTTATACAGCAAGTTTTCAAACTGGAGATATTACTGCTGCAGGAGATTATCCTTCAGGCGGTAGTGGTGTTTTCTTACCAGAAGGCGCATTAGTTGTAAACGCATACATCAGCGAGCAAACTGCATTATCTGGTGGAACAAACGTTAAAATCGTATCAGGTTCTACAGATTTAATGGGAGTATTAGCTACAGCATCTATTACAGATTTTAATGATGTTACTTTAACAGCTAATAAAATCACAGCTCCAGGAGAGTTAAAACTAACTACAACTGGTACTTATTCAGCAGGTGCGGCTACGGTTCACGTAGTATACTTGATGGAATCACCTGAGTAATTTCAGTATTAAACACAAGACTCACAGGGGACTAGTTTCCCCTGTAGGTCTTTTTTTATAAAATTTAAACGACATGGCATTAAACGTATCTCTCACTGCGGATTGTAAAAAGGCGGTGGTAACAGTAACAGGAGCAGCTGTTGACTCTCAAAACTCAGTACAAATTTCTTTAGGAGATTATAGTTATAATTATAACTTTCCAGGAGGAGCTACCAATACTAGAGTTATAAATTTAGCAACTCAATTAGTAAGCTCAGGGGCAGGATACGGAGGAGTGATGACTATATCACATTTAGAAAGCGGAGCTGTAGTTAGTAGTACAGCAGTTTTAGTAAGCTGTGATATTCTATGTTGTTTAGCCAAAAAGATGGAAGACTTGCTTGATTGTAATTGTGAGTGCATGAAATGCTCTGACGATTTAGTATCAGCACAAAAAATATTTTTATTATTAAAAGCAGCAGAGGCTGAATTAGCTACTATAACAGGAAGCCTTACTGATAGGGCTGCAATTATAGCTAATGTAGAAAAGAAGTATAACAAGGCTGCTGAAATGTGTAGCGGCCACTGTGGATGTAACTGTTAATGGCGAAAGGACTATCATTTTTAAGTGTAAAGTGTCTTAGAGATGCTACAGGTGCAGTATTTTTTACAGCAACAGGGAGTTTAACAAATTCACCTGTAGCAGTATTAATAGCTGGGAAAAGTACAGAGTTTGATATAATTACTCTACCATCAGGACACAGACAACTTAAGGTTAAAATAACCTCCAATCTTACAGTATTAAAATATAAAGTAACACTTGCTTCTGGCATTTCTGTAGAAAGGTCTATAGGAGTACCTACACAGGCACAAAGACTTAATACAGATTTTGCTGACTTAACTCAAAGTTTTAATGAAGTAAAAGATAGAAACAGTCAAACTTTTAGCTTTAGTGAGGCTTTACAATATCCAGAAGGTAAAGGACAAAATCAAACTGTACTATATCCAAGCTCTACTTCAGAGAGATTAGATACAAGTACTAGAGCAGATTTCTACTATACTGCAGATGGATCTTTTGCTTATATAGCATCTAACGATCTACAAAATCAATTTTTAAATAATTTAAACTACGCACCTGCAGGAACAACAAGAGATACTGTAGGTAGATTTGAAGGAGGCACTCAAAATACATCTTTAGGTATTATATCCTCTTCCGTAGCAAATGCAAATACAGGGGACATAGAAGGTCCAGTAGTATTTGGGGAGATAGTTGCAATAGACTTACCTGCTATATCAGCGGCAGATTCAGGAACTCCTACTATAAGTGTATGTACAATTCCAGATTCTTCAAATTACTACTTACGAGGATGTATTAATTTTGCATTACCTTGTACAGATAGTGGAATAGCGCATGCGCAAGATTGTAATTCAGTTACTCTTACTGCTGCAGTAATAAATGCAAGTGAAGTAGTAGATGGAGGATGTTGTGTAGAATGTAATAGTCTTGATTTTAGTATTACAGATATTAATGCTGCGGATACAGATGTTACAAATGGAACAGTAACATTTACATTTAATAGTCCTACTTTGACTACTTCTAATATTGAATATACATTAGTTGGAACTCCGAGTAATCCACTATTAAGTTTTTCAACTGTAGGCGTAGGTTTATCTGATCAAGCGCTTCCATATACTGTAACCTACACTAATCTTTATCCTGGTAGTTACTCTATAAAGATTGGGTCCGGATCTTGTTCTTATACAGAGTTTTTTACAATTCCGGATAAAGAGACTACCGTTTCTACTAATTACGGTTGTACAGATAACACTGCATTAAACTATGATGCAGCTGCTACAAATGTAGACGCCTTATGTGTATTTTGTGATAGTGTTACAGGTAACTTTATAGCAGGTGGGAATAACACATGGACACATTATTTTCCAAATGTTTTAGCTCCTACTGAAACTACATCTGCAACTAGTAATCCAGATGGTACTAGTAATACTGATGGAATTATACATTTTACAGGAGACTCATCTGAATGGGAATTATGGAATGATGTTAATTACGGAATATGGAATCTAGGCGAAGAAGGATTTTTTCAATTTAATCCTGCGACAGCTCTTACTAGTGATCAAGCTTTACCATTTGTACACAAGCTTTATAAACTTGATATTGATTTAGATACGTTCCAACAAGTATATGCAGGAGCTTTACAGGGAGGTACAAGTACTTTAACTGTTGTAACAAGTAATGCTACTCTTATTAGTACTCAAACAGGTAATGGTAGTCAAGCACATACATTTACAGGACTAGCTACAGGAGATTATGTAGTAGTTACACAATATGACAATGACGGCACTTTAGATGGGGATGATGAGATAGAACAGTGTTACAATATACAAATAATAGGAAATGTTCAAATTTCAGGATGTACAGATTCTACTGCACTAAACTATAACTCTGCTGCTACTATTGGTGATGGTTCATGTAACTATCCTAGTGCTGGCGATGGTTGTGGAGTTTTAGATTTTACTTTACAGCGCGCATGTCACTTTGATAATCAGGAAAATATTAATGATACAAATGATGGTCCATCAGATAGAAATGGAGTTTGGTATGGAGGCTGGGACAATGAAGCATTTTTAGAATGGGTTGCAAACGGGCGAATACTTACTCAAGGGCCGATGGCTGGAGTTTCTCTTGCTAACAATAATGTAATTGATAGTGGTGAACAGATTTGGATAATTAGTGAAGTATTTTGTTTTGATTCAACTGAAAATGAATCTAATTTTAATAACTTTTTTACTCTTACTAATCCTGCATATCAAGAGAATGCCAATCTTCTAATGTATCAGCCAGCTGTTTATTCTTTTTCTGGTGCATATCCAGAACAAAGTGATAGTGGTGTTGTTCAAAATAATAATGAAGTATACGGCTCATTTAACTATGCAGGTGGTCCCAACTATGGAGTTTATAGTAATAATTTACAAGATGCTCCATTTGCAACTCAAGGCCTCGACTTTTTTATAGTTGATTTTACAGTAACATATTCTGATGGATCTTCTACATTGTTTTCAAGAAGCTTACGGGATCTTATCTTTGGTCCTTTAGATTTTATTTCCGAAACTAGTAGAGATTGTCCATCTACAGTATATCCTGTTAGTTACAGTTATACATATAATTATGGAACCTTTGGTGTATATGAATATACTTATAGTAGTCCTGAAAAGTTCTTTGAAGGAGAATTTCAAGCTGAAGGTTGTTGCACAGATATAATTACAACAATCGAATGTACTGATCCAACAGCAACTAATTATTGCTGTCCAGCAGGCACAGAAGGAGTTGTAACTGATAATTCGCTTTGTCAGTATGACGAGGAACCACAAGAAATACCTGGATGTACTAATCCTAATTCTCCTAATTTTAATCCTCTTGCTACCATTGATGATGGAAGTTGTGTATCTCTTCCGCCTACAGTAGGTTCTTGGTTTTGCTCAAATGCGGCAGCAGGAGAATGTGAATACATACCAGGTAACCAAGATGGGTACGGAACACAACAAGAGTGCGAGTCTAACTGTCAAGATATTGAAGAACCGGACGATTGTTTAGAGTTAAGCAATTGGGTTAATACTAACAGTGGTGGTATGAACGCTACTACTACAAACGCTACGGGTGTATACAATGAAACTGCAGGATTCTGTGACGTTGGTGAAGGAGGATCAATAATAATTAATATTCCTAGCACTGCTGATCTTAACATAGTAAACCCTAACGGAGTTCTGTTTGTTGTTCAAATTTATCAAACTGATAACGCTGGATTTCTTACTTCATATGCTAATTATTATGAAAATGGTCAAACACCATTTGGCAGTGCTACTGATGGTCCAAGCGCTGTTGCATTATCAGGGGACCCAGCTGAGTTTCTTTCTTTATCAGATTATCAAGGAGGAACGTATACATTTAATAATGTGCCTGGAGGATGTTGGAGCTATTCTATTGCATTTTACTCCGATGTTATATCTACATCATTTGGAATAGTGCCTGCAAACCCTTCCACGTATTGTGAAGGATTTACTAACTCTGTTTGTATAGACTATACTTGTGATATTCCAGATGGAGGAGGGGGAGGAGAGATTATAATTGGATGTACTGACCCAGAGGCAGAAAATTATAATCCTGATGCTGAGGTAGATAATGGCACATGTAATTACCCTTGTGATCCTTGTGAGGGAGAATGTTTATGCCCTGATGGCACTTATAGCTCAGAGTGCTGTACACCTGATCCTCAAAGTGGTTGTACAGATCCATTAGCAAATAATTATAATCCTAATGCATCTTTAGATGATGGTTCTTGCGACTATGATCTAGTAGGATGTACTGGACCATGCTGTGATGGTGGCTGCGATGGTGACGGCGGAGGCGGAGATGTTGACGATGGTACAAATAGTATTATACCAGGATGTACTCCTCAAAACATAGATAGCCTTTTAGAATATAATAATAAATGCATAGCTTCTTCTGGTAGTAGATTCTATACTAAACTAGTTACAGGTTTAGGAGATGATTGTAGTACAATGGAAGCTTGGAAAATGATTATCATACAAGAAATATTAAACAGAAAAGGTTTACCTTGTATTTATAATTGTACAGATAGTTCGACTCCAGCTATAGGAGCGGCTACAAATAACTGTACTCAAAAATGGGAAGATGGCGGATCTATATATTGGAATCCTACAGACGCAGTAGGTTTTGGATTAGGAACAATTGTAAAAAGAGCAAATGGAGGACTGGGCGGAGTTATATACATAGCAGTATCTACTAGCGGTCTAACTATAGATCCTTTCTCTTCAGACTCAAACAGCGGTTGGAAAAAATGCGTTACTATAAAAGCTCCTACAGATAATTCGGATTATTTGGAAAAATTTGTTAGCTTTGCTAAAAGCTACTGTAGAGACTGCGGAATACCTCCGTATACTCAAGAAACAGAAGTTAATGTACAAGTTACAACTAACTTTACTGTAGGAGGTTCATCAATAACTAATGACGGAGTCTCATTTGGGCCTTCTAATAATTAAAATATAAAATGGCAGAAATAACATCATTAAGCAGTTTAGCAAAAACAAGTGTAGCTACTACAGATTTTTTATTAGTAGCAAACTCAACTACAAAAGCTGCTAAAAAGTTTCAACTTTCATCATTGTTCCCATCAGTATCTACAGGTGGGGCAGGATCAGAGGCACTATATACAAGTGCTACACTTACTAATAAAAATCAAATTGTATTCAAAGGATTAAAATCTGCTGATGCAAAAGTAACTGTAACTACTGCTACAGATAACTTGATAATTACTTTAGTAGAAGCACAGATAGATCTTAACGCTTGTGATAACAGTAGCGCAGGGTTTTTGAAAAATATAGACTTTGATACAGTTACAATGACTAACGAGCTAGGAGTAGTTAACGGAGGTACAGGTTTATCTAGTATTGCTAAAGGAGCACTTTTGTATGCAAGCGCAACTGATACAATTTCTGCAACAGCGGCTATGTCTACAAACGGACAGCTACTTATTGGTAATACAACTAATGGGTATCCTTCAGTAGCAACACTAACAGCTGGTTCTAATGTAACTATAACTAACGGAGCAGGCTCTATAACTATAGCAGCTACTCTTGCTACTTTAGCAGCTAACTTAGATACAGATAGCTACAACATTGATTTGAATACTAACTATATCAGTGATGATGGATCTGATAGAGGTATATATGTACATACTAATGGTAAGACAATCCTTAATGATAGTGGTTCAACTCTTACAACAAGTGAGGCTGTAGCACAGTTAAATTTCCAAGGTAATAATGCAGAAGCTATTAGAATAGGTAATCCTGGAGCTTCTCAAAGCACCTACTTTATTAGAGCTATAGATGGTACAAGTGGATCAGCTGGTTCTAGATTATATATTTATTCAGGTAGTGGAGAAGGAAACGGAGCTGGAGGTTCAGTAGCTTTAAATGCAGGAGATGGTGCAGGGTCAGGTGCTGGAGGAGATGCTCTTATTTATGGTGGTGATTCAGCCAGTGGAACTCCAGGTGATGTAGGACTTTATACATATAATAGCTCAGGAACATCAGGTGTAGGACTTCTTGTAGCTGGAGATACTAGAGATACATCAGTTTACGCTAATCTATTTGTAGTTAATAACCCTGTATATGCTAGAGGCGGTTTTCGTAATAAGCAAGCTGCAGTTCCTGTATTAGCAGATAATACTGATGCATTAACAACAGCTCAAGTACTTACAGGAGTTTTAAAGATTACTCCAACTGCAGATAGAACTAAAGCAACACCAACTGCTACAAACCTAGTAACAGATTTAAGTTTAACATCTGACAATGATTCTTTTGATTTTACAATTGTTAACTTAGCTACAGACGGCACATCAGATCTTACTTTATCTGCAGGTGTTGGAGTAACAATTATAGGTAGCCCAATAGTAAAATCACGAGATGATGCTGATGATGCAGGCTATTCAGGCTCAGGTCTGTTTAGAATAAGAAGAAGCAGTTCTAGTACGATAGACTTAATAAGAATTGCATAACAATAACCAATTAATTATATAGACAAATGAAAAAAGTAAAAATGAAAAATGGAGAGTTTGTTAATTTATTTAACGGACTTAATGAAGTTAAATCTCTTCCAGGAGTTAAATTTGGATTATTAGTCGCTAAGAATCTTAGGATTATTGAAACAGAACTAAAAGACATAGAAACTTTTAGTCAGCCTAGCGCAGAGTTTGTAGAGCTTTCTAGAAAGTACAATGAGCTTAAAGAATCCGGAGCTGATGAAAAGAAGTTAAATAAACTTGAAAAAGATAATGACAAGATTATTAAGGCTCGTCAAAAACAGATAGATGAAGTTAATAGTTTGTTATCTGAGGAAGTAGAGATTCAGTTACATTCAATATCAGAAGAAGCTTTACCAGAAAGCATTACTGGGCAGCAAATTATTAACATTGATAAAATTATAGAATAATGGCAACATTAACAGCAAAATTAACATTAACTAGTAGTGGAGTATCCAGTGACGCTTTAAATCTAACAGTCTCTGATTCCTTAGTAGTAACAAACCCTGCCGTAAGTTCAGCAAGACAAACTATTTTACACACCGCTCCAACAAATATTCTTACCACTTCTGCTAATACTGCTATAACTTATGTGTATCTTAAGAACATAGATGCTACTAATATTATAACAGTTAAGACAGATGATGCTACTGCTTTTGTAGACTTAGGTCCAAAAGAGTTTGTGTTCTTACCAATTAAAGGTGCAGTAGGATTAGAAGTTCAAGCAGACACAGCTAGTTGTATATTAGAATATGGATACTGGACAAAGGCATAACAATAGGGGTTTAAAAAAAGCTAAAAACTTGTTTTGGTATTCAGACTCTGAACCAAATGAAGTGTTGATAGCTTTTTGCCATCTAGTTTGTTTACCGCTAGCAATAACCTACGACTTTAAAGATGCTCACTGGGCTTTAATGTTTTTTGGCATTGCTTCTGGAGCTTTTCAATTATGGGCGGTTTTGTGGTCTAATTGTTTAAGATATAGACTACTAGCAGTACAAGCTGCTACTTTAATAGCAATATCTACTTGTGTAAACATGTATATGGAAGATTTGCTGCAAGGTAGTAACACTGGTTGGATTATTATTTTAATTTTTGCTATTTGGAACACTATAAGAGTTGTAAAAGAAAAAATAGAAAAAAGTGTTTAAAAGATTAAAGCAAATATGGAGCTATAGTGATAGTCAACCAACAGAAATAACACTGGCAATGTGTAATTTATTATTAACTCATTTGGCAGTTGGTTTAGAAATTGGTGGCTTGTGGTTTTTACGTATAATAATAGTACTATCCGCACTGTATCAACTATACTGTGTTAGTCAAGAAGACATAAGCTGTAGAGTAAAGGCTGCTATGATTACATTTGGTATTTATACAACTGTTACTATAATATATTTAATGCATATTGGATTACCAACGCCAACACACTGGGGCTGGTTTGTTTTAATGTTCGCTTCATTTGGAAGCATGAGAAGGTTGATTTTAGAAAAAATACACAAAGATTTGAAAGATGGATAATTTAACTCAAATAATAATAACCGTAGCTACTGTAGCTGGTTCTGCTGGTATATGGAAGTTCTTTGAAGCTAGGCTAAAAGTTAAAGCGGAGGAAAGAAAAAATGATATTCAAAATAACGACGGGGTGCAGTACAGAGACGATTTAAAAGACAGAGTTAGAAACTTAGAAGCATTGCTTGCTAAATCAGCTGACGAGAAAGATGAGCTACGAGACACAGTTTTAAAATTAACTGGGGAGGTTCAAGCCCTTAGAGTTAAGGTTGAGTTCTTAGAAAAAGAAAATGAACGACTAAAAATGAAATAATGGAATTAGAAGATTATTTTCAAACAGAAGAATTTAAAAAGCTTAAATGGTGCAAGAAGCTCTTTATAAGAGTTAAGATTGCTTTTATACAAATGATAAATCATTATTAATGAAGTTACAAGTAGTAAGATTTAGTAGCCAGGCAGATTCAACGTCTGGTTTGTTATTTGAAATAAATGAGCTAGGCAAACACTTTTTATGCTATACGCTTGAAGACGAGGCTAGAGTTTTAAAAGTTAAAGGTGAAACTAGAGTACCTGCAGGAACGTATAAAATTGAATTAAGAACTGAAGGAGGATTTCATGAAAGATATAGTAGAAAATATCCTAATATACATATTGGTATGCTTCATATCGTTAATGTTCCTGGGTTTGAGTATATTCTTATACATACTGGAAACACTGATGAACATACTGCTGGTTGTCTTCTCGTTGGGGATACCCAGGAAAATAATGTTATTATTCGGGACGGTTTTGTTGGAAAAAGTAATAATGCCTATAAAAGAATTTATCCACGTATTGCGAAAGCAATAGAAAGTGGAGAAGATGTAACTATTGAGTATGTTGATTTTGATTAATGAGATGGATAGGACAGCACATATGGGATTTTATATCCAGGTTCAGGAACAGTGTATATCTTGAAGATGTTACCGAGCATGTAGATTATGATGCTGAAACATTAGTAAAAGATAATACTACTGGACTTATACAATGGACCAAGCGAGCAAATGCTGGGGTAGTTCATTTCTATGTAAAAGCTGCTGAAGATCTTAAAAAAGGACATGCTGTATATGCTTCAGGGGCTGTTGGTAATTCACAAGCTATTGAAGTAAGTAAATATATAGCTAACAATACTATAGATGAAAGAAGATTTCTTGGTATTGTGGAAGCAGACATAGATAGTGGTGAGTTTGGTTATGCTATAACAGTTGGTACGCTAAAAGGTATAGATGCTACCGGCGATGGCATAACAGAGGCAATAGGTGAAACTTGGCTAGACGGAGATATTTTATTTGCTTCTGATAGTTATGCTGGAGAACTTACAAAAGTTCAACCTAGCGCTCCTAATCAAGTTATACCGTGTGCTTTTGTATTGAAGAATAACTCTAACGGTACAATAGCTATTAGAGCATATGATTTAGGTTATCATATTAATGAGTTGCATGATATTGAGGTTACAAGTCCAACTGAAGGTCAGGTACTAACCTATAATGAAACACTTGGCATTTGGGAGAATACAAGCTCTGCGGACAAACATTATACACATAGCCAAGACGTAGCTTCAGCACAATGGG
>Ga0208898_1002980_pt1 | contig 10104 bp, 9 predicted proteins | sample VirMetDEL_Mar_4_FD_184513 | JGI IMG/M metagenome (GOLD analysis project Ga0208898, IMG submission 184513) | Aqueous microbial communities from the Delaware River and Bay under freshwater to marine salinity gradient to study organic matter... | ecosystem: Environmental > Aquatic > Marine > Coastal...
TTTTTTCCAACGGATGTTCCATCGTCGATATCAAAAACCAACATTGTGATTTCTTTGACGTTCTTTTTTGATCTTGTACCGTTCATGATCGCTGGACAAAAAGCCGCGCCATTTTTTTCATCACGAATTCGATATTTCAAAAAATCTTTGTCCATTTTGTGTTGTGGCAATCGAACAGAAATCCCTTCGCGATCATAATGGTTGCGATACATCCAGAAATGAATTATCTTGTCTTTATACATTTGTTTCTCCTGTGTATATTTTTTGACATTAGTTAATTGTTAGTTGTTAGTTGTTAGTTTTCCTAGATGGCGCGATTTTATAGGGTTAGGATCGCGCCATCTTTTTTTTTAACACTCATATATCGATACAGATATGTGAGAATATTCATAGTCTGTTTCATCGATTTTTGAACAATAATATTTTGTACCAGTTACAGACACCACAAAATGATCATCTTGTAAACATTGTGCATCCACCAAACCATCCAAAACGGCTTTGATACAATTGTCAACATCTGGTTTTGAAGCGTGAAATAATCGTTGTGATGGGATTTCGTGGTGTTTCATGCGTTGAGGACGTGGAAAAACAAATGTAATTCCAACCGTAACCGGATAATCGATAGTTTTGAAATCTTTATATTCAGCCAATAAAAGCGCCGTTTCTTGAATGAATTGGCGTTTCCATTCAACATAATCTTTTGGCATATATGAATGACTTGTTTTGGTCACACGTGGACGTGGACACGATTTTGGTTCCAATAGATAATCGAAATGAAATGATTTTTTGTTGTTATTATTTTCCATTGTTTGTTCCCTCGATCATTGTGTGAAAAATAGCTATCCAAATCTTTTCCGCAATTTTTTGTTGTTCTGGAAGGTCATCCGAAAAACATTCCGCCAATCCAATTACGTTTTTGAATGTTGGGATGTGGCTTCCTTCGATCCAATTATAATATGTTTGTCTTGAAATTCCGAGTTGATTACATATCGATGTAACCGACATTTTTTTGATGACTTGCAATTCATCCATTAAATTTTTGAACATTTTTATCTCCTTTTTATATTAAAGTATTGACATGTAAATAGATATACATTATTGTATAACTATATTGTACAGTATCAAAAAAAACTATACACGTCAAACAAAAAAAGGAAAAAACAATGAATGAACTTATAATCGAAACAATGTGGACAATACATTTCTATGTTGCCAATTTTAGACCGCTTTTCCATATCGGTGGTGTTATCTTAACAATTGCAATTTTATTTTTGATGCTACTGGAGGATAATAATGATTCAAAAAAATAATACAAAAATCGTCATCGATTGCGAAACGTCTGGTTTGAATCCGGAAAAACACCAAATTATTGAAGTATGTATAGCTACATTGGATGTGAATAATGAAATCGTGGATATATGGTCACAACGATGTGAATTTGAGTATAAGCGCGCCGATACCACCGCATTGAAAATCAATGGATATGAAAATGACCGTGATTTGTGGAATAATGCAATATCTCAAAATGCGATGGCCATTGAACTTCGAAACCGCATAGCCGGAAAAACAATCATTGGTCACAATGTGAAATTCGATATGGATTTCATTGTGGAATTGTGGCGCGTCCAAGGTATTTCAAAACCGAAATATGACTATCGATTCATTGATACGGTGGTTTTGTGTCACTATCATCTTGATTTTTTGGGCATGTCTTTATCTTTGGATACAATTCGGAAATTCTTTGGATGGTCTTTGGAAGGAAACCACACCGCAACCAAAGACGTTCATGACACCGCAAAACTATATCGAAAACTTATGAGCGCCGGACGAATACACCGATTAAAATGGATTATCTCTTATTTGATTCGACTATCAATTTGATTCCAGATATTTGACCATCCAAATGTGTGACTTTCTGTTCTAGAACTGATATTCTAGATGAAATATCATCAAATTTTGTAGTGATAGTACTTAATTTTTCGATTATTCCTTCCATTTTTGCGGTGGTGGAATCCATTTTGGTGGATATGGAATTGGTGATGGTTTTTCGTTCGTCATCTAGTTTTCCAACGACTTCATCATATTTTGTTCTTAGTTTTTCCTCGCGAACTTCGAATTTCAATAATTGTTGTTCCTCATTTGCGGCGTTCAAGCGTGTGATTTCTTCGATTTTCATTAAAAAACGACCATTCATTTCATCCAATCGTTTTTCGCTTTTTGTATCTCTATATACAAGATAGGCCGCGAACAATCCCATCGCGCCATTTTGCAACAATATATCGATCAATGACATATCCATTTTAGATTCCGTTTTTTTCGATGAATGCTTTGGTGATTGGAACGATCAATTCAATGATGTTTTCAGCTACAATATCTTTCAATTCGTCTTTGTCTACTTTTTTGTCATCAGCTCGCGCCGCTTGGACATCTTCAACGATTTTTTTGGTTTGATCTTGAAAAATTTGTATCAATTCCAGCCATGGTATTTTAATATTCTTCATCGTATTTTCCAGTAATAAGAGTATAGGTGAATGTTGGCCATCCACGAAATTCGATTTGTTTCCTACATAATAGCATAAAATGATCGAATTCGATAGGACTAGCGAAAACTTGACATCCAGCTGACCATTTATCCACAAATACCGATTCGCGCGATGGATTTGAACGATGAATGTTGATTCCAAAAATCCCTTCTTCAATGACCTGTGATTGTTCCGCTACTTCATCGCGGTCGGAATCCCGCCAAACACGAACGGGTTGAACTTGACACAAAGCGTCATACTGTCCACGGTGTTTTTTTATTTGCCAACCACCGCGAACTTGTTGTGGACTACACATGACCGCCGTTCCGCGTTTTCGTCCATTCAACAACCAATATTTGCCCGGCTCGGTTGTTATACGATATTTGTGATGTTCCCATTGTCCGTTTTTTTTATATGCGACATGTAACCAATCATCAAAGCGATTTGGAACGGCCGCGCCAAATGGCGTTCGTACACCAATGATATTCAAGTTATAATCGCCGTTTTCGAAAACCTTGAAACCAGCCGATTCGACGATATCCAAAATATGCGGTCTTTTCATAGTATTGTCCTATTGTTTACAATCGGATTATCTTCAATCATCAGTGTATACATCCATTGTTTGTCCTGATATTCCTTTGCGATGATTTGACATTTTATTCGGTTGATACCGTGGATTATAGATGTCAATGTAACAACATCACCCAAATAGAGATAGCCATATTCGAAATCGGATTGAATATCCAATGTGAAATATCCCAAAGCTCGTTCACGAAGTATATTCGCGCCGATTCTTTGAACCGTGGAAAAATCTGTGATGAATTGCAATTCAATCTCTTGTTTTCGTACACCAAAACGATTTTTTGAAATCGTGGTGTATTCGCTATCTTTAATCGTATAATATCCAAGATACTTGTCAAAAAATCCACTGTATCCATATTTTAATGTAATCTCATTGATGACATCATCCGATGATATGGATGGCTGGATTGGTGATATCAAACGGCAATTATCGTCAACTTGAAAATCAAATAGTGACGATGGATTGTTGCGAAAAATCATTGGAATAATTGGCCTCAATCCATTCGGACCGTTCACAATTTCCAATGGAAGGAATGGAATCATGTGTGATTGGATGAACTGTTGAACGGTTATATCTGTGTTGATGTATCCAGTGAATTTGTATACATTGAGATATTCGCGAATGGAATCGAAGGAAGGAAAATCGATGTTGGCTTTGGTTTTCATCAAAAGATACAACAATAAATCACCGGCTTTTTCCAAAGCTCCATCACCGAACGGATTTGGAAAACCACCGCCATTTGTCCATCGGATCCAATAATATGGATTCCCAGCATTTTCGGACGTGCTTTGGTTCCCTTCGATGGCTGTTGTAACGGATATGACACTGATTTCATTTCCAAGTAGATCAAACGATTGTGAAATGGATATGGACGCGGTGTTGTGTGCGAAATCAACCACTTCCACCGATGTAGCTACAACCGGATGACCGGCCACCATTAATTCAAAAACACCACCAACCGAATTTTGTTCATTGTTCAAATATGCCGGTGTACAATATATGTCGGCGTTGAATATTCCACCGGTGGATGTTGTTTGTGGAATTTGATTCCCCGGTGAACCAATGATGAATGGGTATACTTTTCCAATCGCCGTCGAATCATGTGGATCCACAAATGTTTGATATGATATCTTTTTTTCCGGATCTACTATCTGGATTATTTGATCGTCCGTTTCATTTTCAATCGAAAACGCTACATATCCAACCGGCTGATCTACGTGTCCAAATATTGGTTGTGTTACTTTTCCTTTCATCATGATGATTCGTTGTTCATACGTGTGAACAGGTTGAAATTCACGTATCAAAATGTAAGATATCTCACATGGTGATTCGTCCAATAAATTTCCTTGAAATCTTTGTTGTGATACGTTGATGTTATCAAAATATACTTCCATCGGAATGGAATTTGATTCAGCATTAAAGCCCAAAACCGACGATTCCAAACGGAAATCTGGATCGTCGATGGCGCCTTGAAATGAAATCGTGGTTCCATCATCTTTTTCGATTTCGATTGGCATTGTGGAAAATCTGAATGTTTGACCATTCCAATCCAATTCCATCAAAAAAATAATATCTGAACCAATCAATTCAATATATGATGGCGCCAATTTCATGTGATTTCCCTTATATCAATTTGTGATACACGATAACATTCATCAACATTTTCATCGCCTAGAACATTATCAATCGATATATTTGATGTTGTAATACCATAGATAAAATCTTGATATCTGTTCAATGTTCTCGATGTTAAGCCGGCTTTGATCGATGGAATATACACGATTGGTTTTCCAGCTCCATCCAAATATGTGTACAATCCAATCATCGAATACGGAATATCGCCAAAATTCGCAATGGAATATGTCTGTGTATCTGTGTTCAAAGTGCTGAAATAATCACCATCAAAAGATGATTCGAATAATGTTGTTTGATCTACTGGATCCGTCCACGAAATCCGCGCGGTTCGGTGTCCAATACTTCGAACACGTGTTTTGATTTGATTGTCTGTTGTTTGATAGATATCTGTGTTTGATTCATAGGTTATTGATCTTCCACGTCCATATTGCGGTGCAAAAATAAACATGGAACCGTGGATGATTTGGCCAATTTCAAAATATGGATCTACGATGGTTTGTGTTGGAAATGATATTTTCCAACGTGATGATGACAAAACGGAATGTGTAATTGTTACTTGTTTGGAATATACTTTGAATGTTCCGGTGGTTGGTTCGGTGTCATCGATTCCATCCAAAACAAATGTGGCCGTTTTTCCGGTTGTACTACCCATCACACCGGATGAATTTGAAATAATACGACGATATTTTGTTGTGGTTAGATATGTTAATTCACATATACAACCAGCGAATTCATTTTCGAAAGCATAAAAGGAACCACCACCGGATGTTGTAGATCGTACTGTTGAACCAATCCGGATCAAATCACAAACCAATCCATTGGACATGTTGATGGTTCCCATTGATGTCCACGTTCCAAAAGCTTCATAATACAATGTAAATTCACGAAAATTACATCCTAGTAGTGTTATAGCGCCCATGTTATTTGTTGCTATATCTCGATTGGTGTCGTTTCCATAAGTATACCAAACAATATCTTGTGTTGATGTGTTGGTAGATCTCCACTTTACGCGCGGCGATGTGTTCACGTCAAACATCACACGTTCCAAAGCGAAATCATATTGTCGTTTGATTCGATATTGGTCTCCTATTCGCGCCGGGCCATCGATGGTTGATATACTACATCCGCCATTCACAAATTGTTTCAAACCGGTGGATGGATAGGGAACACCAATCAATGGTTGTATGGTATCAAAAGCATCTACCCCGCTTCCAACATGGAATTCATACCAATATGTGTTCACTTGCGACGTGGATGTGGTTATATGTCCCCATCGAATCGTGTTTTCCGATCCGGTTGATGTTGTGGATGATACAGCTGAATCCGAAATCAATCGCCATGTTTTTCGACTTCGATATACATCGTAATTATCCCAAACCAATATATGATCACCACTAAAGGATATCAAAAATTCTATTTGTTCACCATTGTGTCCACTTGAATCACCGATTGATGTGGCGGCGGCTACATCAAAAATATCGATCGCGTTGGTATCAATACGAATTTCCACAACATATCGATCCGCGCCATCATCATATATCAATTCAACGCCGCGTTGCATGTCTGTATTGCTTCCACCAATCGTTGGTTGACATCGGAATCGAATGATAGACGTAGCGCCAAGATTCACATCTGTGTAATAGATTTGACCACCGGATGACGTGCATAAAATGCGCATCCTTCCATCTTGTATTGTATCAGATACCGAACCGGCGGTTGTTCGTGTCCAATTTCCGGTGGCCTGTGGTTCGTCGAATGGAAACCATGAATATCGGAATGTGTTTGGATCGAATTTGTTGGTGTATATACCAATATCGTTCGATACCTCCAAAGATACATTCGTCATTTGATTATACCAAATGACATGAACCGAATTATCATCTGGTCCGGGTGAAGCGATATGGCTGGAAAACAATCCACTTCGACCATCAACATAACGCGCATGTATATCAATTAAACGTGTAATTGTATCTTTATGATCTACCAAATTTTGATTGATCGCCGGCTGGAAACCATCCAATTCGCCATCGATAGAATAATAAAAATTTGTTGAAAAATAATTGGATGGTGAAATGAATGATATCAATCGAAACACCAAATGTTTTTCGCCATTTGGCAATTCATAAGAAGTACATTCACCATCATTCAATAAATTTCCGGATTCCGTGGATGTTGATAATGCCGATGAACCAGCGCCGGAAAAATCCACAATGTCAACATAATCATTTCCAACTATTTGATCAACGATGGAAGATCCACCATCGGAAAATGATAAGATCGATATATAATCTGGATTGCGGATCCAAGTAAAAATGAAATCGCCATTTGTGTCCGTATAAAGATCAATTCGATATATATAACCATCACCGGCGATTGATTCATCCACTTTTGAAAATGTCATTCCACCGTTCACAGATAAATATTGGATGATACGATTTCGGTGTGTTTCCAAAGATGAATACCAATAATGTTCTAAAATTAAAATGGTTTGACCGCGTGAATAAGCCATTCGAATTCGTTGTGGAATTTGTTCCAATATGTTTATCTTTACATCCAAACATCCGGTGTTCACCAATGTCCACGTGTCACCATCATTTGTTGATCGATATATGGATATATTCGCGTAATTTGTTGAATCGTCCACTTGAATGAAGGCCAACAAAATCGAATTATCATCCATCATACACATGGATGGAAATATATTCATTGATGATGTGTTTTGAACTTCCAATGTCAATTTGTTTGTCCACGTGGATGATGTATCGGTGTTCAAACATTTATCCACCAATACATATTTGTTATTTCCGGTTGTATATCTTTGATAAGCTACAAGTTTGTCGCCATTCGATAATGGTTGGAAATATGGATAATTATATTGTTGTGTTGTTTCCGCCGCTATCATTTCAAAACCAGATACCGCATTTCGTCCAAATTGACCATAATATGTTGATTCGCCGGTTTCAAAAAACTTGAACATCGCTGGATTATCTACATTTCCCGGTGTTCCACCTTTGATTGTTTCGATGGTTATATCTTGGATATCATCTTGATCACCAAACGATGATAATGACATATCGTTTTGAGTTAAATTTTGTGGACTTCCACAACGAGAACCGGATTGTGTTGCGGTTGTGGATGTGTAATCTATTGATTCAACATTAAATGGTGAAGGAACCAAAAATCCACGAAAATGTTCTTGTGTTTTCAAAGCCATAATTTAATACCTTCCGGACGCGCGCGCCGTTCCAAATCTTCCACGTTTTTCGCCGGCCGATAAGAAACGATCAAAATGTTTGAATGGTTGTATGACTACCACTTTTTGTTGTGGCATGTTTTGTAGATCTCTCAAACCCTGTTCACCACCAAGTCTTTGAACGGTTGCACGATCCAAAACGGCTTCACCGGTCAATAATTGCGCTTGGGTTTGATCTGGTGCCAATGGATCGGATTGTCCAACCATACCACCGACATCGAATTTTGGTGGTGGTTGTGATTGTACCGCCGCCAATTCCAATCCAGCTTTTCCAGCCGCCAACGCCGCGATTCCAACCGAAGCCGGAAAAGGATAATCAGCCATTGCGCGCGCCGTTGCTTGTGCCATATCAATCAATATTCCAGCCACCGCCGCCGATTGTTTCATTCTAAAAGATTTCATCATCTGTTTTTCAATGGTTTGTTGATATGCGTTTTCAATGTCTGTTCGTTGTCGTGCTGATTCTTCAGCGCTTATAACACCGGATTTTTCCATTTTTTCGATGTTTTCAATGGCTTCATCGCGATTTCGGATATATTGTTGAGTCGCGTTATCTTGAATTTGTAAAAATGCCGATGATATTCCATTCACCAAATTCATCGATTCATCGATCAATTGTTGATTCATTGCTTTACGTTCTTCAATGATTTCATCGATTGCGGCTTTTTCCAAATCCACCAAATCTTGTTGTAATTTCTGTTCACTGAAATATCGCGCTTGATTCCCTTGTTCGTACATTTCCAAAATTTCATCGCGCATTTCGATTCGGCGCGCCATGTAATCTTCCTCAGATATTTGGCCTTCATTCAACGCTTTTTCCAAATCCGTGGTTCGTTGTTGATATGCTTGTTGTTGTGCATATTGGATTTCTTTGATTTTTTCCAAGCGATCTTCGTGTGCTTTTCTTAGTTTATCCTCATCAGACAATTCGCCTTTGTACAATTCCACCGATATATCTAATAATTTCCCCTGAGCTTCAAATATATTTCCAAGTACATCCAAATCATCTTTTTGTAATTCAATTATTTTTTCCAATTGTTCGATTTTTATATTAAGCTCTTTTCTGCTGGTTTGGTTATTTTTACTTTCGTTTGTTGCGTTATCATCTTGTTGTTCTCTTATTTTGACACGTGCCACACGTAGAGCGGTTATTTTCTCCTCAGCTTCCGAAAAGGAATTTTTTAATGTGTTTACATCTTCTTTGAAAAGATCTGCCGTAGCCGCCCATGCCGCTTTTCCGGCTTGGACACCATCGGTCATCATGGTTAATAAAGTATAAATTTCACCCTGTAAAATTGTGACCGGAATTGATATGGCGGCAAAAACAGTTTTGAATGTGGCTTCAAAATATATAATTCCTTCTGTTAAATAATCAATTGCGGATGTTAGTCCATTTGTTCCGGTTATGGTCAATAATATATCTTGCATGGCGCCGGTTCCAACTGCACTCATATCAGCCATGGCGCGTTGAAAATTGGCGGCTTGTCTTACTGCTTCAGGGCCAACGTCCAATCCAAATTCTCGTCCCAGTGAAACAAATTCATCCAAAGCGCCAACCACACCGGATTGTGCAAACATTGCGCCCTGTTTTCCAAAAGTTTTCATCAAAAAAGCGTTTCTTTCCAAGTCACTATCCATTTCACCAAGTGATTTCATCATATCGCGAAAAACATCATCGGCTGATCGTAATTCACCACTTGTTTCATTAACTTCCACACCCATATCGCGAAACAATTTTGTAGCAGTTTTATTTTTATTATTTGCCTCTACCATCAAAAATTGAAGTCTTTGGAGGGGGCCAATAAATTGTTCGAACGCCAATCCACTTCCTTCGGCGGCGATTTTCAAACCTTGCAATGTTTCGGCGGCAATTCCGGTTTTCGTGGATGTGTCCACCAAATCATTGGTAGCATCGGCGATTCTTTGGCCAAATTCCAACATTGCATAACCAGCGCCGGCAATCGCTACACCGGCCATTGAAGCCGATTTGGACATATTGGAAAACTTTTCTTTGAATGATTTGGATGTTTTATCGGCGGCGCGTTCGGCTTGTTTCAACTCTTTTTCAACTTCGTTGATAGCCTTTTTCATCTGTTCTTCGGTTATACCGG
>Ga0208898_1002988_pt1 | contig 10090 bp, 19 predicted proteins | sample VirMetDEL_Mar_4_FD_184513 | JGI IMG/M metagenome (GOLD analysis project Ga0208898, IMG submission 184513) | Aqueous microbial communities from the Delaware River and Bay under freshwater to marine salinity gradient to study organic matter... | ecosystem: Environmental > Aquatic > Marine >...
ATGCGCTTGGCGGCTTCCTTAAATTCCCAGTTGTTGCGGCGCATGAGGAGGTCCATGCCAGTGCCACCACCACCGCGTTGATCACGGCCACCGCACTGATTGCAGTACCAGGAGCCAGTACCGTCCTTGTCGTCATAGCGATAGCGATCTTCGCCGCCGCAGAGGGGACAGGGTTGGTGTTTGTCGGTGAGTTGCTCAGGTGAGAGTCCTGCCAGATCGGCAAGGATTGATGACCAGCGATTGAGCGCAAGGTCCGTGACTTTGTTCATTTGGCTTTGCGGCTCTGTTCAATGCGGTAAAGACGTTCGGGCCACTGTTCTGCGGCGCGTTCGAGGAGCTTTCGATGCTCTTCGTTTAAGGCGTAGTGCCAGTAAACAAGCTCGCCAGTGAAGGCGTAATAGACAAGGCCGTCGTTCAGCCAAGCGTTTAGCTGTTGGAGGTAGCGTTTTTTAACGCGATCAGGATCAAAGTTCACCGCTTTGCATCAAGCGAGCGATGAGCTGACGGACGAAGCCGGATCGAGAGACGAGGAAGGATTCCGCTTGTTGGTCTAGCCAGTTGATTTGATCTTGAGGCAAATCAACGGTGATCGTCTTGCGCTGGGAGCGCTTGGCAGGCATGGGGTGCGCTTGGGTTTTGCAAGCAAAAGACTAGCGGTAAATACCTAGTCTGCAAGTTATCCCAGGATTTCGTTTGCGTCTTGGATTGAGCGAGCCACGCCAGCAATGCCACCAGCGCCACGAATGAGGCCCAGCCAATTGGACTGATCCGGCGATAAACGCCCCGTGGGGGTCTTGACCTCAATGGAAGTGAAAACAGCGACACGTTGGCCGACCATTTCAGGGGTGATGGTGATTGTGCGGAAGCCGATGAGGTCAGCGGAACCGCGAGCTAGGCCGAACTGAACTGGTCTGCCGGTTCTGGGATCCGGCAAGGAGCCGGTGTTATTTCGGAAGAGGCGCAGGTCTTTGCGGAGGCCTACCGCTAAGCGGATCTGTTGCTGAAGTGTGGTCTCCGCGTTGGCCACAAAGATCTGCTGCTAGCAATCAGAGTAGAACTGACCGTAAAGTTTGCGTCGAGCTTCTTTGACAGCTTGAGCCGCTTCCTCGGCTGTCTTGAAGTAGCCAATGATCTGTGATCGGTATTTGTGGTAGACGCAGCCGATGAAAGGCTTGCCGACGCGACCGCTTGGGTGAACGCCTTTGTAACCGGTGCTGTTGTTCTTGTTGAGCTTGCGATTGCGGCAGTTTTCTTGTCTCGTTGCGAGTCTTAGGTTGGAAATCCTGTTATCAAGCCCATTGCCATTGATGTGATCGACCATGAGCTGGCCAGGGTCTTGCTTGTGGTGCAGCAGCCAGGCAACGCGATGGGCCAGTAGTACGCGTTTGAAATAGGTCAGTCTCCAGTATTTGCCGTTTTTACCGCCTGAGATTCCGCCTGCTTCGTCGCCAGGCTTGATGGTTGAAAAGAGGGGTTTAATTTTCCAGTAAAACTTGCCAGTCTCCGGGTCGTATCTCCACTGCCTGCTTAGTTGTTCGTAAGAAGGAAGTGGCCGGGACTTTTTAGACACCGCTCTTCTTCCTGCCTTGCATTACTTTGTACGCCCAAATTGGAGAGTAACCACGCAGTGCCGCTAGCTCTAGGAGTTGTGTCAAAGTCTTTGCGTTTGCTTGTTCTTGTTTCCGTTTTTCTTTCTCTTTGTTTTTATCAAGCTTTTCCTGAATCCTTTGCCTTACCTCTTCTCTTTTTAGTTCCTCAAGGTCCCCTTCCTTATGTCCCAGTCTCCTTGCTTTTTTCTCTTTTTCAAACACATGTCCGCACTCAGGGCAAATAGGCGCGGGCCTGAATGCGGCGTAACAGATTGGGCATTCGCGAACGGCTGGGGCGTTAGAGCTGTTTTTCTTGGCGCCTTCCAGCAGCGACCATTCCCGCTCATCGTCAGGGAAGCCGTGGGTTCTGACGTTGTTGGAGTGATCAAGGATGATCGCGGCTTCCTTGCCAGGAGCTGGCCTTAGGACGCGGCCGACTTGCTGCAGATAGAGCGACAGCGACTTAGTTGGGCGCAACAGGATGGCGCAGCTTGCGGCAGGTACGTCGAAGCCCTCGGAGACAACCTCGACGGTCACCAGGACCTGGATGGTTGCATCGCCGAAGGACTTGACGACTTCATCGCGATCAACTGTGTGCCCGAGGAGGAGGCCAGCCTTGATGCCTTCAGCGTTGAACGCCTTGCAGACCGATTCGGCGTGTGCAACGTTGCAGCAAAAGGCGATTGCCTGCAGACCTAGGGCCTGCTTGCGGTATTGGGAGACTGCATTGCCGGTAATCACCGGACGGTCCATCGCTCTGGCTAGCTGCTCTTCGGCGTAGTCACCTGCCCTTTTGCGAACGCTGGACAGGTCAGCCTGCATGGGTGGCGCAAAGATCCTGGAGGGCGAGAGGTAGTTGGCGAAGACCAGGTCGTGAACGCTGGGGCCTGGGACCAGGGTGTCGAAGGCGGTCGATAGGCCGCGGCCATCTAGGCGGCATGGAGTTGCGGTCACCCCAAGGCGGTAGGACTCACTCCAGTGATTAGTGACCTTGCGCCACGAGCCGGCAACGGCGTGATGCGCTTCGTCGATGATGATCAAGCAGGGTTTCCACTCGATCCTGTCCAGCCGTCTGACGATGGTGCTGACGGATGCGACCTGGACTGGGCAGTCCTTCTCGGGGTAGCCGGCGGCGATGATTCCGTGCTCGACGCCCACCCAGTCGAGCTTCTGACTGGTTTGGTTGATCAGCTCCTTGCGGTGAACCAGGACGAGGACTTTTTTGCCTTTCTCGGCTGCTGCTCGGGTGATTTCGGTGAAGATGATCGTCTTGCCACCGCCGGTTGGCAGCACTAGCAATGGGGCCTGGGCTCCGAGGCGGAATGCGTTGCGAAGGTCCTGGATCGCACGTTCTTGATATGGCCTGAGCTGCACGAGCTTGCAAACGACTGCAATACGGCGTAGGATACCGCAAGTTGCCGCAGCTTATGAACAACGCCGCGTATCACGCGCATCCGGCCGTATCGAAGTCCCACCTCGACAAGATCGCCAAAAGCCCCTTGCACTACTGGGCTCGGTATGTCGACCCGCACAGGGTCACGCCTGAGCCGACGCCGTCGATGCTCTTGGGTTCCGCCGTTCACTCCCACACGCTGGAGTTGGACAAGTGGGATTTGGAGTGGGCGGTAGCGCCTGCTGGACTTGATCGCAGGACTAAGGCAGGAAAACAGGCTTACGCCGACTTCTTAGCTCTTAGCGAAGGCCGCTCTGTCATCACTGGCGAGCAGTACGAAACCGTTCAAAAGATCGGTCAGTCCGTCTTTACTCACCCTGCCGCGGCCATGCTGCTGCAGCTTGATGGCGAAGCTGAGACCACCCACATGTGGGTTGACGAGGCCACTGGCCTTGAGTGCAAGTGCAGGCCTGACTATTTGACGTCTGACGGCGAGATGGTCATTGACCTGAAGACAACGCGCGATGCAAGCCCTCGCGGGTTCCGCAGTAGCGCGATGTCGTATCGCTACCACGTACAAGCGGCGTGGTATTTGCACGGGCTTGAGAAAAGCACGGGCAAAAGGCCAGACACTTTCATCTTCATTGCTGTCGAGACTGAGCCTCCTTATTGCGTTGGCGTTTATTGCGCTGACGCTGAGTTAGTGGCTGAGGGATGGCGCCAGGCCGAGGCTGACCTCGTAAAACTGGCTGCCTGCAAGTCCTCAGGCAAGTGGCCCAGCTACAGCGATGAGATCCAGGTGCTCGGCCTGCCTAGCTGGATGAAATCCGGCACCAAAACTGACCAACCACAACAGGAGATCGAAGGGTTCTGATGGATCAGTCGCAAGCACTAACAACCACGACACCTGGCGGCGTATTTGGAGGCATTCAAGCCTTTGAGGACGGCCAGCGTATTGCCAAGGCTCTTGCCAGCAGCAGCTTGGTGCCCAGCCAGTTCCAGGGTCAGCAAGGCCTTGCGAATTGCATCGTTGCCTTGGAGATTGCAAACCGCATGGGCCTGAGTCCCTTGCAGGTGATGCAGAACCTCAACATCATTCATGGCCGCCCCAGCTGGAGCAGCCAGTTCATCATTGCGTTGATCAATGGCTGCGGCCGATTTGAGCCGTTGCGTTACGAGATCAGCGGTCAGAATGACAGCCTTGCTTGCTATGCGGTTGCCAAGGAGAAGGCGACTGGCAATGACCTGAAGGGTCCGACCGTGACGATGGCGATGGCCAAGGCCGAGGGTTGGGCGACTAAGCAGGGGAGCAAGTGGCGCACGATGCCTGAGCTGATGATTCGTTATCGCTCTGCTGCGATGTGGGGCCGGCTTTTTGTGCCGGAGCTACTCGTGGGCATCACTCAAACCCAAGAAGAGGTGATTGAGATTGAGGAAGTGAAGGTCAGCAGCCCTGCTGCGGATCTGAATGCAAAGATGGCAGCTCAGCCTGCTCAAAAGGTTGAAGAGGATGAGCTCTTCTGAGTTTCTTACTACTAACCAGCTTGCGAAGCGTTGGGGCTTGCACCCTGACACGTTGATGAGATGGCGCAAGGCGGATAAGGGTCCCCCTTATTTCGTCACCCCCAGCTCAGTGCTCTACTCAACGGCCGAGGTAGAGCAATACGAAAAGGCCAACACCCATTTCCCTGAGGACCGATGAGCTTCAAACTGAATCTCAGCATTTTCAAGAGCACCAAACCGGACAGCAAGATTGACTTCTCCGGGATGATGAACATCAAGGTGGAGGAGCTGGATGCGCTCTGCCGCTTCGTCATGAGTCAGACCCCTGACCAATACGGAAGCGTGCAAGTCCCGGTCAGTGGCTGGAAGAAGACCAGCTCACGCGGCCTGAACTACATCAGCGCTGTTGGCCAGCCTCCCCGCGACTGGGTTGATCCCGGCCCTGGTCCTTCGATTGATCAAGCTGCTCAAAGCTTGGCGACTGCCACCGATGGCGTCGTTGTGGATTTCAACCCCCAAGACGACCTGTTCTGAGTTAATGGCGGGCTAGTCCCGCCTTTTCCTTATGCCTTACAAGCGTATGCATGGCCACAAGCGCCGCTTTCAGCTTCTGATTGATCCGCATCGCGCAGATCTGTTGGAGCAACTTGCCCGAAAAGAAAAGTTACGGGCGACCGCTTTTATTCGCGATCGGATTTATGAAGCGATAAAAGACCTGTCAACCAGTGACGAGTATCAAGAGGCTGCCGAAGCCGACGCAAAGATACGAGAGGACTGGATTGCAAATCTTCGGCGAAAGCCTGAATAGTGCTGTGAGCCAGAACCAGCTGGTTGTTTTGTTTGGGCTGACCTGGTTGGTCGGCCTTCTTATCGTCACCATCGCACTCACGCAATTCCCGTGACCTCGTTTAACGCTTATCACCGTGGCCTCACTACTTATGAGGTCACCTATAAAACCGATCGTATGCCGGTCCTCAGGTCGATGAGGATCATGGCTGAGGACACCTACCAGGCCTCAATGATCCTGCGTGACGCCTTCACTGATGTGAAAATCGTGAGGATCGCACCGGTCTGACTATGCGCAGGTTCGTCTTCTACATCGGCAGCTTGGGCCTTTATGAGGTCATCCAGGCTGCAAATGTGTATGACGCACGCCAGAAGTTGCGCTCTGGCTCTCTTTACCGTTTTTACAACCAAGCCGTTCTCATTTCGGAGTCTGAACCGTGTTACAGAGCCTCGGATTGAAGTTGATTCGCATGGGATCTAGGCGTCCCATCTGGGTGGTGCGGCCACCGAAGTGGATCGTCGAGCATTTAGAGCCCCAGCCAGTGAATGGGGAGCACAACAGGTTGACAGGGATTGGGGTTTGGATGCTCAAACGTGCCAACCCCCTTGCGGCGGTGGACTTTACAAAGCGGATTGTGAAGGTGACCCTTCCTTAATCCAACGGAGAACACGGGTGTAAGGAACGCGGAGTGCGCGGGAGATTGACTTCCCGCTCATTCCGCCTTTGTGCATGAATTGAACCAGGTGTGAATCCGGTGGGGCCGGGTCCTTTTTAGCTTCTTCCTTACTCACAAACTTGCACCATAAATGCATGTGGAGTGTACGCTATTTGTACAGCCCGCGCCTGTTCTGGTAGTTATGTCACCGTTTGAGCGAGTTTCCATGTCAGAGGTCAAGGTTCGTACTGGCCGCGCCTGCAAGACGACGCCTCTTCGCGAGGAAGTTTTGGCGATGAAGCCAGGCGACGCGATCTATGTGCCCTATTACGACGCTGAAACTGGCAAGGGTTATAAGCCCACCACTATTTCGCAGGTGGTTGGCGTGATGAGCCGTGCCAGTGACAAGGTGAAGTATTCGGTGCGCCGGGATGCGACTCGCCCTGGCTGCTTCGTGCTCTGCCTTGAGAAGCCTGCAGCCTGAGTCTCATTTGATGCTGTAGAATGTAAGTCCCGGTACAAACTGGGACTTATCGTTTTAGTTACCTATGGACACAAAGCCCGCACCGCTTACGTTCCACAGCAAGTCTCTTGATCGCGTGATCGCGATGGACGAGCTGGACAAGCTGACTAACTCAGAGCTTTATCGCTTCAACGGCGAGCTTGTCATGGCGGCCCGTTCGATGGAGAACGCGCTGTCTGACGCGGTTCAGCAGGAAATTCGCACCGGTAAGCCTGTGGATCCTGACTGGGTTCACAAAGTCCGTAAGAAGATGGGGATTTGCAACGCTTTCCGTACCAATGCGATGCAGCTGCTCAAAGTTCCGCAGAAACGGGAGATCGTTGAGGTTCGGAAGGCTGCTCCTGAACCAGATGACCAGCTAGTCACTCAGCTAGCGGAGGAGAAATTCCAAGAGCTGTTGATCGACGAGCTTGGCGAGCGCCTGTTCAAGGAGCTTCAGGAGGAAGCTGTTGAACTTGCTCTTGAAGATCTTCGACTAAAAACTCAAGCCTCATAATCTCGTGGACCGCGGACTGGAGCATCTTCTGGTAAGACATCAGAGTCTTAAACAGATAGGCTTCTCGCGGCTCCATCTCACGGGACGCCAACTCGATTGAGAGCTCGCGTTCGGGTGTTACATCCCGGTCAAACCAGGTCATGGCACTCCCTGCATTTGAGTTACTATAGGAAAGCCCACTGCTCAATTATCTTTTATTTGTGTCGGACTTTGCATTGAACACTACTTGGGATGATGATGATGCGGAATCTACATCCCGGCATGGCGACGGCATCAGCAGGGCTGTCCCAGGTGCCAAGACCAAGAGATTTCGGATCCGCGTCTCTCAAGTTGGCGCGAGCCCAATGTTCGTTGAGTTTCAGGCTGAGTCCAAGACTCATGCGTTGAAATATGCGAAAGCGCGTTGGCCGATGTCACAGCTCCAGGTGGTTTGATGCCTGAATTAGACGTAGATCAGCTGAACACCCTTATCAAAGAGGGCAAGGCTGAGATCGCCCGCAAGGCGCGGACCAACTCCACAAGCTGGAGAAGGGGCAACATTCCTCCCAACGCCAGGTTGACGCCAATGGACGTTGTGGAGATTCGGATGCTCGATAAGCAGGGGATGCCGTCGGCAAAAATCGCCGCTAAGTACGACATCTGCTACGTGCATGTCCGAAACATCGTCACTCGCCAAGCTTGGGTAAACGCCGAAAAGCAACTCGCTGCCGAATATGAAAAGGTGTCCAAGCTGCGGGCAAAAAGCCCTAAAACTGACCGAGGTCGAGCATCGAAAGCTTGACGAGGCAATCCGTATGAGGCGCAAGTGCGCCATTTGCGCTCACGCCGAGACAACTTTCGAGATAACGGCTAAACAGATGGAGGAGTACAGCCTGCTCCTTCGCCTGAATACCGCGATCTCGCGAGTCCTTAATCCGACTAATCGCGAGTCCCGCAAGTCCTGCACCTCTTGTTCTTATTGGTTACATGGCTCCTGTTCAATGCAGTTCCCTGAGGCTGGTGGATCGTTCGCCAGTGAGTGCTCGCTCTACGAGCCGCATCAACACGAGGATTTGCCCTTCGTGCGGCAAGGACACTCGTAATCCAGTTATCTGCGCAGACTGCTACCGCAGAACGCCCGCAGGTAAAGCTGAGATCAAAGAGGAGACTCGGATGCGCAAGTACGAACCACTTGCTGGTGGCGGACCATGCGCAGCCTGCGCGCATTGGAGTCGCAGATGCTGCCTAGGCTTACCTGAAGGGGGTACGAGCTTTGCAGAAGGATGCCCAGCGATGATCACGGAGACGAACTGATGCGAGCCCACCCATTTCTCAACCCTGTAGAAGCGGCGATTTTTCGCTGGTTGATGAAATCTCCAAGAATTGGACTTATTTGCGTCAAGCAATACGAGTCGACGGTTACTTGGGTGCTGCGCAATGAGAACGATGCTGTCTCGTGGGGCGACTCAGAGCCGGACGATGTTTCAGACGATTATGAGCCGGCTTCCATGAAGCTGGAACGCATCTACCATTTGCCCGATGCTGAGAAGTGACGCTCTACCACCCGAACACGGGGGTAGGCTCCTACGGCGCTCATCCGCTGTTTTATGGCATTGAAACTTACTACCGGCCTTGGTTCTTTGATGGGCGAATCGTTTATTGGGGCGACCCAGTCGTTGGACGCGGAACAGCTCTTGTCCGAGCTGAAGCCATGGCAGATCGAGAAAGGGAAAGCCGACTTTCTTGATTACTTGTACAAGCTCTACGAGCGGGACTCTGCTGAGCCTGGCCTGCGCGGCACTTACACCGGTCTGATGGATCAGTTTGCGCAGGACACTGCACAGATCATGCGGGCCTCATTCATCTCATCCCAGTTGGCAGGCCAGTAATGAAAAAGCTGATCGGCCTTTACAGCCCTGCTGCTGGCTCTGGCAAATCCACCATCGCCCAATGGCTGGCGGAAGAGCGCGGTTACACGATCGTGCCATTTGCCCAGACCTTGAAGGAGATGCTGATTCCGATGCTCAAGGCTTTGGGTTACGACCAGGCCGGAGCTGAGGATCTGGTCTACAGGCACAAGCAGGCAGTCGTGCCATCTGCCGAAGTAAGTGTTCGGCACATGCTTCGGACGCTTGGTACGGAATGGGGCCGATCCTGCGTTCATCCTGAGATCTGGTTGCGCTGCTGGTCCGAGCGGATCAAGCAGTACGACAAAGTCGTGGTTGATGATTGCCGCTTTTTCAATGAGGCGCAGTTGATCAAGAACTTGGGCGGCGCACTCTGGTATGTCGAAAGACCGGGTATTCCCAAGTCTCTTGAACACGCCAGCGAAGGTGGCTTGAACGATTACAACGGCTTCGATTGCGCTGTATTTAACGACGGTGCAATTGAAGACTTGACAACTAAGCTGCGGCTACTAGCACACGCTTAGTGGCCTCACTGCGGTATCACGCCGGCCGAATGGTCCTGTACGAAGGATCCAAGGGCTGGCGTGTCCGCATTAAGACCCACACGGGCAAGCTGGACCTTCCTCTCAGCTGCAAAGATCTTGAGCAGGCGGTCATTGAAGCCGAGCAACTTTATGCCGACGCTCGGGCCATCACAAACAACAAGCCCAGGTGCCAGCACTGCATCCACTGGGAATTTGTTGCGGCACAATGCGGTTTAGGTTTCCCGGAGGGACGATCTAGTGGAGGAGTCTTCGCAAAAAGCTGCTCGGCCTTCTGGGCTAACCACTAATTACGTCGTCCCCACCGCGCCTGTATACCAAATTGTTCTATCGGCCGTTATACCAATGATCTGTGGCAGGCTCAGATCTACATAGAGCATATGAAGGCTGCTCGCTTCGGCTGATCCAGCACAGCAGCTTGTGAGCTCTGAAGAAGTTCCAGAAGGGTTGTTTGATCCACCAAAGCCAGACTGACGAGTGGGATTTGTCGGCATTGCAGCGCAGGCAAGCTGGCACGCAGTTGCGCAGCGTGGTCGGACCACCGTGAGCCTTGGCTTTTACGTGGTCGATTGTGGTGGCGTGGTCCCCACAGTAGGCGCAGGTGTGGTTCCAAGCGGAGAAGATTGAGGCACGGAAGCGTTGCTTACTCGCTTTTTTGCTAACGAGATAGATGCCATCAATCTGATGCTCCATCTTTTGGAAGTTCGTAGGTGGCG
>Ga0208898_1002990_pt1 | contig 10078 bp, 22 predicted proteins | sample VirMetDEL_Mar_4_FD_184513 | JGI IMG/M metagenome (GOLD analysis project Ga0208898, IMG submission 184513) | Aqueous microbial communities from the Delaware River and Bay under freshwater to marine salinity gradient to study organic matter... | ecosystem: Environmental > Aquatic > Marine >...
GATGGATAGCTGATATTGACAGAATATACACTAAATGATAAAAGACGTACACAAGTGGGAACAAGCAGTAATAACCTTATTGAATTTAGATGGGTGGAACTTAAAACACACAGGCGAGGGTTTTGAGCATTACGATGCAATAGGCACGACACCCAAAGGCAAAGAATGTATAATAGAATTTAAGTTCAGAAAAAAATACTACAAAGAAAAGATGTTAGAGGTTTACAAGTACGATAAGCTGATAGAAACAGGTAAGATAGCATTATACTTTGTGAACGACCCTAAAGGAAACTATATGTATTGGCTCAACAACCTAAAAGACCTAAAGAGCAAAGATATGTATTGTCCAGACACAACGCTATGGACAAAAAAGAAAGTATTAAAGCCCTGTTATTTGTTAGACGAAGCCCAAGCGTCAATAATTAATTTAAGTGATTTTAAGAAGTAAAATAAAAATTTTCGTAAATTTTCGTAAAAAGTTTGTTTATAATTCGTTTATAATTTCTATATTTGTATTGTTAATATAACAAAAGTTCTTTAAAATACTTTGTGAGGCAATTCACACAACGGAAAACAAAACGGTCAACTTGGAAATGATACTTAGTACAGAACCGATGCCGAAATTAAGTAGGCACTCACCTTAGGGAGTGATAAGGAAAGGATAGTTAAACAAGCGCTGACAGAATAGGCATACCCAAGCGAGGTATAGGAGTTATTTGAAAGATTAGTAATGAAATTAAATCGTACCCTGCCTATGGGCGAGTTTGATAACAGCAGGTGGTTTAGAGGCGTTGAGCAGTTGCTCATTAACTTGCAAAGTATTTATAGAATGTAAAACAATAACAAAAAACAATTATTATGAAAGCAAATTTAACTAAACTAAACAACTTAAAAGAAAAGCTAACAGAAAAGTTAGAAGCTATGGAATGGGCAATGGACGAAAGGTCTGAAAGATGGCACGAAAGCGAAGCTGCTCAAATACACGAGGATAAGATGAATGCTTTAGATGGCGCTATAATGTCAATACAAGATGCTATAGATGAATTATCAGAAGCCTTTGATTTGCAAGATTTATTTTAAAATCTATGAAAACACAACTAACAGATTTAAAAAAAGAATTAGCGCAGATACAAACTACACTTATACACCTAAAAACAAAAGGTAGTTTAACAGAACGTATAAAGAAACGTTTAGAGAATAGAGAACTATATATAAAAAGTATAATATTTAACATTAGATAAAATGAAGAAAACTAAAACAGGGTTACATATCCAAACAAGAAAAAACAGAATTGAGGTTTACACTAAAAAAGAATTAGAACAACAAGAACAAGAACGCAAAGAGGCACGAGCATTTATTATCCGTATGGCTATATTCTTGTTTGCTTCACTAACGTTTGTATTAGGGTTTATTATTGGTGCAGCTACATAATGGACATACTACAGAAACAAGCATATCACTTGTGGTTTAATTGGTTAGCCGATAAAATAATGGAGTGGAAAGATGCCAAGCCATTAAACACCGACCTTAGAAATTGCGTAAAGGCAATGAATGAAATAGGAATGTTCACAAACGGATTGCAAACAGAGGTTGAGGTGCTACATAAAAGAGTACAGCTGATTAGACAACAAAAAAACGATATGATACAAAAACAAAGAGAACAAATAGAGGAATTAGAAAACAAATTAAAACAATACGAGATATGAATATTTGGGACGATTACATAGATGCACCAGACGAACTAAGCACCTGTAGAATGTGCGACACAGAAACTAACGGACAAACATACTGTTCAGAAACTTGTAAAAATTATGACCTTGAATAAAATAAGATTATTAGACGGTAAGCTATACGACAAAGCAGAGTTGCTTAAACGTATGTTAGATGACGATTTTTACTATGGCGAACTAAATAGATTAGCACTTAGCAGTAGTAGTCTTAAAACGCTTCTTTCAAGCCCTAAGACTTATAAGTTTAGTTTGGAGTATGGTAGTCCATCAAGCCAAGCATTAAGAGATGGGTGGTTGTTTCACACCGCTATATTAGAGCCAAACGTTTTCGAGGCACAAACCTTTATAGACGTACAGAGTAAGAACACAAAGAAGTTTAGGGAGGCGAAAGCAGAAAACCCAAGAGTGTTTACAGCTAAGGAACGAAGCGATGCAGAACGTTTAGCTGATGCGTTTTTAAGAAACGAACACGCAAAGGAACTAATAAGAGATAGCGAGTTTGAAGTACCTGTAATAGGCGAGGTAATGGATATGCCATTTAGAGGTAAGGCAGATGTATTAGGCAAGGACAAAATAGTAGACCTTAAAACTACAACAGACATAAAGGGGTTTAGCTATTCAGCTAATAAATACGGATATGATGTACAATGCTATTTATATTGTAATTTGTTCGGTAAAAGCCACAAAGATTTTTATTTCTTAGCTTTGGACAAAGGTAGTTTAGATATTGGTATATTTAACTGCTCTGAAGAATTTTATTTCAGAGGCGAAGAAAAAGTAGAAAAAGCACTTGACCTATATAACAAATTCTTTATAGAGGGTGCAGATTTAGATAACTATTGTTTAACAGGGGAGTTATGAAAAAAGAAAAAATAAAATTCATACCTTGTACTGATGAAGATATGCTAAAAAAAGATATAGCAAGAGCAAACAGAAAAAGAACGAATACAAAGCGTATTCGCAAATGGTATAAACACATACAATAAATAAACTATGAAATTTAATTTAAAAATAGAGTACTTAGGAAAAAGAGAAAACAAACACGAAGCGGAAAAGGATATGTATCACTTAACGTTTAAAACTTATAACGCTGAAATTACAGGAAAGTTTGAGAAAAGCGAAATAAGACATTTAATAGAACAATTAGACAACGCAATTATATGAAAACACTTTGGCGCAAAAAAAATGGTAAGTGGTATAAGTTAAAGCCACATACCGATAAGGTAAAATATATAGCTTGTGATGAAACGAGCCAAACAAACTATTATAGTAGGACTAATAAAAAAAGCACATACAGAGAACTATGAGAGCAACATATTTACATTACGAGAATGGTAAGGGCTATGATGTTATAGACTTTATAAAAGACTACAACCTAAACTTCAATAGAGGAAATATAATTAAATACATTTGCAGAGCAGGTAAAAAAGAAAGTGAATTAAAAGACTTAGAAAAAGCTGCTGATTATTTAAGACGTGAAATTGAATACATAAGGAACGAACAAGAAAAATGGATAGAGAAGAACAAGTAATAAACGACAAGCACCTAAACTACTTAAAGAGTGTACTAATAGCGCAATTACTTCTCGAGGCAAACGATGAACTAAAAGGAAGTAAAGCGTTTAGACAAAACATAAAATACCAAGTAGGCAAGACTAACAAACTATTAGAAGAGGTATACCAAGAAGGATTTAATACAGTATACCACAACAACCCAGAGATGTGCATAAACGTCCTCAACAAAATAGATGGCTTAATACACAAAATAAAAACAGCTACTATTGACGAACTTGTAATGATTGATGCCTTAGTAGATAAGTATTTTGAAAACAAAGACGAGATAAACGAAACACAAACCGCAGAATTTACAAAAATAGAATAATGACACTACAACAACTTAAAGAAGAACTAAACAAATACTATAAATTTGATATATCAGAACGTAATAGACAACGTGAATACTCATACGCAAGAAAGGTGTATTGTAGACTTGCACGAGAATTAGGGTACACGTTTCAAGCATTAGGGCAAGAGATAGGATTAAAGCACGATGCGGCGTTATATCATTATAGAGATTTTAAAGTATTACAGGAACGAGATAAAAGGGTATTCAACCAAATAATAAAAGACTTTAATTTACCTATACAACCCTGTGCAACTAAAAAGAGAATAAAGCCAATAGCAGACACGCTTAAAACACAAAACCCTAAGACATATAAAGAGGCACTAATAAACGAACTAATAGACATAGTAAGCAAGTGGGAGGATAACACAATAGAAAACTTTATAAACACACGATTAAAGGTGTACAACAAACTAATAGAAACCACTAAACCACAAAAGAAAATAAAAGAAGTAAAAGGTGCTACATTAAACAGACCTGTTAAAAACCCTGTACTATGCTAATAACAAACGAGGACAATATGGAACTAATGGCAAGGTATGAAGATAATTACTTCGACCTTGCTATTGTAGACCCTCCTTATGGGATTGATGTTACAAAAATGAATATGGGTTCACGCAAAAGAGCAGAACAGGATAAAAAAAAGAATTGGGATAACGCAGTACCTACACAAGATTATTTTAAGGAGTTATTTAGAGTGAGTAAAAATCAAATAATATGGGGTGGTAATTACTTTGAACTTCCCTGCAGTCAGTATTTTTGTATTTGGGATAAAGCGGAAACAATGTATGGTAGAGATTTTGCTGAAGCTGAATATGCTTGGGTAAGAAAAGGGGGAACAAGAATATATAAGAAAAATCCCAACCAATTAAATAGAATACACCCAACTCAAAAACACGTATCTCTTTATGAGTTTTGCTTAATGAATTACGCAAAAGAGGGGGATAAGATTTTAGACACACATTTAGGTAGTGGAAGCATTGCTATTGCCTGTCATAATTTAGGATATGATTTAACAGCTTGTGAATTAGACAAAGAGTATTACGATGCAGCAATGAAAAGAATAGAGCAACACAAAGCACAACAAAGGTTGTTCTAAAAAAATATAATTATGTTTATATATTAGTAAGTTCAGTTAACTAATTAAATACTGATTATGGATAAAAGAAGATTTAATAAAGGTACTAAAGGCAATAAAGGTGGTAGACCAAGCAAAGCTGCCGAGCATAAACTAATAGAACGTTTAGATGCTATAATAGACAAAGACGAAGCATTGGCAAAGTTAGGCGAGTTGGTATCTAAAGGCGATATGAGGGCATTACAGCTATATTTAAGCTATCGTTATGGCAAACCAAAGGAAAGCGTAGACATAAACAGTTCAGAGGGCTTAAACATCAATTTCAGAGATTTAATTAAATTCGTAGACTAACGATTGATTAACGTACATAACAAATACAAGACTATTGTTAGCGAACGTAGTAGGTATTATATTGTAAGTGGTGGGCGTGGGTCTGGAAAATCATTTTCAGTAAACGCCCTTTTGGTAATGCTAACATACGAAGCAGGACACACAATACTATTTACACGCTACACCCTAACTTCTGCATACATATCCATCATACCAGAATTTATAGACAAGTTAGAATTGTTTGGGTTTACACAACACTTTCACATAACTAAGGACGAGATAATAAACAAACAGACAGGAAGTAAAATAATATTCAGAGGTATAAAAACTTCAAGTGGCGACCAAACCGCTAATCTAAAATCATTACAGGGCATTACAACGTGGGTGGTTGATGAAGCAGAGGAACTAACAGACGAACAGAAGTTTGATACTATTGATTTATCGGTAAGACAACAAGGCAAACAAAACAGAGTTATCCTAATACTTAACCCAACTACAAAAGAGCATTTTATATACAAACGTTTCTTTGAGGATAGAGGGGTACAGGAAGGAAGTAATATAACCAAAGGCAATACAACCTATATACACACCACATACTTAGACAACATAGACAACCTATCAAAAAGCTACATAGAGCAAATAGAACAAATGCGAGAACGTAGACCAGAGAAGTACAAACAACAAATGTTAGGTGCTTGGCTAAACAAAGCAGAGGGGGTTATATTTAATAATTGGACAATAGGCGAGTTTAAACGAAAAGGTGTATCGGTATGGGGACAGGATTATGGTTTTGCAGCAGACCCAACAACACTAATAGAAACAAACATAGACACAAGCACAAAAACAATATACCTAAGGGAATGCGTATACCTTCCAAGATTAACAACTTCACAAATAGCTGAACTTAATTTAAAACACGCAAGGGAGGGTTTAATAATAGGCGATAGTGCAGAGCCACGTTTAATAAGCGAAATAAAAGCTAAGGGGTGCAACGTAAAACCATCAATTAAAGGGCAAGGTAGTGTTACATACGGAATTAGTTTACTACAAGATTATGATTTAGTAGTAAGTCCAGACAGTACAAACCTAATCAAAGAACTAAATAACTATCGTTGGTTGGAACGCAAATCAAACACACCAATAGACAAATACAACCACTTAATAGATGCGGTTAGGTACGCAGTAGGTTATCAATTACAAAACCCTAATAGAGGTAAGTATATTGTTCACTAACCTGTTGGAAAAAATTTTCGTAAAATTTTCGTAAGTTTTTTGTTTAAAATTTGTTTATAATTAAAATAAAGTTGTATATTTGTAGAGAACAAAAACAATAACAATTATGAAAGCAACATTAAAATTTCAAAACAACAAACAAGCTACAGAATTTGCAATGGCTTGGTCAAGAGCAACTACAGGAGGACACACTTTAGGCGATACAGATATAACAGTTTATAATGTAGATGAAGCAGGAAAAGAATTTATAAACAACTATATAGCTAAATTAAACAAATAAATAAAATCAAAACAAACACAACACCCTTGCAAAACGCAGGGGTTTTTTTATGCCTAAAATTATTTAAAAACGTTTATATATTAATAAGTACAAGTATATGAATGTAAATTTAAGAATACCGACAACCCTAAATGAAATAACCTTAGGGCAATATCAAGAATATGCAAAGTTAGAAGGACTAAGCGAAACAGACTTACAACTAAAGACCATTGAGATATTTTGCAACGTGCCACCAATAGTGGTGCGCAATATGAAAGCCACAGACATAGTAGAGATATGTAGTATCATTAGCGGTATGTTTGACACTAAGCATCAACTAATATCTATGTTTAAAATGAACGGTGTTGAGTATGGTTTTATCCCATCGCTTGAGGATATGAGTTTTGGCGAGTATGTGGACTTAGATACCTTTATTGGCGATAACGATAATTTGCACAGAGCAGTAAATGTATTATACAGACCAATAGAACACAGACAGGGCAATAGATACACTATAAAAGAGTACGACCCTAACACAAGCGAAACAGCAAAAGATATGCCCTTAGATGCTGTCTTAGGTGCGGTTGTTTTTTTTTACAATTTAGGCAAGGACTTATCAGTAGCTATGCTGAACTGTTTGGACAAGAAGAACGAACAGACCTTAGCGGAGTATCTAACTTCACTGCCAAATGGGGGTGGTACAATTCAATCTATGGACTATCTAACGGCGATATTACAAAATTTGAACATATCACTAAATTAGGAGTACACGAATGTTTGACATTTCTAACATACACTAAAGAAAAAAACGAAATAGAAGCAAGACAAATTAAAAGTAAATTCAAATGAGCCAAACAGGAATAAGAGGATTTTACCTATTAACAGAAACGATTAAAGACCAACTACTTGGCGATGTAAATGTAAACACCGTTACAACAGGCGACATATACGACATTGATTTAGCTAAACAAAGTATATTCCCACTTAGTCATATAATCATAAACAACGTAACAACACAGGAACAGGTACTAACGTTTAACATTAGTATTTTGGCTATGGATATAGTAGACGAGAGCAAAGAAGCTACAACGGATATATTTAGGGGTAATAACAACGAACAAGACATACTAAACACACAGTTAGCAGTCTTAAACAAATTAGTAATGGTGCTTAGAAAAGGCACACTATATACAGACCAATACCAATTAGATGGCGATGCAACATTAGAGCCATTTTACGAAAGGTTTGATAATCGTTTAGCAGGTTGGAGTGCAACGTTTAATGTGTTTGTTAAGAACGATATTGATATATGTGCGTAAAAAAGGTTGTATATAGACATAGAAGATTAGATGATAATTCAATATTTTACATTGGTATAGGTAATAGTAAAAGACCGTATTGTAAACACGGAAGAAATACGCATTGGAATAGAATAATAAAAAAAACTGATTACAAAGTAGAAATAGTAGCTAATGATTTAAGTTTAGAAGATGCTTGTGAATTAGAAATGTTTTTAATATCAGAATATGGTAAAGAAAATTTAGCTAATATGAATGATGGCGGAGATGGTCAATTTAATCCTGATGAATTAACAAGATATAAAATAGGTTCTGCTAATAGAGGGAAAAAATTAAAAAAAGACCATAGAGATAAAATATCTAAATCTAATAAAGGAAAAAAACACAATAAAAAATCTTTATACACTATGAGTTTGAATAGTGGTGTTTCAAAATGGGTTGTTGATTTAGAAACAGGAATTTTTTATCATTCTTTAAGATATGCTTGTAATGTTAATAATATAAAGTATAATGCAGAACATTTACGAATAACAAGATATAATAAGAATTACAGATTTAAATATTTAAAAGAATGTTAGCAGATAAGTATTTAAGGGATGAACTAAATAAGTTTGCTAAGTATGTTATACAACAAAGCCGAAGCAACTTAACTAAGGGCAAAAAGAACGCTTCTAAGGAACTTTATAATAGTTTAGGTTATACAGACCCAACAACTAAAAATGGGGTTACATCTTTTGGTTTTACGATGGCTGATTACGCTATGTTTCAAGATAGAGGTGTTAAGGGTACAAAATCTAATTATATAGAAAATTCAAAAAGCCCTTATAGTTATAAATCAAAAGGTGGCAAGAGAGGATTAAAGGGTATGCCACCACCAAGAGCATTTGATAAGTGGATTGTTAGAAAAGGATTAAAAGACATTAGAGACAAACAAGGTAGATTTTTACCAAGAAAAACTTTACAATTTTTAATTGCTAAAAGTGTTTTTGAAAAAGGTATAAAAGCAAGTATGTTTTTTACTAAGCCATTTGAAGCAGCGTTTAAGCGTTTGCCAGATGAATTAGTACAGGCATACTCAATAGGATTAGAGAAACAAATACAACTGAACATAAAGAAATGAAAATAAACGCAAGAAGCCCATACTACATAAATATAAGTGCTACAAACTTAACACAGGTAGATATGGAACTATATGTATACACAGGAACGCAAACAACCGATAGAAGCAATTTGTTTCAATTATCATCGTTTGCAGTCAGTAATAATGTAACTTTTGAAATAGGCGAGATAGTAAGGGATTATATACTACAAACTTTTGATGGCGATTATTCAAGCGCAAATGTGTGGGTTGATTACAGAACTAAGAACTATATACAAGGTAGCGCAGGAAGTTTCACAAGCTACACACAATTAACAGGTTTTGATGGTTATGGTTATTATGAGGACGAGGCAAACCCACAAAACGATAGTGGGTTATTACAGTCAAATACTAAGATATTAAAGTTAGACGATGCACCAGCGGTTATTCCTGTTGATACTACAAAGACCACACAAGTAACATACGAATTAAACGGACAGCAAGTATACACAAAAGCGGTTACAAGTAGCACAGAAAGTGATGAGCAAATAGAATACGTTACAAATGGTGTTAATGGTGCAGACGAATACGAAAACAGAGTAATACAAGACGGTGGTACATTTGAAAATAGTGTTTGTTTGCAAGAGTTTGTAGATGACTTTACATTATTCGCCTTTGATACGATATACATAGACACTACTGATGGCGTTATTAAACTAACTGTAGACAATATTGAAGAATGCAAATACCAACCTTATAAAGTAACGTTTGTAAATAAGTTTGGAGCGTTACAGGACTTGTGGTTTTTCAAAAGAACAAACGAGGTGCTAACAACTAAAAAAGAAGATTTTAAGCGTAATATAATTGTAAATGGTGCTTATGATATAAGTAGACACCAACAGAAAATACTAACTAAGAACGGTACAGAGAAACTAACGTTAAACACAGGGTTTTATCCAGAGGTTTACAATGAGGTATTTAAACAAATGCAATTAAGCGAAGATTGTTGGATTGAAATAGAAAACAAAACACTTCCTATAAATGTAGCAAGTAGCAGTTTGAATTATAAAACACACTTAAACGACAAGCTAATAAACTACACAATAGAAATAGATTTTGCGTTTGACACGATAAACAACATACGTTAATGCAGATAATAGAACTTTACAT
>Ga0208898_1002991_pt1 | contig 10077 bp, 10 predicted proteins | sample VirMetDEL_Mar_4_FD_184513 | JGI IMG/M metagenome (GOLD analysis project Ga0208898, IMG submission 184513) | Aqueous microbial communities from the Delaware River and Bay under freshwater to marine salinity gradient to study organic matter... | ecosystem: Environmental > Aquatic > Marine >...
GTACTCGCCCGACGAGATCGCGGATAACATGAGCATGAATGATGATGAGCGCGCGCAGATCAGTGCCGACTCACTAGGCGAGGAGCTCCGCACACCGACCAGGCAACCGAGCGCAGCACCGAGGCCAAGCGCGCCACCTCAACAGCACAAGGCCATCGAGCACAGCGCGCCACCGGTCGAAGATCCCAAGGTGCAAGAGTATCAGCAAGCAGCTCGCGAGCTGTATGAGATCTCACAGATCGGTGATCTTGACGAGGAGACAGGCGAGATCAGCGAGCACGAGTGGGAGAATCAAGACGATGTTCAGCAGATCATCAAGCGAGGGCAGAGCGTCAAAACGAAAGACGACCTCGAGGTGTTTGTCTGTGGTCTCTGGGCTCTTGCCAACAAGCCCAACAACGCAACGCCAGACGCGATCGACGAGCTGCATAAGCGAGCGCTCAAGCTCGGCATTTCAGATGCTCGACTAGGCATCTTCTAATCAACCTTAAATCGTGGTGGGGCATACGACATCACCCCGAACGAATGGAGGCAGCATGACCTTTCAAGCCCTAAAAGATAAGAATCCCACATCGACGCTCAAGCGCTTTATGCGCGAGGTCGCACCGATGCAGTTTGTGCGCGAAATCTATGTGAACGCAGTCGAGGCAGGCGCGACGACCATGCGCGTTTACTTCGACCCTCAGTATGAGATGCTCGGCACTAAGAAGCTATGCTTTGCTGACGATGGCAAGGGTATGACAGCGCGAGAGATGTATGAATATCTCGCTCAGTATAACAGCAGCTCCAAGACGACCGAGGGCAGTTACCACGACAATTTTGGCATCGGTGTGAAAGCGACAACACTGCTCGCAAATCCTTATGGCGTCGTATTCCTGAGTTGGTCAGCTGAGAACCCAGAAGGCGCTATGATCTGGTTCACTTACGACGAGGCAGGCGATCGAGTCGGGCTCAGGCCGATCGAATACATCGAGATCGATGAGGATAACGAAGAGTACACCGATACGCTCTGCACGCATATGAGCGATGGCACTCGTGCAAATGTCGTCGCGCTCGATGATCTGCGCCTTGCTTATCCCGACGGCTTTGAGGGCATCAAATGGTGGGAGTGTAAAGAGATCGCCAAGATTAAAGAGCATGGCACGATCGTCATGCTGTTAGGCCAAAGCAGCTCAGATCACTCGGTCGGTGCAGATTGGTCAGAGCGACAACTCAACCATTACTTCTCAAGTCGATTCTTGATGGCTTCGATCAAGATAAGATCGCAAAATAAAATTGGGAGTAGCGGAGCCCCAAAAGGTTTAATTGAGAGCCTAAATCGGCATATTGAGCACATCGACTCTGTAAAGGCTGATCGAGGCTTTGTTGTAGATGTATTCTACATCAAGCCTCAAGATCGCAGTAGCAGTAATGGGCTTTGGAATCAGGTTCAACAGCGCACACTTAACGGATATTGCGCACTCGCATATAAGGACGAGCTATATAATGCGCAGTATGGCAAACGCGAGGCGCGCAGCTGGGGCATCTCGCATGATGATGTGATCTCGAGAGTGTTGCTGATCGTACACCCACCTCATCGACGAAAACAGAAAGATGGCGTCTTGCGAGGGTGCTATCCAAACGAGAGACGAGATCGCCTGCTGTGGGATGATGAGAGCACAATCAGCGATAATCGAGAGCTTGACCTGACAGAGCTCAAGCACTACTTCACCCAGAATCAACCTGAGCGACTGCGAAAGATGCTCGATGAGGCTTATGCTACAAATAAGCAACGTGAGCAAGTCGACACCTCAGAGCTCCAAGAGCGTTATCGAGAGCTCTTTAAATCAAAGCGCGCTCGCTCCGGTGACGTCGTCAAGCCTGCTGATGATGGTGATCTACCACTTGCCGATCACTCACCTGCTGAGAGTGGAGGCCCAAGCGGTAAGATTAACCCCGACTGGCTACCGCCTGAGTTATTCCCACCAAAGCCAGCGCCACCGACAAGCAGACCAAGCCCGAGACAGGGCAAGCTCGGCAAAGGCAAGACTGAGCATGAGGTCAAAGTATATTGGCGCACAAAGCCTGAGTATTTCGATCGCGCAGGCACTCAAATGCCTTTCTTGGTGAGCTACACTCGCGAGCGCACTGTGATCGAGGCAAACTGCAATTTCTCTGTATTTGTTGAGGCAATCGATCACTTGCGGTCAATGTATGAAAGCGCATCTCAGGCAGAGCTTAAAGCTCAGGTTACGGATCAGGTCGAGCGTTATTATGAGACTGACTTGATCATGTATGCCCTGCACTATCATGCCCAACAAAGAAAACATCCTCTCTACAAAGGGTATGGCAACGAGGATCTCGAGCGCGCTCTTGCGCTACGTCTACTCGGCTCAGCCTGGGCGATCTTTCCGAAGATCGAGCGGAGCCTGTCACAGCTCGGTTATAAGAAAGAGAAATGACCATGAGCAGCTCCGAGGTATGGCTCGACTATTTGCAAGAGCTCGAGCGCAGGGCTGATGCACAGCCCGAAGAGATCGAGGCGAAGCCAGTTAAACAGCAGAGAGCCAACAAGACACCTGAGGAGAGGCGTGAAGCTAAGCGCGCGTACAATCGAGAGTATATACTAAAGCGCAAAGCCAACGAGACACCCGAGGAGCGTGAAGCTCGACTTGCTTTAAGACGAGAGCGCAGAGTTAACGAGACGCCCGAACAACGAGAAGCTCGATTACAGTATATGCAAGAGTATAATCAAAAGCGTCTCGCCAACGAGACGCCCGAACAACGAGAAGCTCGATTACAGTATTTGCAGGAGTATCATCAAAAGCGTCTCGCCAACGAGACGCCCGAACAACGAGAAGCTCGACTTGCTAAGGAGCGAAAGCGTTACGCCAACGAAACCCTCGAACAGAAAGAAGCTCGACTTTATAGACATCGAGGATATAGTCGAAAAAAAAGAACTAGCGAGACACCAGAGCAACGAGAAGCTCGACTGCAATATCTTCGTGAGTATTATCAAAAGCGCAGGGCCGAAGAGAAGAAAAGCAAGGCTTGACGAGGCGAGCGACCTCTGCCATAAAGAGAGCCTCCTTGAATGGAGCTGCCTTTGGCGAGGCAACTTTACGACCCTTAAGCGCACACCCATTTAATCATGGGGGGGCTCAGCGTTTAAGGGTTTCTTATTAGCAGGCGAGCGCACCGTATGCGATCACAGCGACAAGCGAGAAAGCCCAAGCGTTATCGCCAATACTGTTCGCGATCTCGTCTGCAAAGTAACTGAGCAGGCAGACGAGCATCAGAACGAGGGTCGAGTGCATTACAGAGTGATCGTGCATTGTCCCGATGAGCAAGCAGGCTCGAGCTGCGCGTCAAAGTAGTCAGAGTCAAGGTGTTGAAGATCTACACCTGACCAGTCTATCTCTGCAAGCTTTAACCAAAGCGCCTCTGCCTCGGTGCCCTCTTCGACCGTCTGGTAAGGCGCGTTATTATATGCCGAGTCCCCAAACCAACCGAGGAGCGCGACGCCTCTGAGCTCGCCTCGTGCCTCCCAAAGAAAATCAGCGACATCGCCCCACTCATCAGGCTTAACGGTGCAGGTGTTGCTCACGTTGTGCGTTAAGCCCTCGACCCTCGTCTGCTTTGAGCCCGGCAAGACCCAGTGCTGATACACGAGGCGCACGCGCTCGAGATGTGCGAGCGCTGTATCGTCCTCACGAGTCAGCGCTCCCTCTGGTGCTGAGCAGGCAAAGGCGATCACACCGGTGTGCTCATCGATGTCACTGCAAGCCTCTGGCACCTTGCTCACGAGCTCTGCCCAAACTGGGTTTACCTTGGCAATCCTCATGCGCCTGATATAGCGTCGCGCATGGAAAGGATGCACACCGGCAGATGTGCCCGCGACGGTCGATGTGTTGCCCGAGGGCTTGACGGTCGTCACTCGTGAGGCAGGCTTGATGCCGATTGCCTTTGCTGTCTTAGCGTTGGTCTCGATGCAGACGCGCGCGCCCTCCTCGAGGAGCTCAGGATTAAACATGAGCTCAGGAGCTGCGCACATGCCGGTGATGCTGACACCGAGCAGCGCCTCTTGCTGTAAGATGACCTTAGTCACTAAAAGCAAATAACCTTGATAAGTATACCCTGCTTGAAGTGTTCCTATATGTGCAGCTGCCTCGCACGCCTCGAGGAACTGCTCACGAGTCTCGATCTTGGCTGCATTGATCTCGGTCAAGTTACAGACGGCCCAACCAGAGACCCATTCATACCCAAGGCGCTCAAAGTGCTCGCGACGCTCGAGCAGGTCAAGCGTGATCTCGGTCACCTGGTTGCCCTTTGGGTCGGTTACGACGTAGGGAAAGAGACCTATTTCTGCACAAGGGTTTGTGCCGTGATGCTCGTTAGCGCACCACATCACACCGGGCTCGCCCCATTGTTTCGCGAGCTCCACGATCTGATCGACTGTTGATCGGTCGGCATCGGTGATCGAGAGCCCTGCGCTGATATTTGCATAGGCTCGCTGTGGGTGATCGATGTACCAGTCACCGACCTTGCTATTAAGCATTAAATGATCGTTCTCATCAAAGATCGCGATCGAGGCAGAGCGACGCACGCCACCTGACAGCACCGCCTCGCTCAAGAGCATCATGATGTCAAAGCAGTCGATCGAGCGCAGTCGAGGCATCTTGGTGAGGCAGAGTCGACTTAGCATCTTGTCGATCTGCTCGAGCGCCTTTGCTAGTGGCTTGCTCCCAGGTGCAAAGCCTCCTGAGCTGATCGGTGCACCCTTGGCTCGGATCAGAGAGAAGTCAAAGCGCCAGTCGATGTAGTCCTCATAATATCCTCGGTGTAGATAGCTCTCGATGAGCATGTTGACTGCCGTTGCCCATCCCTCGATCGAGTCGCTGATCATATGCACACGACGCTCGCGCCTGACCATCTCGCTCGGTGTCAGCAGACGAGGCAGGCGCGCGATGTCTTTCTGTCTCAGCGAGAAGCCAGTGCCACAGCCTGAGAGCAGCAACCAGAAAGCCTCTGAGAAGAATCGAGGGCGATCGCAAGGCGAGTATGTACAGTTATAAATGCGCATGTTGTTGCGCTCGATGGCTCGCCCTCCAAACTGTGTCGAGCGCTGCGATGGGAACACTCGTTGCTGTCTCACGAGCTTAAACGCGCTCATCGTCTGCCCGACGACTTGAGGGTAGCGCTTGAGGTGCATCGCCTCGACTCTACTGACTGCATGATCCCAAAGCTCACGCCCACCACCACCCACTAGCGGGCGAGCGTATTGAGCAGAGAAAGCCACCTTGCCAAGCAGATCATTCTGCATGGATCACCATCCTTCTATGGGCCATCGGCCCCGGTTAAAGTCAGCGACTGATCAGATATACAGCCGTGACGCCTGTTGAGAGGGCGAGCGCGAGCGTCGCACCACGCCACCACCACATGTCAGCTCGAGCAAGATCTCGTTGCTTGATCGACTCTGCAAGCTCTGCCTTTAAGAGCTCCTGCTCTTTGAGAAACGCCTTGTGTACCTCGCGATGAGCTCTCTGCACATCACCGAGCTTTACGACAAAGTCAGCTTTGAGCCGATCAATCCGACCCTCCCAATACACTTTCGCATGTAGCTGATCACCTTGAAGCTGAGCGAAGTCCTCGAGCTTCAAGCAAAACTCGTCGCTTGGCTCGAGATAACGCGCCTCGAGCGTCTCGCCTGTAGTTAAGGTGAGAGGCTCACTTATCTCAATCGCGAGAGGCGCTGCCGGTGTCGCGAGGATCGTTAGGCTCAGGAGGATATGAATCATGAGTTAGCTCGCAGATCTTGCATCTCAGGCGCTTATACTCTGTGAGCTTATCCCCACAAAGCTTGCGCTCTGACAGGCGCTCATCTTCACACCGATCAGCATCAGGGATCAAGAGTTTCTGCTCGCAGATGTGCAGCTGCTCGATCGCGTCCTCAAGTGAAGCTTCGCAAGTCTCGCACTCTACATCGACCAACGATGCACCGAGATACACACCGACACCGAGCAAGATGATGCTCCACACGATCACGATCACTAGACCGTGAGACAGATTGATGTCACTCGGTCGCTTGATCATTTAGCAGTCTCATACACTGACAGCATACGCTCGATGCGCGTGAGCTGAGCACTGAGCGCCTCGAGTTTAACCTCGATCTTTGCCGACTGCACCTCGATCGCCTGCGTGCGCTGACTTACACTCTTGACCTCAGCCTCGAGTTTCATAATTTGGCTCGCTTGTTGCTCGACCCTGTTTTGGAGGGTGCCGATGTCGCGCATCGTAATCATTACCCAACCGAGCACAGGAATGAGGGCGATCGTGATGATGTCCTTTAGCTTGTCCCAGTTCATTTTAATCTCCTCTAGCTTGGGAGCTCGACAATGCGAGCACAGGCCGCGCCAGCATAGTCAATGTTTGCCATTCCTGTTCCTGTTTGACTCATAGACCACAAAGTGCCAAAGATCGACTTTATTCTAAGCTGAATGGTTGCAGAGGTGGTGATCTCTGAGTCTAAAATCAGCGCTCTAGCTACCCTGCGCCCCTGTCTTGCACTAGAGCCAAGCGAGGTCTGGACGCACATGTAAGCGCTCTGACCGATCCACTGACTAGAGGTGACATTATAGAGCTGAATCTCTGCAATCCCATTGCGTCCACTACACCTCACGCCTGGGGAGAACTCCAAATACCAGCTTGAGCCTGAATAAACAGTAAAATTAGTCGTGCCGCCTAATGTTACTCCTGTGTTCAATGGGGAAGGTGCAATGTATTCAAACGAGGAGTTTACGCTTGTTCCACCATCATCTTGATAGAAGGTATCTGCCAATAGCTTTGTTTTAACTAGCGCTGTTGTCTCTGGGAGGTATGACATGATTGACCTCTTTAATTATTGAGCAGGAGGCCGAATAGCCTAGTTTCACTTATCTCTGAGTCAGCCCTTGAGTCGGTGTTGAAGGCATAAGTCTTGAGATATGCGTTCCCTGTATTGGCGATGATATAATTACCATCCTCTAGACTAACAGTCGCCACAAGGTTAGTCCCCCCTTGGTACCCTCTTTGACCATTCTGTAAATCAGTTGAGAGCGCTGTGGCATAAGTGTCAGAGTAACTAGCGACTCCATCAGTCCTTAGCTCACCATACAGGAGCGTCTTAGCCAACAGACTGACGCCACCTGCTGAGATGCTATCAGCGTTTACCCCCTGATAAGTATCCACAGCTAAGATAACATTTGCTGTACTTGTCGCTGTCTGCTTGGTGCTATTGTATGCGCTGAAGATTGCACTATTGTTGAGTGCTGTTGGCGTGTAGCTCATGGCGTCACCTCATAAATAATAACAGACAGATTCCCATCAAAAGAGCTCCCAGCCGCTACGCTAATAGCTTTAAGCCTTATCTTGGCTGTTGGTGAGCGCGTGACATACATGGCTGTCATAGTAGCATTAGGAATGTTCGTGCTGCTTGTGGAGCTGTGAAAGTCCCAATTCTGATCAAAGCCACCATCAGCGTTTGATATGACAGCGCCTGTCTCATCAATCCACGCGAAGTTAAATGAGCTTGTGACAGATCCTCTAGTGATGTCGATAGAGGCTTGAATGTAATAGTGCTTGAAGGGGTCAAGCGTGATCTCACCTGTGCCTGTGTTTAGGCTCAGCGTGTGACCCCCTGTAGAGCGCAAGGTGTCAAAGATGCATTGATTGCCTGATATGATACTCAAGCTTGATGAGCGCGTAATCTCTACAATCGCAACATCTTGAACCCTTGTCCCTGAGCTCGATGTATTAAAGAGCTTATATGTCATCTTGACAGCTCCTTAAATTATAAACCAGTTAGAGCCATCTGTGACGATGGTGACAGAGGCATATTGAGTTGAGAGCGCAAACGTAGAGGCTCCGTCAATCGTCTCTGTGCCGTTGGGGTCAATCGTGATTGTGTTAGCGCTGGCGTTCTTGATCTGATACTTGAAGCCCACACCACAGCTAGAAGCTGAAGCGAGATTGACTGTGATCGTGGTGCTCGGTGTGTAGACGTAGACCTCCTCAATGCCTGACGGAGCAGTCAGCGTTTGGTCAGTCGATGGAGAGGAGACTGTGACACTTGCGGGGGCGCTGGTTGGGTCTGCCGCCTCCCAATCGCCTGAGGTGCTGTTGTATGCGATCACCTGCCCATTCGTTGGAGCCGCCGCGCTCACGTCACCAATGTCATTGAGCGCTGCGACTGTAGCTGTGATGCCTGTAAGTAGTGAGCCATCAACAGCTGGGAGCTGAGCTGAGCCGTTGAGTTGGACCACATTGTTGGCTGAGGTGCCGACATCGAGAGCAGCTGCTGTGCCGAGGGTCGGTGTGCCGGTCAAGTCACTATATGCACCGGTTGTCGCGACGGTCGCGAGAGTCGGTGTGCCTGATAGGTCGCTATATGCACCGGTCGTCGCTACAGTCGCGAGCCCTGATACCTCAGAGGCAGCGACCGCGCCTGATTCCCAGTCTCCTGATGTGGAGTTGTACTTGATCACGTTAGTGTTAGCAGGTGTCGGAGCGCTTACGTCACCAATGTCATTAAGAGCCGCCACGCTCGCTGAGGGTGTGCCATTCTCCCAGTCGCCTGTTGTGCTGTTATAGATCAGCGCCTCACCATTTGATGGGGTTGAGATGCTCACGTCTGCGAGCGAGCCAAGACCCTGCTCCTCATATGCGACCACATACCACACCGAATCAAAGACGAGAGTCAAGATCAGCGCTTGATCCTGCGTCAATGTAGGCGCACTGCTTAACCCACGAATGTACTGACCAGCTGCGGCTGAAATTGTCCATGTGCCAGCATTGATATTGGTGAGGCTAATAGTGCTGCCTAGCAAATCTGATGACCCTGTTGGTAAGGTCAGGGTTTGTGCAGTAGAACTGCTCAAACGCGCGGCAATAGTCTTGGGCTGATCTGGGGTAGCAACTGTACCTGTGGTTGTGAATGTGTAGGCCTCATACAGCCCTGAGTTGCCATTGACCCAATCCCCAGAGGTTGAGTCATACTTTAAGAACTGCCCATCAGCTGCGCTTGTCAATGTGACATCTGTGAGCGCGCCAAGCGTTGAGGCTCCTGATGGTAGGTTGGTGAGCTGACTGCCATCGACAGCAGGCAAGCGAGCTGAGCCGTCAAGCTGTACAACATTAGTCGCGCTCGTGCCGACATCGAGAGCAGCTGCTGTGCCGAGGGTCGGTGTGCCGGTCAAGTCACTATATGCACCGGTCGTCGCGACGGTCGCGAGCGTAGGCGTGCCGGTCAAGTCACTATATGCTCCGGTCGTCGCTACAGTCGCGAGCGTTGGAGTGCCTGTTACCTCAGAGTAAGCGACCGCGCCATCTTCCCAATTCCCTGACGTGGAGTTGTACTTTAGGACATTGGTATTAACCGCGCCTGTGACGTCTACATCTGTGAGCGCGCCAAGCGTTGAGGCTCCTGATGGTAGGTTGGTGAGCTGACTGCCATCGACAGCAGGCAAGCGCGCTGATCCGTCAAGCTGCACAACATTGGTCGCGCTCGTGCCGACATCGAGAGCAGCTGCTGTGCCGAGGGTCGGTGTGCCTGATAGGTCGCTATATGCTCCGGTCGTAGCGACGGTCGCGAGAGTTGGGGTGCCTGATAGGTCGCTATATGCACCGGTCGTAGCTACAGTCGCGAGCCCTGACACCTCAGAGGCAGCGACCGCGCCTGACTCCCAGTCGCCCGAGGTGCTGTTATACTTAATCACGTTCGTGTTCGCTGGCGTCGGTGCATTAACGTCACCGACATCATTAAGCGCTGCGATGCTTGCAGAGATCCCGGTCAATAGAGAGCCATCGACCGCAGGCAACTGAGCCGAGCCGTTAAGCTGTACGATGTTACTCGCAGATGTGCCAACGTCAAGAGCAGCTGCTGTGCCGAGGGTCGGTGTGCCTGATAGGTCGCTATAAGCACCGGTCGTCGCCACAGTCGCGAGAGTTGGTGTGCCGGTCAAGTCGCTGTATGCACCAGTGCTCGCCACAGTCGCGAGCCCTGAAATGTCAGCAGTCGAGAGAGTGACTGCACCGGTGCGCCCTGCGACGCTCGTCACGCTG
>Ga0208898_1002998_pt1 | contig 10059 bp, 10 predicted proteins | sample VirMetDEL_Mar_4_FD_184513 | JGI IMG/M metagenome (GOLD analysis project Ga0208898, IMG submission 184513) | Aqueous microbial communities from the Delaware River and Bay under freshwater to marine salinity gradient to study organic matter... | ecosystem: Environmental > Aquatic > Marine >...
GAGAGGCAGTTTGGCAAGTGGGTTAAGTGGAGCATAGCACAAAAAGGGTGTGTTCTTTTTAAAGAAGTTATTGAAAAGCAAATAGAATATAAAATAATAACATTATGAAGGTTGCATTTAAAAGTAATGACCCAACTGAAATAAAAAGATTGGCTAAATCAGCAGATATGGCTGCTTGCTTATGGGAGATAGTCCATAATGGTTGGCGAGAATTTAAGCATACTGATTATGACTATCAAAAGGCTTGGGATAAGATAAGAGAGATTATTTATGAACACAATATAGATGTAGACGATTTGATTGAGTAATGCCACATAACGATTTTTTATACCGTGTTATACCACGTTTAATTTAAAATATAATAATATGGATAGAAATATAAGTGAATCACCTGAAAGATGGGTGATAGTTAAATTGCCAAATAACTACTATAAAGTTTTTGGAACTTGGACTGGTGGTTATTTAGATGGTGATAGATGGAAATTAAATTCTGGAATTAGTAAAGTAGAACAAGACGAAAACTTTTATTATTTTATTGGTTTTAGTGGTAGTTGTTATAAGTGTCACAAAAAAGGATATGGAACTGCTACATCTTGGGGCTTAAGTGTTTTAAATAAAATAATAGAACAAGGAAACGGACAGATTGAATTAATGGAGAATGTTGAAGATTGGGAAAATGTGGTATAACACCGTACAAATTTAAAACTATGATTGAAAATAATATTGTAATTGTGATTGACACAAGTAACTATAAAGCAAGTTTTAGTGAAGACGTACCTTTTAAAGCAAAAGTTATAGATAAGTACGACATTAATACTCTGGTAAAAAGCCAAACAACAGGTAAGGAATATGAGCTATATGACCATCAAATGATTGAAGGACTTGAAATTGAGCAGATAAAAAACCTGCTTGATATGAGTAAGTATGGCTTATAACGCTGAGTATAACACATCGTTTTAATGTGTGTTATACATTGTTAGCAGTAGTTTTTAACTATAATAAATTATGAGTAATAAAATAAATTTAGATAAATTTTACACACCTGCTGATGTAGTGGATAAGTGTATTTATGAATTTTGGGAAACATTTAAAGAGGTTACAGAGTTAATTGAACCGAGTGCAGGAAACGGTGCGTTTAGTTTAAAATTAGATGATTGTATAGCTTATGATATTGAACCTGAACACGAGAGTATAATTAAGCAAGATTTTTTACAATTAGATTTACCATATAAATATGGTAGGGCTATAATTGGAAATCCTCCATTTGGAAATAGAAATAATTTAGCGTTAAAGTTTTTTAAACACTCAATTAAAATGTGTGATATGATTGGTTTTATATTACCAATAAGCCAATTAAATAACGTAGATAGTCTTTATGAATTTGATTTAGTTAAAAGTATTGATTTAGGTAAAATGGAATATAGCGGTATTGATGTGCATTGTTGCTTTAACTTATACCATAGACCTAAAAGTGGGAAATTAAATAAAAAACCTAATTTAAAAAGCGACTTGTTTAGTTTACACAGAACCAACAGAGATAACTTTGAAAACACAAAAGCTGATTTTATGTTTTGTAAAAGAGGTAGCGTAGGAAAAGAAATATTTGAAGATGGTAAGAGATATGGGGATGAATATAAGGTTGTTGTTTTTGATAAATCTAATTTAGAATATGTTAAAAATACTATTTTAAACCACGATTGGAAAAACTTTAAGAAGCACCAAAGTAGCCCAAACATAAGCAAGAATGATATTTACAGGCTGTTCCTGTAATTAATGCTAACACGCAAATAAGGCGAGTTTCAATTCGCTTTATTTACTGTTATTATTATTTTAATTATTAAATTTACAAAAATTATGAAAGAAGAAAGAAAAGTTTGGTCACTAGCAATAGGTTTGTACCCTGGAATACTTTTAGGGTTTAGAACCTATGACCAAGGAGACCACAATGTGCACGTATTATACTTCCCATTCGTGGAGTTTGAGTTAACAATTTATAAATAAAAACAAATGAAAGGACAAAAAGCAAGTAGGGTAGACCTAGTAGAAAAAAAGATTAAAGCACTAATAAATGTTATGCAAAAGATGATGGATGACATTGCTCAACTGAAAGAACTTTCCAATGGTACGTTAGAAACAGTCAAGCTGATGCCTGACTTTCAGGAAGCGTTAGATAAGTTAAAAGAAAATTTAAAGAAGGAAGAGGAGGCTAAGGATGATGGTAGCAATTAAAATACTGATAGCTCTTTCTTTTGTTTCAATTATTGCAACAGCAGGGTTGCTCTTTACGTTTTTTATGATTATGAAGGACATAAAAGGAAACAAAGATAATCTAATTTCAGAACAACTAAAAGAGATACTAAATAGGTTGTAGATGGTGTTGTTATACATTACATTTATTCTACTAATAGGATATAACAAAGCAAAACATAAACTAAAACAATAAAAACAATGGAGATATCAAATAAAATTTTAAGCGAGATAACGGTGTATATGAAGTACGCCAAGTACATACCAGAACTAAACAGAAGAGAGAGTTGGGAGGAACTTGTAACTCGTAACAAACTAATGCACATTAAAAAATACCCCCAACTGAATGAAGAAATTGAAGAAGTTTATAAATTTGTTTACGACAAAAAGGTTTTACCATCAATGCGGTCTTTGCAGTTTGGTGGAAAGTCTATTTCTATCTCACCCAATCGTGTTTACAATTGTGCTTATTTGCCTATTGATTCTATTGATGCTTTTAACGAAACTATGTTTCTTTTACTTGGTGGGACAGGTGTTGGATATTCTGTTCAGAAACATCACATAGACAGTTTACCTGCGGTTAACCACCCATACAAGAAAAGAGTTAAAAGGTTTTTAATTGGAGATAGTATTGAAGGATGGGCTGACGCTATAAAGGTTCTTATGAAGTCTTATATGGGAGAGAACAGAAGCTCTAAGATTGATTTTGATTACTCAGACATTAGACCAAAGGGGGCACAACTCGTTACCTCTGGAGGCAAAGCTCCAGGACCTCAGCCACTTAAGGAGTGTATTATGAAGGTAAAGGGATTGTTAGATGCCAAAGATGATGGCGACAAGCTTACTACACTTGAAGCACACGACATTATTTGCTACATTGCTGATGCTGTATTGGCTGGTGGTATTAGACGTGCTGCACTTATAAGTCTATTCTCTGCTGATGATAACGATATGATTTCTTGTAAGTCTGGTCCTTGGTGGGAGAAAAATCCACAAAGAGGTAGAGCAAATAACTCTGCTGTACTTATGAGACATAAGATTAGCAAGGAGTTCTTTATGGGCTTGTGGAAGAGAGTTGAGTTGTCTGGAGCAGGTGAGCCAGGGATATACTTTAATAACGATAAGGATTGGGGAACTAACCCTTGCTGTGAGATTGCACTAAGACCATTTCAGTTCTGCAACTTATGTGAAGTTAACGCAAGTGACTTAGAGTCTCAAGAAGATTATGAAGCTAGGGTAAAGGCTGCTGCGTTCATCGGAACAATGCAAGCTGGTTACACAAACTTTCACTACCTTAGAGATGTATGGAGAGAAACTACAGAGAAGGATGCATTGATTGGTGTATCTATGACAGGTATAGGCTCAGGTGCTGTAACTAAATTAGATATGACTAAGGCTGCTGAGGTTGTTAAAAAAGAGAATGCAAGAGTTGCTAAGTTAATTGGTATTAATTCTGCCGCTAGATGTACGACTGTTAAGCCCGCTGGAACAACATCACTAGCTTTAGGTACATCGTCAGGGATTCACGCTTGGCACAATGACTACTACATTAGAAGGATTCGTGTTGGAAAGAATGAGTCTATGTATAACTACCTAATTAACAACCACCCAGAGCTTGTTAAGGATGAGTACTTCAGACCTCACGACACTGCTGTTATTGAGATACCACAAATGTCACCAAAGGGCTCTATACTTAGGACTGAGTCTCCATTTGACTTACTTGAGAGAATTAAGAAGGTTGCTATGGAGTGGGTTGTCCCTGGACACAGAAGAGGCTCTAACACACACAATGTTTCTGCTACGGTATCTTTGAAGGAAGATGAGTGGGATAAGGCAGGAGAATGGATGTGGGACAACAGAGAACACTATAATGGTCTATCTGTTTTACCATACGATGGAGGAAGTTACACTCAAGCCCCTTTTGAGGATATAGATGAGGCTAAGTATAACGAGATGATGAAGACCCTGAAAGATGTAGACCTATCTAATATCTTAGAGGTTGATGATAATACCAATCTGTCTGGAGAGATTGCTTGTGGGGCTGATGGTTGTGAAGTTAAATAATACAATATTAATTAGTATATTTGCATAGTATACTTGCATTGTGTATTTGTTTTTAATTATGCTATACGATTTGTTTTGTATTGCACATCGTAACTAAAAAACGCCAGTAATTAATTTTACTGGCGTTTTTGATTATAGGTAGCTTTAGGTATGGTACGCCTATTTCTTTTTGCTCCCTTTCTTTATCTTCCCCACATTCTTTGAGGAAGTTTTCTTTCTCTTAAAGCTTTCCTTTTCAGACTTCGTTAGTTCACTAGCCGTAGTCGGTGTATCTTTAGATATTCTTTTACTTGGTCTACAAGCAGGGTATCCCTTTCTCTTTTCACCCTCAGACCTTCCGCAAGGCTTTCCAGTCTTTATGTCAACCCACTTCTCTTTAAACCATCTGTTTAAGTTTCCTTCAGTCTTTGCCATTACTTTTTCTTTTTATAACCACCAAACTTACTTGGGCCTCCAGCCTTTGTACACTGAACTCCCCATCCTGACGCATACGCACTAGGCCACACTTTAAACTTACTCTTAGCTGCTCTTTTACACGCAGCGGATATAGCGTTAATACCGTTACCCTTAAATCTCTTAGAACTCATCTTAGGGCCTCCTCGTAGTGCCTTAAAGTCTGATGCCTCAATAACTCCATCATTGTCTACATCTAATTTCTTTTGATTATCAGTTAGTTTTTTCATAGTTACTCGTTTAAGCTTTTTTCTTTTGGTAATAAAGGTTTATTTTTAACAGAAGAAGACTGTTTTTCAGCTATTTTTTTCATATAGCTTGTTAGCGAACCAAATTCTGAAGGCAACAACCCAGCATTATAACCTATAGACATTGGTGTAGCAATTTTTAAAATATTTTTTACATCTTCTGGTAATTTCTTTTTTGTTCCATATTTGTTTGTGTATGTATCACTAAAAGCCATAGTCATTAATTCTTTAGTATCTATTACTTTAGATGCAGTTATTCCGTATGTACCCAAACTTTGAATATAGTCTTGCTCTTCATCATTAAATAATAAAAATCTTTCTTTTTCTTTAGTGTCAGACTGCAATAAGTTTAGACCATAATTAACTGCACCTATTATTGGAACTTCCGTCTTAGGGAATGGAGTAAGGAGGTCTTGAGTGATACTTGTTGCAACTCCTCTTGCTTGATTTTTTATTCGCTTTTCTTTCTCCTCCTCAGGTTCGTCATACCCCATAATTTTTGATGCAAGTTCAAACATTAACAATCCAATACCAAGACGTATTGAGTAAAATGCAGCCATTTCAGCACCAAGACCAGCTAGAGATATACTTGCTGCAACTTTGTCTTGACTACTCGAAGTTTTACTAGTTAATACTATAGCATCTGAATACATTCTCGCTTTTTGATTTAAACTAAAACTCATAAATGGTATAAGTACTTTTCTAGTTATCGCATATTCTGGATTTTTATTTGTTAGAAACTCTCCTTGCAAATCAGAGTCAGAAACATTCTGCTGTCTATCAACTTGCTGTTGTGCGTAGTTGGCAGCTTCTTTATTTAACTTATGAGTACTCCAGTCTATATTTTTTGTATCTATTTTTTGATTTTTTAGATATTTTTGATAATACGAAATCCAAGAAACTCTAGCAATAGCTACATCTGGATTTACAAGAAAAGTTTCTAACCAAAAATCACTAGCATTTTCCACAAATCTTCCTAATTTACCTAAAGTCGATTTTTTAGCTTCTTTTAAAGATTTATTTACACTTTCAATTGTCGATTGGGAAGATATCCCCCTATTTGCAATTGCATACCCAGATTTATCTATAAATTTGTTTATATCAGCGTTTCCTATTGCTTTCAAGTCTAAAATCCCTCCAGTGTTTACAAGAGTGTTTATTGCTACAGGAATAGTTTGTTTTGGAATTTGAGTAATACCTCCTAAAGCTCTTGCGACCCCTAACTTTCCAATAAAATTTACGGCTTCGTTTAGGTCTTTTGAGGTAATTCTGTCAACAATATCTTTACCTCTAACTCTTTTTATGTAAGACTTTATCCTAGATTCTAACAAGTCTCTATCCTCTTTCGACTCAATTAGCTTACTAAAGTATTTAGATTCAATAGCTCCCTTGACTTGCTGAATAGATTCAGCAGTCTCTACATCTATCATTGCAGCTTCAAATATGTTTGCCATATTTGTGTCAAAGTCCAAGTTAATATATTTATTTTTTGGGAGAGTTGTTGGTCTTGTTGATTTTTCTAATGTTCCAGATTTTTTTTGATACAAAGAATTTCCTACTGAAGATAAAGATGAGTCATCCCAATTAAACTCTTTATCTTGAACCAAATCAGTTGACCTAAAAGAGTCAGGTATGTAGTTAATGTCACTACCTAAAACATCATTGTAGATGTTTAGTGATACATCAGATAACTTATCATATATGCCATTATACTGTTCATTCCAAAATTTAACAGCTTCTAAATTTGTTTTATCTACAGCTTTATCTAAATCTTCTATAGAGTCAGAGTTTTTAAGGGTATTGTCAAATACAATTTGGTATTCTTCAGATATTATTTTTTCTTTGTCCGTGCCATTTTTTAGTTTATCTATAGTTTGTCTTATGAGTTCTTTTCTTCTTTTAAACTCCTTCAGTTGTTCTGACTCCTCACCTACGATAGTTCTCCTCATAAAACCGACTAACCCTCTTTCTGTTATATTATAAGAGTCGTTAAACTTTTTCCCATTTGGCTTTTTATTTTTAAAATTATTTACATAAGAGTCAACAGCTTTAGAAGCTATTTTTCTGGCCTTAGCTACACCATTTACAACCCCATCAAACCCAATAGCTTCAGAAACTTCTCTCCCAGCGGCTTGACCTTTAAATAACCTTTCAAACAAAATAGTCATTGAAGTAATTTGAAACCCTGATATTCTAGCAATATTTTTAGAACCAAACAACCTAAGAGCTTTAGAAGTTAATCCTTTACCTACTAGTTGCTTTGTATTTTTAGCTCCTCTATATATTGCCACAACTCTCCCCATACCACTAGTTGTCCCATTAATTATATAATTATTTAGTGCATCAACTGATTCGATTGCCTCTCTTACAGTTAAGTCAGAAAGGTTTATCTCCATAAACTCTTTTATTATTTTTTTATTTGGAGAACTTACAGTCTCCCCAGTAAAAGGGTCTACCCCATTAGATATTATGCTATTTATTAACACCTTGTAAGTGTTAAATGCTTTATCTATAGCTTTTCTAATTAATGTTTCTTTTTTATTGTCTACCTCTTCATCTGTGCTAAGAATTAACATCATCTCGTCATAAGAAAGGTCAGATGCACTAACCCCTAATATTGATTCAAACTCTTGTCTTTTTATTTCTAATATTTTTTCTCTTTGCTCTTTTAGTTTTGACTCTATGTATTTATTTGCCTTAGCTAAGTTTGGAGCCATTCTCCACTTGATGTCTGTACCAACAACTTTTGATGTTCTGATACCTTGTAAAACTGAATTAGCATTTTCTATGTACTCGTCTATGTTTTCAATAAACTTAGGGTCTATTGATTCAAACATTTTAGCCATTTCAATTAGCTTGGCATCTGTTTTTTTATTTTTTAAAGATTTTTTAATTTTACTTCTTAAACTCATTGATTGTACAAACTTGTCTGCGTAGTCTGCATTGTTGTATATTTTTTCAATATAGTCTATAAAAGATTCTATTGATTTACTATTGTATACGTTTACTGAGCTTATTTTATTTATTATAGTCCTTGCTTGGTTTGCGGTTATTTTGCCCCTCTTTTTAAAATCTTTAACCAAACTTGCTAACTGTTTACGTTTTTTATTTATGTTTGTATTTGCGTCTCTTGCAGCTTTTGCTTCTAATCTTAATTGAGTTTTTAATGCAGACATCTCATCGACAACAACTTTCTTTTTCTTAGGCTTTCCTAAAACCTTATTTACAGATGGGGATGCTGGTTGTTCTTCTGATAACATTTGGTCGTAAATAGACCTCATCTTATCGTTGAGTTCAATATCTATATCACTACCCTTTATGCCGTTATAAATGTCAGTCAACCACTCCTTAAACTTGTCAAATATCTTTTGTAGTTTGCTATTTGGTGCTTTGCCATCTGCTAAATATTTCTCAAACCCTCTTGCAAACTTTTCACTAAACTCAACTGTCCCAGACTTATGCCCACTCCATTCTTCAATAGACTTTCTTTCCGCATCAGTAAGGTAATGTTCGTAAACGTGAGATAATTCGTGTAGTGGCGTAGATACGTTAGGGTCTGTTAGGGCGTAGATGACGTAGTTCCCATCTGCTGCAAGCATAGCTCCTTGCGCATCTTGAAATAAAGGAACGGCAGAGTTAAGGTTCATCCGCATTTCAGGAGTGATTGGGATTGATAGTTGTTTTGCAGCTCCACCTTTAGATTCCCTACCTTTTATACTACCTCTAAATCTTCTTAATATTTTTTCAGCCCCATCCATTGTTGCTGATTTAGTCAACGCTGTATCAAAATCTGGATAAACTGAGTTTATTCTATTTATATCATTTTTGTTTAATGATTCAGATATTGGTTTTCCGTCATAAATAACTTCGTACACCTCATTGGTATCAATTAGACCCAAATCAATCAATTCTTTTGGTGTACTAATCTTTTTAATAGAAAAAAGAGACGGGTCTTTCATTGATTCATTAAAATTAACTACCTCAACTTTAGCTCCTTTGTCAAACCTTTGAGCTTCTTTCTTAGCTACTTTAGGTAGTATAGAGTTGTAGAAGGTCTTCATTCCTTCACCACCTACTTTTAGGTCTTGTCCTGTTAGTGTCTTAAAACCAAAGTTTAATTCCGAATCACCTTCTCCATTCACTATTTTTTGTGCAACTTCTTTTCCTACTGCACTTTCTAATTCTGACTCGCTAAGATTGTTTTTTGCTATTTGGTCAACACCATTTTTTTCAGCAATAATATTATATTTACCACCTTCTTTGGTGTACTTAATAGCATCTATCTGCTTACTCAAATTATACCTATCAGCACTTTGCTCTCCTGTTACCCAAGCAACTCTATCAAATCCTTCTTGTGCTGCCATTTGCATAACTCTACGCATTGCCATCCCCACCCATTGGTCTGTTTTTTTGTAGGGCATATTAGCAACAGGGATATTTTTTAAATTTAATGAGATATTATCGTATTCCGCTTTTAAATCAGGTCTTTCTTTAAAAAGCTTTTCTCTGTCTTCTCTACTTTTAAAATCGTAACCAATAGCTTTTACTTTAGATGTAAAATCTTTTGCTTTTTGTCTGGCATTTTCAACTTTAAACCCTTTCTTCTTTCCCTCTTGCGCCCAATCACTTTGCACTTCCTCAATAAACATTACACGCTCTCCGTTAGGTAGTGTTCTTTCGTTTATTCTTAGGTGAGAAAGGATGTTGGATTCATCCCAATGTGAGGATTTGTAGTTCTTTTTTGTTTTTACAGCGTAATTTTTTCCGTCTTTAGAGTTGTAAATTATACTATACCCTAATTTTTCATATTTATATTCTTCTTCAATAGAATTTAGTAATATTTCCTGTTGTTTATTAGGCAACGTCAATAACACCTCTCTGTAGTTTTCTCCGCCTTCTAAGGTGTATTGGGAGTATTTGGTATTGGCTTCGGTTGTAAATCCTTCATCAAGATTTTCATAACTGGTTTTTATAGCATCTATGGCCTCTTGCTTAGAGTTAAAATCTCCTAATGATTCTCCACTAAACTCACTTGTAACATTCCAAA
>Ga0208898_1002999_pt1 | contig 10058 bp, 3 predicted proteins | sample VirMetDEL_Mar_4_FD_184513 | JGI IMG/M metagenome (GOLD analysis project Ga0208898, IMG submission 184513) | Aqueous microbial communities from the Delaware River and Bay under freshwater to marine salinity gradient to study organic matter... | ecosystem: Environmental > Aquatic > Marine > Coastal...
TGCCTTTTAATGGTCCAGAACCAAATAAATTTGTTGTAGTAGGTGTTTCATCAACAAGTAAAGATTTACCTTGGTCTATTTTTCTAGCTTTAGTTCTAATATTTTTTCTAGTTCCTTCACCAAATATTATATCATAAAAAGATTGATAAGGTAAATTTGTTGCTAATAATTCAGTCAATCCTCTTCTATATGCAATACTGTCTATAATATCTTGTGGTAAAGGTCCTGCAATTGATTTTAAACTAGAAGTTATTAGTCCAGATTTTCTAGCATCACTAGCTTCTGCAAATCTAGTAACATAATCTAAAGGTCCCATACCACCCCATCTTCTATAAGCATCTTTAATAATTTGACCTGCTGGTAAATCTTGACCAGTTTGATAATCTTGTAAAGACTTACCTTGACTTCTAATTAAATTACCTACATGAGCAACACCTGTCATTAATACAACAGTTGGTAATACTTTAGGTAATCCTGCTTGTAACGGATATGTTTTCATTTCTCTTACAAATCTTTTTAAAATAGTATTATTAAAAACAGTAGGATAACCGGAAAATTGTGTTAATAAAGAACCAGCAGGACTTGAAAACCATAAAGGTCTATTAGCTTCTGCAGCACTTGGATTAAGAATAACTTCTTTAGTAAATCTATTTGCTCCACCTAAAATATTATTTTTATAAAAGTTTTGTTGAAAGTTTTGAAGTTCTCGTTGTGCATCATTTAATGGATTAAATAATCCTTTAGAAGCATTAGGATTAAACTCTCCTCTAGAATCTAAAGAATTTTTATACCACTGTAATGCTGTTTGTTTATTTATTCCAAGTTCTTCTAATTGACCTTCATAATATGTAAGTAATTTTTTATCTTTTATTACAGCTTGACCAGTAGAATGATTATATAAATCTCTAATTCTATTTCTAATCATCATTTTACCAGTAGTAAATGATGCTAACTGTACAGCTTTAGTCCATTGTGTTAATAAATTAGATTTAAAAAATGCATTCTGTGCTTCTTTTACTGTAAAAATTCCAAAAAATGTAGAACCGTGTAAAGCTTCACCAGCAAGTCCAGCTATTCTTTCTTGTACAGATTGCTCTAAAGCTAATCCAGTTTGATATAATTCTTGCCATTGCCAATCTTCTAAATCTTTAAATCCTTTTTGAAGACCAGCAGCTTTAGCATCTTTAACAGTTTTAATATCTGCTGTACCAATTCTTTTAATAGCTTTAATACTTCTATCTACTATATTAGTACCTTCTTTAACCAAACCATTACCAATAAGACCTAAAGTTTCTGGTACTTCGTGAGTTCCTACACGACTTAAAAGAATAAAAGGTTCAGTAATACTAGATAAAGTAGCAAAAGGAAGGTGAGCCATTTGTTGTGAAAGCTTACCCCAATCAGAAGCTGCTCTAGCAAATTTACTTTTACCTATTAATGAATTGCTATATTGTTCTATACCAGTAACTTGTTTAAAAACATCTCTAATTTTATCTCCAACTGCATTGGCTTCAGCTCCTCCGCCTAACTCATCAATAATTTTAGATACTTCTTTTTCATCAAACTCTCCTAAAGTATTACCAAAATATTTTTTACGAGCCATAGATTGTGCAATATCTGTAGTATATTGTTCTAATATATCTTGGACATCTCCTTCTAAAAATTCATCTAAATCATTATCTTTTATATTTCTAAATCTTCTAGCTTGAAAATATCCATGAGAATCACCAACACCTTTTTTTCTTAAATCAAAAGGAGTGTATCTATATTGTAACATATCTTGAATAATAGCATCAGCTTTTAATTCTTTAGCTTTAGCTAACTCTGTAGTTGTTAAATCAGACACTTCAGTTACTTTTACAGATTTACCCTTTTTAATAATTCTTCTTTTTCCAGCAGCTTCAGTAGCAAAATTTCTACCAAAAGTAGTAAAGTCAGTTCCTAAATCATCGTTTCTACTAACTTCAATAGGTTTACCAGTATCATCTAATACTTCATTTCCTTCAGCATCTTTTACTTTAAACATTTCTCGTTCATTAGTAGGGTCCGCATGTCCAGATTTAATTAATATATTTTTAAATTTACTATCTTCACCTAATCCAAAATCTTTTTCTATACTAGAGTAATTAAAAAATCTAGGAAAATAAGCACCTTTATTTATTGTATTAGGTCTAAATAAACCTAAATCACTAGCTTCATCAAAGATGTCATTTAATAATTGTCTTGTTCCTATATAAGCATTTGCAATATCTTCATCTATAAGTATTTCTCTATATTCTTTTCCAATTAAATTTTTTACTGAACTATCTCCTTGTTCAAGAAATCTTCTTCCTAGTTCTTCATCTCTTAATAAAAACTTTAATGAATTATTTTGTTCTTCTAATAATTTACTTTTAAACCCAGTTCTATATAAATTGTTAAATGCTTTAGCAAGACCATAATGATATTTTCCAAACAATCTACCAACATATTCTCCATATGTCCATTGTGTTTCTTGCTCAGAACCATTTAAAAGAACAGCATTTTTTTTACTTCGTTTACCTTCTGTAACTAATCCAACATCATAGTCATATCTAAGTTTTCTTAAAAAGTTCTCTAAAGTTGGAGATTGTTCTACTAATTCTAAAAACTCTGTAGTTGGTTTACCTATAGTTTTAGCTAACAAAAAGTTTAAATCATGAACTCTTTTATCTTTAAATTTTTCTAATCTTTTACCTACATCTGCAAAAGGTTTTCCTGTTTCAGGATTTAACGGAACTCCATCTTGATTAAATGAAACTAAATCTTCATTAACATTAAAAAATATATCTTCAGTTTGTTCGTCATCAAACTTATTAAGTATAGCATCATTTTCATATTTTGCTAATTCTAATTCTCTAGTATTAGGACCAACAAAATCAATACCATCTTCATTTACAAATTTAAATTCTTTGTCTACAAATTTAGAATGATACTTACCACTAACAGCACCAATAGTTCCCGCAACACCACCACCAAAACCTGCACCTATTCCTGCCATTGCAAGTACTTGACCATAATCTATATCTTGACCTAAACCTAAATCAATATCCATGTCTTGCATAAAATAATTATGTAAGCCACCCCAAGCCATTCCTTCAGCAGCTCCATATAATCCATAAGACTTAGCAGTCTCTTTAGTTATAGCATCTTGTAATTTAGCTTTAGTTAATCTTTTTACACCTTGTCTAGCAGCTTCACCAATAGCAGCTCTACCAGCTACTGTAGCTCCTCCAGATGGTATAGCAAAAATAGCTGTTAAGATATTAAGAGGGTCTAATAAAATATCTCCTGCTACGTCTTTAACCATTCCAAACTTTTCTTTAAATCCTCTAAGTTCAGCATTATTAAATTGATTACGTAAATATACATAATCTTCTTTTTGGTCTTCTGTCCATTTACCAGTTTGAAAAGAACGAACCATAGCACTACCTAAACTATAATCAGCATCTCTTAAATACTCAAATATATTTTCGTTACTACCAATACCATCTAAAAATCTTTCAGCTCTTAAAGCAAACTCAGGGTCATTAGCAAGTTGAGTTAAACTTTTTTTACCAGTAATAGATGATGTAGCTGTTTTAGCAGGAGCAGTGTCTGCTTGAATTTGATTATCTAAATCTGCTAATTGTTGATATCCGATAGGAGTATCTTCTGTAGAGGGTTTATTTATTTGACTAAAAAAAGAAGCTAATGCATCGTCTCTTTTTCTTTCAGGGTCTTCTAAGTTTTTATTACGCATCAATTCTTGATACGCTTGAAATGTATATCTAGACATTTTCTTTTAGGAATTTAGCAAATCTTTTAGCTCTTTTAGGAGTTTGTTTAGCCCATAAAGAATTTAAAGCTTCATCATGAGCAGCTTGTCCATCTCCTTTTCTAATAGCATCAAACATATTTTCAAACTTTAATCCTCCGTCTTTTCCAAGTTGATAGAAAAATGAAACCCACATTTCTTTATGATTTTGATAAATATCTGAATTTACTAAATTCATTTCTGTCATTCCTTCTTCAGCTATATTAGAAAATTTATTAATATCATTAGTAGTCCATTTTTTAATTATATCTGAAGGAACATAATCTCCTTTTTTATAAATTTCTTTTTCTTCTTCAGTTAATTTATGTCCAATACCTACAGTTAAATATCCTTCTGTATCTTCATAAACATTAGTTCTATATCCTTCGTCACTTAGTAATTGTTTTACTATTAAATTATCAGAGGTTTTAATTTGATATTCAAATAACTCTTCTTTTTTCTTTTCAATAGTTTCTGCCGGAGCATTTTCTTCTTCTAAGTTTCTTATTTCTGTTTTAAGATTAACTTCCTTTCTTTTTACGGTAGGACTAGTTATAAGTTCTTTAGCAATTGTAGGTGCTATAGGAGCCATAGTTAATGGTTTGTTTATAGTCATAGCAGCAGTAGCTAATCCAGCTTTCCATTTTTCCCAAGATGTCATACCTTTCATAGCTCTGTAATCTTCAACAGTTAAGTTATCTGGATGAGGTACACTTGCAAATAAATTTTCTATTAAAGCTTCTTTTTGACCGACAGAAAGTTTAGATTTATCTATGTTTTCATAATGAGTATCAAAAATAAGTAGTTTATTTTTTCTATCTAATTTTTCCCAATTCTTATCTGGTTCAAAACCACCACTATCAGATTCGCTTGGAGTATTAATACCATCATGGAATATACTAGGTATTAACCCAGAGAATCTATCATAGCTATATGCTTTACCAATATCGCCTATAATACCAGTACCATCATATCTTTCTTTACCTCTTTCGTACCAAGCTTTTTCAACTTTAAAACCTTCAGAACCCATTACCATAATAGAAAAGTTTCTTTTGTAAACATCGTCACTAATTAAATTTCTAAAGTTTTGCAAGTCTGATTCTGTAGCTTTAGTACCATAAAGTTTTTCAAATTTACTTTCATAAATTGATTCAGCTAATTGTGGTTTATCACCTATTAACTTTTCAAATGCTAAAGTGTCTCTAGTAAATGCTCCACTTTGAATAGCATCTTTACTTACATCTTCCCAAAAATCTTCAAACCTTCCTTTCTTACCTGACATTTGTAATAATTCTGCTAATTGTGGATTAGAAGTACTTTTATAAACACTACGAGTATTTTGATTAGCACTAAAAGTATTAATAAATATAGCCATAGATTCTTGACCCTGCTGGTCTTCATCAGCTTGATTAATTACATCTCTTTCACTACCTTTAATATCTTTCATATATTCTTGTATAGAGTTTGTCATGTTTGCACTAATATCTAATTCTGCAATTACATCATCTAAATCTCCATAGATATCTTCACGTTTAATATTTTTAAATATATTTATGCCACCTTTTTCTTCTTGTTTATTTCCGACTTTTTTAAATGCGTGTTTAATACCTTCAAAGACTCCAACATCTCTATAATTTTGTTTTTCTCTATCAAATAAACTTTGTTCATATCTTGTTAATTGATGAGGTGTAAGTTGCATTGCTCTTTCTAATGCTTGGGCTTCAGATAAAAATGCACCTGAAGGTTCTTTAACTAAATTTTTAATTGAATTATTAAAACTTTGGTATCTATTACCATCTAAATAATAATTAACTACATTTCTTAATGCAACTTTTTTTGCTCCATTATATAATTTTTTATCATCTTTAAAAGTTTGAAAGTTATCAAAAATATTTCCTTGCTCAATTACAGTATCTAAAGAAGTTTTTAATTTTTGTTCTAATATATCTCTGTAAGGACTATCCATATAAGCTTCTGTTCTTTCATCTAAAGACATAGTAGCCCATTCTCTGTTTGGACCTGCTAAGTTTTTTAAATCTTCTTCTTTAAAAGCTGACATAATATTAGCCATACCACTAATTCTTTTAGACTGTTGTTCATTATTAGATAGTTCAAAAATTTTAAGGTCATCTAATTCTTTTAATCTTTTTTTAGTAGCGTTTTTAAATATAGCTTGACCTGCTGTTAATAAACCTATAGCTTGTTGAAATCTTCTATTTTTTTTAGCTTCTTTAGCTCTTTGTTCTGCTATATCTGACTGTCGTTGTAATAAAGAACTTCCAAGTTCTTCAATACTCATATCACCATAGTTACTGATTAAATTTTCCATACTATTATCAGCCATCTTTAAACTCCTGTTTTACCTAATAAACTTTCACCTTTCTGTAGTTCTGGTTTAGGTTTTTGTAAAATACTTTGTCTCATTTTTTCTACATCTAATTTATCTAATTGTTCTTTTATATCTGGACCAACTGAAGCAGGTTGAGGTTTTGAGACTCTAGCATCTTGGAATCTTTGACCACCTTCTTTCATAAATGTTTTAGATTCTCTTAATAGTTCTTCTGATTCTTCTTCATCTGGCTCTTCGTCTAACTCTTCTCCTTTTACATCTAATGTAGGTTCTATTCCAGATTTTTCAGCAATAGCTAATAACATATACATAGTAGGTTCTAATAATTGTAAAGCTAAATCAGGATTAAACTTACCTTGTCTAAATCCTTCTACTAATACTGTTTGAGCAATAACATCTACAGGAATTTCATTACTCATAAGCTTTTGAACTTCTTCTAGATTTTTAGGTTCTAATAAATTTAAAAATATCTTCTGCCTAGCTACGTTTAAGTCTACCATTTCAGGTGGTTTTTCCCAAGCATAACTATTTTCAGGACTATTAGTTAAAGACTGTCCCGGTATTGGAGCTTCAAAAGCTGTTTCTCCTATTGATTGTGGTATTGCTTTACTTTCCATATTTTATCCTTTATATTATTATGAGTAAAAGTCTTCTAAGATAAGACCATAGCCTGAAGTCATTTGTGCCATTGCATTTGGATTATCATCTAAACTATTCATTTCAATAAAGTTTTGAGGTGCATAAGCATAGTTATTACTAGGAACCATAGATAAAGTTTCTTCAGCTATTAACCCAGCTCTTTGAGCATTTTCTCTTTTCATTAAATAATCAGCATAAGCTGCATCACTTTCATCTTGAAGTATTTTACCACCTACTTGTGTAATAGGTGCTACATATGAATAAGTTTCTTTTCCTCTACCAAAAAATCCTTTTCCTTTAGGAGTTGGAGCTTTTAAATCTCCAGTAGTTTTAATTGTTGTTCTATCTATAGGTTTAATAATATCACCACCTACTACAGGAGATGAAGAAAGTTGAGGTGTCATATTAGTAATAGAACTTGTTCCTGCTCCAATATCTACAGTAGTATCAACACCTTTATAGTATTTATCTAAATCAGCTTGTTCATAAAATCCTTTCTTCAAGTCAGTATCTATACCATCTATATATACAGGGTCTGTCATACCTTTAGGAGTTTGTGGAACTTTAGGTCCACCTATTCCAAGTTGAGCATCTGCACTAATAGTAGTTTCAGGAATTTCAACTTTAATAGGACCTTGAGGACCTTGAAGTACTTTAGTTTCTCCTGCAACTGTAATATCTTCAACACCTTGTGTGGATGGGTCAATAAATCCTTTAGTTTGTTCACTTACCCAGTTTCTAAAATTACTACCTGCTGTACCACTTCCTCCAAAAGCACCACTTACGTTATTCATTCCATATTCAATAGCATCTGTAACTCTGTTAAAAACTCTACCAACTCCGTCTTTAACCCAGTTTGCACCTTTTTGAATTTTAGAACCAATATTTAAAATAAATTCACCGACAGGTCCCATATTACTTAGCCATCCCGATAAGACACTACCTATACCCGGAAGTAAAAAAGAAAGTGCAATAGAACCTAAAGGACCTAACTTACCAAAAGCTTTAGCAATTTTACCTAAACCTTTCTTAAGTCTTTTACCTAAACTTTTAAATCCTCTTTTAATTTTTTTACCAATTTTTCTTAATTTACCCATAATATTTCCTTAATCACTTAACCATCCATCTAATAATGTAGCAATACTAGATACATTATCATCCCAATGGTCTTTTTTGTTTACAGCTTCTGAATTACCTAAAGCAGCTATAAGTAACGAAGCTTTACGTTGTTGTTCGTTATCCCATCGTTTAAAATCAAAATCTGCTTCGTCTCTAAGTTCTTGCCATAAAAAATTATTAGCAGAAGCAGTAAGACCAAAAGCATTTTGTGCATTTTGTTGATTGACAGCATTAAAAGCAGCAGTATCTGCAGTATTAGCTTTACGTCTCCACTCTACATTAGACTGTGCAATAACTGTTTCGTTTTGTGTATTAAATTGTTCTTTTGCAAAATCTTGTTGTGCATTGAATTTAGACATATCACTTTGTAATTGTGCTTCTAGTTTTTCAACTTCAAACTCATTACCGACTCTTCTAGCTTCAGCAGCGTTTGTATTAGCTACGTTAAACTGTTCCATAGCATTTAATTGAGATGCATTAAACTGTTTATTTTGTTGCTCTAAGTTAGCCATAAACTGATTAACTTGATTTTCACTTGTAGCATTAAACTGTGCTTGAGCATTCATAGCAGACTGGTCTGATAATAATCTTTGTTGTTCTTGTTGACTTCTCATCATACTTGCTTGTTGCTCATTTGATAAGTTTGCCATATCCATTTGTAAAAAGTTTTGAGCATTACTAATAGCTAACTTTGTTCTTTGGTCTACAGCAGCCATATCAAGTGATGCTAAAGCTGTAGCTTGTTGCATTACCAGTTGTTGCTCTGCTGACATATTTTGTATAGCTACTGTCTGCATAAACTTACTATTTGCTAACACTCTTTGTTGGTCAGCATTAAAGTTTGCCATGTCCATATTTGCAACAATGTTTGCATTTTGCATAGCTCTTTGTTGGTCAACATTAAGTTGAGCTAATCCCATTGATTGAGCTAACTCACCATTCTTAATATTAACCTGCATTTGTTTGTTAAGATTTGCAAGTTCTGTCTGTTGAGCAGCAGTAAGATTTTCTGAACCAGCCTGATTAAGAGCTGACAAGTTTGCAAGTCTCATTTGCTGGTCATTACTTAAATTAGCAAGTTCCATTTGCTGTTTAAATCCAGCATTCTTAGAAAGGAAATCAGCAGCATTTTGCATTTCCAATATACGTTGTTGATTAATTACAGATTGATTAGCTCCTTCAACCTGTGCTTCTATTTGAAGCTCTGCCATATTTACTTGTTGCTCATTACCAAGATTAGCCATGTTCATCTGTTGTTGGTTTTGAGCATTGACTAATGCAGCTTGTTGTTGATTCTGCAAGTTAGCCATTCTTGTTTGTTGCTGTTGTTCAGCAGTAGTCATGACAGCTTGTTGTCTAAATTGACTTTGCATTGTTCTCATTTGCTGAGACATCTGTGCAGTTTGACTTGCAGCATCTTGACGATTAGCTAAGTTTTGCATTCTTAACTGTTGTTCTTGAGTAGCTTGTTGTAAGTTTGCTTGTTGTTCGTTACTTAAATTTTGAGCTGCTCTAGATTGAAGTGCTTGTGCATTGCTTTGAGCTATTGGCATAGCACTTTGAATAATAGCATTAAATAAACTATCTCTACCTACTGTAGAAACTGATAGACCTCTTTGTGCCATTCTTGCATTAATAGCATCGACAGCAGGTTTAGCCCATATAGGAACTTCACCGTCTTCCATGCCACCTAATAAACTTTCCATTTGTGAAGATACTAAAGCTTCTGTAGGTAAAGCAGCAATAGCAGCATTAACTTCTACAGGTGCTGTATCTACTTGAGCTTCTACAGTTGCAGGGTCTTCTACAATAGCAGCAGCTATGTCTTGAGGTATATTACCAACTTCAGCTACCATAGATGCAGCAGCACCTTTAGCAGCAGTTCCTTTTACTGCTCTTTGTTGTGCAGCTTGATAACCTACTGTTCCTATAATTTGAGCAGCTTGTCCATCTGTAGCAGGTACTCCTGTAATAGCTTCACGTTCTTTAACTTCTGCATCGGCTGTAGGAGCTACTTGTACTTTAGCTCCTGTTACTTCTGGAGCAAATGCACCTGCAGATAAAACTCCATCTATATCTTTAGCCATTGCTGCATCTCTTATGCTATTTTCAATTTGAGCAGCTACTGCGTTTCCA
>Ga0208898_1003008_pt1 | contig 10051 bp, 11 predicted proteins | sample VirMetDEL_Mar_4_FD_184513 | JGI IMG/M metagenome (GOLD analysis project Ga0208898, IMG submission 184513) | Aqueous microbial communities from the Delaware River and Bay under freshwater to marine salinity gradient to study organic matter... | ecosystem: Environmental > Aquatic > Marine >...
CCTCAGCGATCGGCTCTATCCTTACAGAAACAGCAGGCGCTGCTACTGTTCAGGATATGACGTTTGCGAACAAAGTGCTTGATGCTTACACCTACACCTCCGGTATTGTGAAGGTATCTGTACAGCTTGCGCAGGACTCAGCATTCGACCTGGAGAACTTCATCATCGACAGCTTCGCTGAGCGCTTGGGGCGCATCATCAACCAGCACGCCACTACCGGCACAGGCACTGCGCAGCCTAACGGCTTCGTGACTGCTGCTACTGTCGGCAAAACGGCTACTGCTGTTGATGCGATCACCCGCGCTGAGCTTGTCGACCTTCTGCACAGCGTAGACCGCGCTTACCGCCCGAATGGCATTTGGATGTTCAACGACACCACGCTTGCAGCTATCAAGAAGCTGAGCTTCGGTTCTGCTGATGACCGTCCGCTGTGGGTGCCTTCGATGCGCGATGGCGAGCCTGACACCCTTGAGGGCTATGCCTACAGCGTGAACAACGACATGGCAGACCTCGGAGCATCGAACAAGCCTGTCGCCTTCGGTGACTTCTCCAAGTACGTTATCCGACTTGCTGGCGACCCGGTGTTTGTCCGTATGCAGGAGCGCTACATGGACGAGCTGAAGGTTGGCTTCATCTCTTACCGCCGCATGGACGGTGAGCTGATCCAAGCCAACGCCATCAAGGTGCTGCAAAATGCTGCAACCTAATGAAGGAAGTTAGAGTATTTCAGGGCCTTGCAGGGAGGGATTATACCTTCCCTGCGGGTTCCCTTCAAACCGTAACAGACGAGAAAGCTGCTGAGCTACAGCGCAAAGGGCTTGCGGAGATTGTCGGCACTGCGAAAACTACTGTTAGCAGGAAGGCAGCAGAGCGCAGGACAGCAACAATTGCAGCCCCGAAGCCTGAAGCACCAAAGGCAGCAGATACCGAGCAGAAAGCAGAGCCTCAAAAGGTAGAAGAGAAGCCTGAAGAACCGAAGCCAGCACGCAAGAAACGCGGGCGCAAACCACGAAAGTAAATGCTCAAAGTTACGTCAGCACCTGCTGAAGAGCCTGTAAGCCTAGCGGAAGCAAAGGCACACCTCAAGGTAGACTACACCGCTGATGACGATTATATCACAGCGCTTATTACTGCTGCCCGGCAACAGGCAGAAGAATACACGAATTTGGCGCTGATTGATACAACTTATGAGCAGGCTTTTGATGGATTCCCGGCAACATCAAGGCTTAACCCTTATCAGTCGTTAGTGCTTTGGCGCTCACCGCTTATCAGCGTTACAAGCGTGGTGTACACAGCCGAGGATGGCACGAGCATAACCGAGGACGCTGCTAATTACAAGGTTGACACCTATCGACGGCCACCGAGCGTATCACCTGTATATGGCTATTCATGGCAGTCAGCACAGGATATACCTGCAAGCGTTGTGGTGACATTCCGGGCAGGCTATGCGGATGCTGATAGTGTGCCTGTAGCAATCAAACAGGCATTACTACTGATGATTGGCGCATGGTACGACAACCGGGAGGACAGCGTGTACAATCTTCCGACACAGAGCAGGGTGATGCTCGATCACTACAGAGTAAGCCGTTTCTGATGTACAACAAAAAGGAGAACATAGGGCGTATGCGGCACAGGGTACAATTCCTAAAGCCTACCTATACCCCTAATGATTACGGCGAAAAGGAGAAGACGTACACACCGCAGCCTGAAACATGGGCGCACATTGAGTACAAAGAATCAGGCTCAGACGAAAGCGGAGAGGCAAGCCGGATTACATCGCGCATTAACTGCTTAGTGACAATACGGTTCAACAGCGAGATTAACGCTGAATGGCGAATAACTCACAATAATGAGAAATTCAACATCCGAACTGTACTGCCGGATGCAAAGCAGATGTACATGCGCTTAGAGTGCGAGATTGACGAACCGATAACGAGCTATTGAGATGGCATTAGTTGTAGATCAGCGCGAAGTTGAAGATTTGATGCTGCGGATTTCAAAGGCTGCTGCTGAAATCTCAGACGCAAAAGAGCGTCAACGGATTAACCGCAGGGCAGGGCAGTTCGTGCAATATGCAGCAAGGGCAAAAGCACCACGGTCAAACAAGGTGCATTACCACTACAGCAGCGGCAGCAAGATAGTGAAGAGCCTTAGAGCGAAGCGGGGCAGCAGGACGGAGGACAGAGTGGCTTATTACCCCGGTAACTTGCAGTTATCTATCAGGGTGCTAAGCCTTCGCAGAGCAATCAGTGCTATCATAGGGCCACGGATTTTGCGCAACGCACGGGCAAAAAGCTATGGCAAGAACGAGCGCAACGTTAACGCCTTCTATGCTCAGATGATATACGGCAGTGCAAAGGCATTCCGGGACAGGGTGATGATACCTGCATTAGTAGGCCAACAGCGTAGGGTTGAATCCTACATCAAGCGCGAAATTGATGCTTTGAAGCGCAAGGCAGCGCGAAAAAATAACCTGGATTGAACTTAGGCAAGCTGACATATAACTTATTGAGCAACGATGCAACGATAACCGGGCTTGTCGGCAGCAGGATATTCCCTGTGCAGATACCGCAAGATACCGGCTATCCTGCTATCGTCTATCAGCACACGAGCCAACTGCCTACGAATATCAAAGACGGACCTTCACCGCTTGATGTTATTGATATGTCGCTTTTGATTTATTCAACGAGCTACAGCGATGCGCAGGATATAGCGGAAAGGTGCAGGGTGATTTTCGATCACTACCAAGGCACTGTACAGGGTGTTTCGGTAGACAAAATAAGCTTTGCGAACCAGTCGGATAATGACTTCATTGACGACTTTGGTTTTTTCGCAATCGAGCAAAGCTATCAAGTAAGAATGAAGCGATGAGAGTGAAGCTAATAAAAGACTGGACAGACGAAAAAGGTCGGACCGACAAAGCAGGCACTCACATTGATATAGCATACAGGTATGCGAAAGCGCTAATCAAAAAGGGCATTGCAATACCTGATACTGAGCAGGTGGAGAACATTACCTCCTACTCGAAAGACAACCCGCCTCCTGAAGTGCAGGAAGTGGAACTTGAACAAGAATTTTTTGAACCTGCCCCTGTGAAACCAAAGAAGGTGACATGGTGGGATAAAATCAAATCGCTATGGCATCGACTGGCGTAATAAACGGAACTAACCTTCGCCTGTATATTGGCAGTACGCCAATTGCATACGCGACGAGCTGCACCCTGTCATTCAGCAGGGAGCTGCGGGAGACTATCCACAAAGACAACCCCGGCTCCGGCTGGGCAGAAAGCGAACCAGGGCAGAAGTCCGGCACGCTGACTGTTGAGGCGCTGTACAATGAGGACGGCACTTCAAACAACTACGAAACCCCTCGAACGCTGTTTGATGCGCTTGATGGCGGCACAGAGCTAAGCTGTACTGTTGAGACAGGCGTATCAGGTGACAACATCTACACTTTCTCAGCCTTCTGTACAGAGTATGAAGTCACAGCAGCGGTGGAAGAGAATGCAACCTACTCAGCGAGCTTCACCATCACAGGTGCGGTGGCAATGAGCACAACCTAAAATATCTGCATGGTACACGAAATCCAAGTTGATGGTAAGAGCCTGCCCGTATCCTTCACGATGCGGGCGCTCAACCATTTTTGCATCAAACATAAGCTCACCATCGGGCAGTCTTTCGAGATGCTCGGCGCTACAGGCGGCGAAGGCAATCCTATACAACTGACTTATGAGCAGATCGCTGATCTGTTCTATTTCGGGCTAAAGGAGGGCCACCGCAAAGAATCTAAGAAATTCAATCTTAGCGCTGATGACGTTATGGACTTGTTCGACGAAAAGCCGGGCCTTCTCACAGAGGTACTGGAAATATATGGTGAGTCGCTGGCTAAAAAATGGGCAGCGGATGAGGAAAAAAACTCGAAAGCGCTCAAAGCGGAGAAAGCCAAGAGCGCGAAGTAGATGTTAGCCAGCTTCATTATTACGCCTGCGGGATGGCAGGCATGTCAGAGACTGACTTTTGGGATAATGAAGTATGGGCTGTCCTTAACCGGATTGATGCATGGGGCAAGAAGTACGAGCAGCAAGAAAAGGGCGAGCTACAGCGCATTAGCCTGCTAGGCTCCTGGATGCTTAACCCTTACAGCAAAAAGGGCAAGCCTGTCAAGCCGCAGGACCTACTCCCCGCTGTGTGGGAAGGCATCAATACAAGCGGCAGCAAAGGGCCTTTGTCAGCAGAAGAAAGAGCAAAGATTTTCGCTAAGCACGATGCGATAGCACGCAAAAAATTCAGCAATGGCTAGAGCAGACTTAAATGTAAGGTTAGGCGTCATAACTCGGAATTTCGAGAAGAGCCTGGACAGAGCTTCGCGGAAATTAAGGCGTACTGCTCAGAGCATGGAGTCTGTCGGCACTTCCCTAACACAGGCTGTGTCCCTACCTATTGTTGGTGTCGGCATCGGAGCGTTAAAGTCTGCTGCTGAGTTTGAGCAATTCGAGAAAGCGCTTATTGCTGTTACAGGCTCTACAGAGGAAGCGCAACGGCAATTAACACGGCTACAAAAGATTGCTGAGGCTCCCGGCATCGGCTTTAATCAGGCGGTGGCAGCATCTTTGCAGCTACAGGGGCTTGGTGTTGATGCAGGCAGAGCAGAAGAAGCAATTACACAAGTTGCAAACGCTGTTGCTGCCTCAGGCGGCGGCGCTGATGAGTTTGAAGGTGTTGTAAGGCAGCTTAATCAGATACAGGCAAAGAATCAAGTCCTACAGGAAGATATTGGAATCCTGTTAGAGAATGCGCCTGTACTTGGTGAGCAATTACAAGAAGCATTCGGTGGCAAAACTGCTGAGGCTATCAGAGCAGCAGGCGTAAATGGAGAGCAGTTTTTCGATATTCTTGTTAAGCAGCTAGCAAGCCTTGAGCGTGTTGAGGGAGGCTTAGCAAACACCTTTGAAAACTTTGGTATCTCGGTGCGCAAAGCGCTTGCTGATGTCGGGCAAGAGATTGACAGAGTTGTGGGTGTTCAAAGTATCGTTGACAGGCTAACAAAGTCTATTAATGATGCAGTAAGGGTATTCAAAGATCTTGATGACGAGACAAAGCGGAGCATCTTACGGTTAGTCGCTTTTGCTGCGGCTGCCGGCCCTGTTGTATTTGTTGGCTCCAGGATATTGTCTATCTATAAAGGTGTGTTCGATGTCTTTGCAAGTGTAGCAAAAGGAGCTGCAACATTAGTAGCGAGAATACAGGTACTAACAACGGCTACAGCAACAAACGCAACAGCAACAAACGCTGCTAGTGCTTCTACAAAGGGGCTCGCAAGCGCGTTCAGGGCGCTATCGTTAGCGCAAAAAGCGACGATTATAGGCTTAGCAGTGGCTGCCATCGGGCTTGTCGTTGCAAAATTCGTTCAGTATAAAAATGCTATTGACCAAGTTACCAACGCTCAGCGCTCATTAGAATTTGTCAACAGAAAAGCAGCACAGCAGGCAGATCAGGAGGTTTCAAAAGTTGATGCTGTAATCAAGAAAATAAACCAAGGCAATATAACGCGGGAGGAGCGGCTTGATCTTATTAAGAAACTACAGAGCGACTACCCTAAATACTTTGGCAACCTTGATGCTGAGAAAGTAAAGGTTGACGACTTGCGCTCTGCACGTAACAAATTGCGCGATTCAATACTACAGACCGCACGCGCAAGGGCAGCAGAGGCAAAACTGCAAGAGGTAGAAACGGAGCTGTTAGAGGTAAGGGAAAAGCAATTCGAGGCTTTTCAACGTCTTAATGATGCGCAGGCAAGCGGAGCGAGAACATCAAGGAGCCTGAAGGACGGCGCTACTATTGTAAGTGTTGCTTACAGGGAAGCAGAGGCGGAAATCGCCAGGTATGCAAAGCAAATTGAAAGCCTTACAGAGATACAGCAGCGATTAGCAGACATAGGCACTCAAAATGTGACTGCTAATGTTGAGACGACAACGACTGATACTACACCAACAGGACCTGTAGGTGAAGTGCAACTACTTGAGCAGGCTTATGCTGATGCGCTAAAAGCGTCAATTCAGTTTAGGGGTGTACTCAGGGGCATAAATGAAGATATTAATGCTGAGCTACAGGATGCAATTAGCAGTGACGATGAGCAGTTTAAGGCTATAAGCACTAGCAGTTCAATTGCTATCAAGGCCTTATCTGATTTGCGTGAAGAATACAAAAAGGTAGACACGGCGGCAGCAGTGCTTGGTGAGAATACAAGCTTTCAGGATCAACAAAGCATCATAGCTCAAAAAATAAGAATAACAAGGGATGCACTAGTTGAAGCTGCTCAAAAATTCGGATTAAATAGTCTGGCAGTTCAAATTTTACGCGAAGAGCTTTCTAGGCTGCAAGGGCAATTATCCGAGCGCGAAGACCCGCTAAACCTTGTTAATGCCTTCGGGCTGCCGAGAGAGGTTGTCGAAAATGTCGTCGCTGGCTTTGATAACGTCAGAAAAGGCGTTGATACAGTAGTTGCGCAATCAGAACAGGTGCTTGCTGCTGTAGCGCTTGTTAGAGAGACAATCACAGCACCCTTTGAGGACTTCTTTACTACACTTGTTGAGGGCGGCAAAAATGCGTTTGGACAATTCGCTGAGACATTAGGGCAGACGGTGAAAAAGATTATTGCAGACCTGCTCAGCGCTATTGCTGTCGCTGCTGTCTTAGCGCTTATATTAGGGCCGATTCTCGGCGGTGGCACCTTCGCTTCACAGTTCGGCACGTTACTAAAGGGCGGCGGGGGCATTGGCTCTATTTTTGCAGGGATTGTTGGCCTTGCACAGGGCGGCATTGTCCCCTCAGGCTACCCGAACGACACCTACCTTGCACGCCTTAGCTCCGGGGAGGCTGTTATCCCGCTTAACCGGCTTAACAGTATGCTCGATATGGGCGGTGGGCAAATGGTAGCAGATACAGTTATCAGGGGCGAAGATATTGTTCTTTCGTACAACCGCGCAAGCAAAACACTAGGACGGTAATGGCAGTAAGGTTTGAAGGCACGAGCGCAGGGATTAAGGGTACGACGTACACTGTGCAGGTGCATGATTCAGACTTTGCAGGGACTAAGGTTGATGTGAGCTTAGGGGGCGATGGGTTCAGGCTGTCATACGAACCTGAAGAAGATAGCCCTGATGTAGCGATTATACCCTCTACATTAAGCTTTTCGATAATCAGAACAAGCGAAAACGCTGCTGCCTTCAATAGCTTTCTTTCTGATTTCGCAACTGCCGATGAGGGGCGATTCACTGTAAGGATATTGTCAGGCAGCAACCTGTATTGGTGTGGCTACCTGCTTGCAGATCAGGTTAGATACCTTGATACGCGATGGGCAGACACTAATGCTGAATTTGCGATGAAAGCAAAGGATGGCATCAACCGCCTTAAGGGTATCAACTACAACGATGACGGCACTGCCTATGAAGGCAGGGTTACCTTCAAGGAGCATCTATTCAATATCCTTGATAAGATTGGATTGCAGGATTTTTGGGGGGCAACAGATGACTATCTACATAGTGTGGTAAGGTGGTACGAAGAGGATGACACAGCAGCCACACTAAGCGACAACAGTATAGACAGGGTTTATGGTGACCACCGGGCAGCTTACGAAGTAGGCGATAATGGCACCTACGTTTATAAATCCTCTTTTGAAATCCTTGAAGCTATCTGCACAACCTTCGGCGCAAGGTTTTTTCAGTCTGATGGCAAATGGCATTTCATACAGTTCAATGAATTCAGGCAGACAGGCAGCATCTACTTGCACAGGTACTATAAGGACGGCACAAAGCCAGGTACTTCATCTAGCGTAGATTTTGAGGTGGATGAGACAGGCGGTGACTTTATTACAGCTTCTGAAGGTGTGCAGTTCTTCATCCCTCCTGTTGGTAGGGTTGAGGTAGAATTCAAGCATAAAGATGATAGGAATTACCTGCAAGGGGAAACGATAGTCTTTGAAGTAGATTCTACAATACCAGGAGTACCGGGCAACAATTCAAAATACAGAATATCCGGGCTTTTCACATCAGATGTTGAGTTCACGAATAACCATCTGCCTGTTTTCAATGTTGTCGGGCTGAAAATTGAAATCAGAGATCAAAGCGCTAATGTCTACAGGTTAGAAAGAATTGCAGAGATAACAGGAGGTACTAACATCAACTATGGCGATACGCAATGGGTTGAGGACGGGCTAAACGAGTATCAGATAGTAATGCCGATACAGCAAAGCGGGCTGCCTGTTACTCAGTCTTTTGATTTTGTTACTCCTGATAGCCCGGCAGGGACAGATAGCGCAACGCTGCTCATTACCTACTTTGACAACAGACAGGTAGTAATAGGCAACATTTTCAATACAGCAGTAGATACCGTAACTATAAGTGCATCAGGGTTGTCATTTCAGGCAATGAATACAAACGGCACTTTTCCTGCTGCCTCTAATTTGTTAACCCTAACAAACCCTGACACTCCAGGCGCAAGTGCTATTATAAGCAAAGAGGTAATATTCTCTGACAGGATAAACTTCACAAGCTCAGGCAGTATAACAAGATTAGTCGGTGATGAGCATATTAATACCCTGAGTTGGTCTAAAGGGCTTTCAGGGACGAACTACCCAATCAGGAGGCTGTTGGCTATTGAGTTACTGTATCAACGAAGAAAAGCCATAAAATCGATTGATGCCACATTCATATCTATCAATGACTTTCATTTCTTCAACCTGTTAAAACTCAATACAGGTGAACAGTATGTACCTATCAGGGCTACATATAACAGCAAAAGAGAAGATTGGGCAGGGCGCTATTTTTCTATCGGTTACAGCGACACATTAACAGGGGTTACTGTAATCAATGACGTGCCATTAGGTCCTAATGGGCAGCCGGGCGGCGGCGGCACTCCACCTGGCGAAGGGCCAATTACGATACCAGGAGTCAGCGCAAACAACCCTATCGGCAGCTCATTCGATGATGGCGGGCATATCGTCAGCACAACAGGTGACAGCAGCTATAGCGATGGCGATGAGGTAACAACGATAGGCATTGACACCGCAACAGTTGACGGCTTAGTGCAGGCAGGCGATACTATCGCGATGATTGACAGGACAACCGGCAACACACAGACGTTCACGGTGACTAGCAACCTACAGGCAGGCGATACAAGCATAGCAGTAAGCTCAGCGACAATATCGGGCAGTTTTGGCACGAATAGCTATATCACGTTAGGCACCGGCGAGTTCGTGACGAACATTAGGCAGGGCAGCGCTGCACGCTATGTGCAGAAGTTCGACAACCCGGCAAGCGCAACCCTGACGGTGACAGAGAACAGCGGCACACTGCCGGGAGATACGAACCTGATAGACGTATTCTACAACGGAGTGCTGCTATCTGAGACGGATGACTACAATATTTCAGGCAGTGATATTATACTGACATTCACCCCAAAAAGGCGGGTGATTGTTAAATTTTGGATTATAGGCTAAAAACCAGTAATTTGCAACAGAAGCTAATGAAAACTAGAAAGTCAATATTACTCGCCTTAGCGCTGATCAGCGCTGTTGTTGCCTATGCGCAGCCTTCTACGCGCATTGACTTGACTCAGTTGGTAGGTCCTGCTGATGAAAGCAAAGTGAATTACATCATCACGAAGAATGATACAGCCTACTATGAATACCAACTACCAAGCCTGACTTTTGACATTACTCAGGGGGCTACTGTTGTGCCTGGGTTACTGACGTGGAATACAGATGAAAGCACGCTCGATATTGGCTTAGATGATGATGTTATCCTGCAAGCCGGGCAGGAGATGCTGTACTACGTCAAGAATCAAACAGGCAGCACTATCAATGATGGGCAGGTAGTGCAGTTTGAAGGCAGCTTAGGCAACTCCGGCAGGCTGCTGATTGCGCTTGCACGCGCAGATACAACAAGCGAGGCAAAGTACATTATGGGCGTAGCTACTGAAGAGATAGCAAACGGCGCTGACGGCTTTGTCACAGCATTCGGTAAGATACGAGGCATTGACACCGATGGCAGTGT
>Ga0208898_1003014_pt1 | contig 10043 bp, 5 predicted proteins | sample VirMetDEL_Mar_4_FD_184513 | JGI IMG/M metagenome (GOLD analysis project Ga0208898, IMG submission 184513) | Aqueous microbial communities from the Delaware River and Bay under freshwater to marine salinity gradient to study organic matter... | ecosystem: Environmental > Aquatic > Marine > Coastal...
TAACCCTTCATAAAGTATTTGGCAATCGGAAGGGTCGGATCAACTCCGGCCTTCACAAAAGCCAACTCTCGGGCTGCGGCGGAAGCCTCATCGGCTCTGGCCTTCAGCTCAGCGTTCTCGGATTCCAGCTGCTTCATCCTGTCTCGCAGGGGGTTGCGGCCGGTTTCCTCGTCGTAATCGAGTTCGCTGTCCATATTCAGTTGTACACTCCTTCGCCCAACCAACACCCGGAGGCAGATGTCGGTGCTGCTATGTCTCCCCATCTGGGGGTTCCTGCCCTATCTGGGCATCGACAAAAGTGTAGCAGAATCAGGTGAGTCCGGTGACCTGTGATCCTTGTGCGGCGAAACCACCACCAGCTTCGAACTCGGCTTGACGTTCACGGGTGCGACGCCGGATACGTTGCTGGGCCGCGGCAGAGGTGCCGAACACGCCAGCCACCTGCTCTTCTTGGCTGATCGCCTGACCGGTCTGGCCGGGAAGCGGAGCGAACAGTTCGCCAGCAGCAGCGATGGCCTGGAATCCTGCGCGGGCCTGTTCTTCTCCAACACCGGCACGCGCCAACTCTTCAGCCTGGGCAGCGGTGAGCTGGAATGCGCCTTGACGGACACTTTGACCGGCGATAGATGCGGCGCGAGCCTGGTTGAGAAGCATCGGTGTGGCCCGCTGCGGGTCAAGAAAATATGCGGCAAGCTCACCGTCACCGATGTTGTACAAGCGGCGCATCTCTTGAACAACCTCAGGGTCGGCGTTCGCTACCGCCTCGTAACCCTGGTTCACGCGCTCAGATAGTTCAGCAACCGACACGTCGCCACCGATCAGATTATTGAAATCTGATGAGTCGTCGTAGAAACCGACTGGCAAACCCGACTGCCGCATCAGCTGAGCGTAGGCTTTTTCAAGGCCGATGTATTCGGCTTCCGACAAAGCGTTTAGTCCTGCTTTGCGGCGTTGCTCGTTGCCAGCAAACCGTCTTTTGTATGCGGGCTGTTCGCGGAGTTCTCCAATCAGGATGTTTTCGTCGATGATGTTTCGGTTGAACACCAAGTCGTTTGCGAAACCTCGCAGTTCACCGAGGCCGTACATATCAAGCGTGTTCCCGATGATTTCGAACGCTGACCTTTTGGTGATGCGCAACTCTTCGTCGCGGCGAGCTTGCTCTGCGGCAGCTTGCTGCTCCATGAATGCCTGCTGGTTCGCGAGCAGCTGCGCGTTGATGTCCGGTACTGGTTCTTCCTCGGGAACGGTTTGCGGGTTGGAAACAACAGTTTCATCGGCCATCAGATTGCTCCAAACAAATCGGCGATGCGGTTAGCGACCATGTAGGCGCGGGACTGGGCTTCGTCAGTGAACTCGTATCCGAACTCCCGGTTAGTGCGCAAATATTGGCCCCACTCGGTGTAGGTCATCGGGCGCTGTTTGCCGTCGTCGCCGACGTAGGTGACGGCCTGGGCAAACGAGTCGTTGTCCATGAAATCTGTGGCAGCGAAATCGCGACCCAGGATCGTGCTGGCTCGTGAACGGTACGGCTCGACAATGTTGCGGAACGTTTCGCCGGCCATGAGCCGTTCGGAGATTGCCGGGAACAGCGCGGTTGCTCGGGTTTGGAACGATGAGGTGAGCGACTGTTCGTTTTCTTGCCCGACCGCGAACTTGTTGACCAGTTCGTTGAATTCGGTGTCGGAAATGCTGACACCGTAGTTGCCGGCGATTTCGTTGATTTTGTTGCCGTAGAATCCGTAGCGAAGCCCGGTGATGCCGGTGGCGTTGGCTTTGATTGCTTCGGTGCCGAGGGTATTGATAAGTTGCTGTTCAGTCCATCCTTGACGGGTTGCGTCAGTGGCGAGACGGTTCAACGTTTCGTTGGTGAGACGGATGTTGAGGCCGAGGGCGGTTTGTTGGAGGCTGGCGGCAAGTGCGTCGATGCGGGCCTGCACGGTGGCCGGGTCGCGTGCGTATTCAATTTCAAATTCGCGGATGGCAAGCGACGTGGTACGCCACCACTCGGTTTGTTCCAATGCGTAGTCAAACTTTTCTGGACCCCATTTGTTTGCCGAGGCTTCCGCGATGAGCGCGGCGACGTCAGGGTTTTGTTTGATGATGCTGTAGTAGGCGCCGTAGATTTCGCTGGCGGCTTGTTCCCATTCTTCTGGGACGGGCGGGGCTTCTGGCACATACGTTGAAACGCCGCCGGTCGTGTCGCCAGTCGTGTCGCCAGTCGTGTCGCCAGTCGTGTCGCCAGTCGTGTCGCCAGTCGTGATCAATGGTGGGACGGCGCCTGCGGCGGTTCCAGGAGGAACTGCAAGCTGACGTGTTGGGTCGAACACCCCGGCAGGTCCGCCGGGGGTAAACCCGCCGGTAGTTGTCGTTGTCGAGGAATCCCCCGGCGTTGTCGGGGTGATCGTCGGGGGGCCACCCATGCGGTCGGGACCAGGACCGCCATCCCCGGTGCCGTAACGTTGTTCGGGTGTCTGCACCGGGGGTTCTACGCCTTCGATGGTGCCGCGATCTGTTGGCGGGCGCGAAGGTGCTGGCTGCGCGGTTTGCCCGAGCGTTGCCCGATCAGTTGGAGGTGCCGACGGCGCTGGCCGAGTCGTGGTTGCGGAAGGCGCGGCTTGGCCGGTCAGTTCCGACACCGCTCGACGCTGATCTGGGGTCAAGTTCTCTAAACCAAACCAGGTTCCCATGCTTCGGTCGGCAAGGGTTCCACGGTCGGTTGGCGGCACGCTCGGTCCGGGACGAGCCATGCCGCGCAAGAAAAACTCTCCGGTTTCCAAACCTGCAACTTGTTCCAAACCTTCCGCAGTGTTATCGGTGAAACGACCAGTTCTGATTTCGTTGTCAGAAACAGTTTGCGCAACAACACGCTTGGAAGCGTCAGATTTCCTAATACCCCATCGCTTTTTTACGTTGTTCCAATACCATTCCAGTCCTTCCGGCAGACGCATGGTTGGAGGCTGATTTTTGCTTTGCTTGAAATCGGCAACCGCTTTTCTTTCGGTTTCGATTACTGCGCTGAGTCGTTGGCCGACACCAGTCTGGTCATCGTTGACCCAATCGCCAGCTATGACATAATCCCGATAGTCCTGAAGGTCCACCGTTAGCGGGTTTGCTCTGACCCTGTCCAAAAACTGTCGTTCGCCGGCTGTCAGTTGTCGTGCGCCAGTTGTCAGATAGATGTCTTGCGCGTCAACGCTGGTCGTGGCTGGCGCTTCGTGTGCGCCGGTCAACACGAAATCTCGGTACTCGGGTTGCAGAAGTCGGGAAACGCTAATGAGAACGTCAAACGGCGCGTAGGCGTCGACCCGTGATTCTTGGATTACTGTTGGGCCTTCGTATTGGGGAAACTGCTGCTGGTTGCCTCCTGGCGTGGGTCTGCCGCCGCCAGGAACTCTTGAAGTGGCATACGTTTCGGCCTGAGGGCCAACCCTGGACGGGTCAACATCGGCGCCACGAGCCGAACCTTCGCCGGGAACCCGCGACGACGACACCTGGCGAGCCGGATCGGGCGGACCGGCTGGACCAATCGTTTTGCCGGAAACAATGTCGTACAGCTTGTTGTACAAATCTTCGGCCGATTTTGGCGCGGTAGGCCCGCCGCCGGTCGTGCGCAAAACGCCGCTGTTGACGATACGGGAAATTACAAGATCGCCCGGTTCGTTCGCTTGGGCGATCTCATGCAACATGCTGACCTGAGTCGAATCCAACCCGTCTGGCAGCGGAGAAATGCCTGGGGTACGCTTCAACGGCACCTTGCCGTCAACAATTTTCTGCAAATACGCGCGGGCAGCCGGCGACAGCAGGTTTTTGATTTGGCTTATGATTTGATCGTTCATACGACTCTGCTCGCTGCTTTCTTCATCGTGCGGTCCATGAACCCTAGATAGGTGAACGCCTGGGCTTCGGTAGGTGCCGTCTGGCGGGCAAAATCTGCCCCATAAACAGACGGGGACGCCATCGACTCGACAACGCCTGATTCGACAGACTGGACGCCACGCTCACCGGCCTGGTAGGCGTTGATTGCCCGCGACATTTCTTCCTCGGTGAAGCCACGTCCGATAGTTGACTTGGCTGCCTCATCAAACACGGCTCGAAGATCACGGGACGACGACACACGGTACCGGGGCTTTTGATCTTCCTTGTCGGGCAACATCTGATCAAGGATGCGCAGCGTTGATTCGTAGTCGCGTCCCAGATTGTTGGCATAGGTCATCAGCTGGGTGATGGCGCGAATATCGCGGTCAGGTGTCCCGACCGAAGCACCCTTGGACTCCATAACGTCAAGCAAGGTTTGGCGTTGCAGCGAATCAAGCGAGAAATACAGGGTGGTCGGCTCGGTGTACAGGTCGTATTCGAGTTTGAACTGGCCGCTTTCGTCGGTGACAGGGTTGCCAAGCGCGTCAATGATGCCGGGGCCAGCAAATTCGATGAACTGGTTTGTAGACGGGTTGCGGACGAGACGAACAGGCGGCTTCCACGGAACTTCGTTGTCGCTGCTTATTCCGCTGGGCACGGGAATGCCGAGGCCAAGCGGATCAAGCATCTGGTCTGTGCCTGTCGGCTGCGTTTCACTCATTTACGTCTACCTCGTCAAACAGGAGCCTGCTCCAAACACGCTCGAATTCTGGTGTGCGGTTGATGATCGTTTCGCCAATGTTCCGTAGATATTGTCGCAGATCCTCGTTGGCTTTGCGGGTGAGTAGACCTTCGCCGGGTTCACCGTTGTTGCGCAGCTCGGCTTCACGCATCGCGTTAGACCGATACTGTTCGTATACGCGGACCGCTTCTGCGATTGGGTTGTCTTGCAAATCGGGGGCTTCGCGGGCAGCTTGGAAGAGCTGCGCCATATAGATTTCCCTTTGACCAAGTTCGATCACTTGGTATTTGAAACCGGGGAGTTCTTCTTCGAGCTGGCGCCGGTATTCGCGGAGCGCTGCTTCGTCGACTTCGTTGGGGTTGCGTGGGAAATCGCGGACAGCGCGACGGTACAAGGCTTTACCCACGACAGCTTCAGCGTCAGCTTGTAGTTCGGTTGGGTCGGTGATGCGACGCCGCTTTCCGGTAGCGATCTGACGCAGATAGGTTTGCAGATCGAACTCTGATCCAACCGGAGCGAAATAGCCGAACACGGTCGGGAACGCTTCCGCAAGATCGGTGTTGCGGCGTTCCCAGTCACCGAAAATTTGCGATGCGTCCAAACCTTGACCGACTGTTTCGGTGCGGCCTTTGACGTACAGCAACGTGTCGGTGCCGAACGTACTGATGAAGTTGTAAACAGCGTTCTGGTAGTCCTCTTCCTGCATTTTTCGGAACGTGTTGGCAAGAATGTTGTCTGGGACTGATCCTTCGCGGGCATACGCGGCAAGTTCCTCATCGGTGAGTTCGATGCCGGAATATTTGACTGGCACCTCGAAACCGACTGACGGTCGGGCGGGACCGGTGAACTGGGCCAAACCACGGAACACCAGCAAAGTGCGGGCAATGTCTTCCGCGCGTTCTCTGAGCAGCTGCATGGATTCCGAGCTGTTGGTGTCGTACTCACCGGTTGTGTACATGGCGCGGTAGGCGTCCATGAACAGGTCGAGATACATGCGGTCCGATTCGGGGTTGGCGGTGATGCCTTGAACGATTTTGCGTGCCCACGACGGGGCGAACTCCCAGGCGCTTTCGGGAGGACCAAACGGCGAGATGATGCCAAGAATGTCGTCTGCTTCGGGGCGGTTCTGCAATGCTTGCGCTGCGGACAACTGGACTACGGGGCCAAGGCCGGGGACGACGTTGAGGGCCATCGACAACGATCTGACGGGTGCCTGTAACTGTATTTGGGCGTCGCCAAGCCGTTCTTCAACTACCTCGCGGGCGCCAAGGCCAAGCCCTCCGCCAGCAATGGCGCCACCCAAAAAGGCAACTGGGCCTCCGGCTCGGGCGCCAAAAAATGTCTCACCTAGAAGTCCGCCTGCGACACCGCCGATAATGGGCAGCATGTCAGCCGAGAACGGGTAGTTGAAAACCATTTCTCCGCTGACCGGGTCTTTCATCACGAAACCGGTTCCGTCGCCGTCAGGGTCCATGTCGCGGAACCCTTGGATTGACACGCCAAGGTTTTTGACACGGTTCGGATTTCGGAGAACCTGCTTGCGCCACATGCGCATCGCCTCACCCCATGCCGGCCCGAACGGGACGACAATGCGCAAGATGTCCGCAAAGTTGCTCTTGTCGGAAGCGTTGTAAAACACTTTCTTGGTTTCTTCCAACGCAAAAGCTTTCGCCAAGATGTCGGCGCGTTCGCCAGTAAGAATGTCGTCACCCTTGCCGACACGGCCGTTCACTTTGGCGTCAGTGATCTGGTTCCACAGCTTCTTGGACCCAACATAGTTGGCGGCCCACTTGTCGAAGTCTTCTGGGTCGCGGCGCTTCAACTGGTTTTCAAGCTGTTTGACACGCTTGTTGTACTCGCTTTTCGACAGTTCTTTGCCGTTCCATTCATACTTGCCGGCCTTGTTGGGCTTCAGCCTCCGCATGTTCCGCAAGTTTTCTTCAGGGATCGCCCGGTAGGCGCGCTGGATGTTTTCAATCATCGTTTCAGCGCCTTCGCGGCTCATGTTGCCCATAAGCTGCTCGATGCGCCGGTAATAGTATTTGCGGAACACTGGTGACCGGTTGAGGAACGCTTCTTTCTTGCCGTACACAGAACCAAAAAAGTGGTCTGTGGTGCGACGCCACCAGGAATCGACGGTTTTTCCGCCGGCCCCGGTGATGTTGGTTGGGGAGTCAATAAATTTGACGGTGTCCGGAAGTCGTGCTGCTGTTGCCGGGTCGGCCAAAAGTTGACGTATTTCTGCCAAAAATTCTTCGTTGTAATCGAAGTTGCGCCAGTTTTCTCCGGAAAGCTCAACCTTGTTCCAGGCGTTCAGCTGTCTTCCGTCTCGGGTGATGTGCTCACCAAACTCTCCCAGGTTTGCAAAACGGATGTCTGCTATCGGACCAGAGTTGCCAACAACGTCTTTCAGTTCTTCCAAACCACCAGTTTTTATTTCGATAGTTTTTCTGACTTCCCTGAGCAAAGCTTTGATGTTTTCTTCGTCGAACACCAAATTGTTTGGGTCGGTGTCGTCAATGATTTTCATTGAGCCAATAAATTCTTCGCCTGTTGCGCTGTCAATAAACCGCTTGTCTGTCCACAACGCTTCAGCGGTGCGAAGTCTTTTGATGCCGTCTGGCGTGGTTGTAAGCCATTCGATAATGTCTGCGTCATCAAGCTGGCGTGAAGCAACGATGCGCACAAGATCGTCGCCGGCCAGCAAACGTAGTTCGTTAGCAAGACCGCGCACATACTGGTTGCTTGAACGCGCCGGATCAAACGTTCGTTTGCGGGCGAGAGCGTAATACCCTCGCCCAAGGGCAGCTTCCTGCATTCGCATTGGGTCAAGGGCTTCACGCATGACGTTGCCGGTTGCGTCAGCATATTCGCGTTGATGGCGGCGCATCATGTCGCTAGCAGAGTTGACCCATTCGTCGCCGTTCACGTCGCCTTTGAATTTGCGGTGGAACATGGTTTGCGCCCATTCCAGCGGGTGCGTCGGGCCTGTTTTGATTCCGGGCGTCATGGTTTGCCGAAACACAGATTCGATCATGTTTCGGAAGATGTATCCGCCGGTCAACAGAGTGGCGGGACGCCAAACCCGGTTTTGAACAAAATCGAGAAATGATGTGAGCATTCGTGGGTCGCCCCACTGGTATTCTCCGCTCGGGTTTTTGGAGAACATCCACGAATACTGCGAGCTGACGCGCCGGACGCGACGAGGGTCAGGCATGAAGTATCCCCAACGCTTTGCTTCGGTTGTCAGCATTGCTGTCGGCTCGACAAGTTCGCCTGTAATTTTTTCTAGCTGTCCGTCTACGGACACCCGGATGTCGGCAATAGTAATTGCGTCTCCCTGATTGTCGATTCGACCATGCACATCTAAATCGCGGATTTCGTCACGATATTTCTGGAACACGGTTCGAGCAAAATCTTCGTCCATGCTGCGAGCAAACGGCGACTTGCGTTTGCGGGACAGCGCGGTGATGATTGCGTTGTCCATTGCGTTGAGCGCTTCGCGGGCTTTCGGGGCGGCACCCAACGGAGTCAACGCCTCCGACATTTGCCTCAACACTTCGACACGTTCGTCGTATGACACGCCGGCTGTCCGCAGATAGTCGCGGGCGTTACGCAACGTGCGTGTCACGTCACGAATGTCGTCGGTAGCAATAATCATTTCACGCCCGGGGACCGGGGCTTTCAACCGACTGAAACCTTTTGAACGCTTCAACAGTGCGCGGCCTGCGGCGCCTGACCGGCCGATGTTTAGATCGTCGACTGATTGGAGTCCCGGCTGCAAGCCGAGGTCGCGTGTCAACAATGCTTTGGCGTCGTCAAAGTTTTTGGTGTTGACTACATCTTCCCAAAAGTTTGCGTCCGCGTTCGGGAACAATTCCATTGCTTCTTCGTGATCGGCGACTTTGTACAGTCGCTCGATCGCGGATCTGCCAGATCGTGTTTCAAGCCAGTTTCTTGCTTTGCCAACGTCGATGGCTGATTCGGCGAAGTTTGTGAGTCCTGCCGTGGAACGCAGCTTCAACAGGTCTGCGCCGGCCGCGCCAGCTTTGCCGACCAGACGGATGCCAGGGACAGATGGGGTGGCTAGAGCGGCGGCGGCGTCAACGACACCAGAGAGAATGTTGTACGGACGTGAACCGGGCTGCGAAAAACTGACAGCAAACCCTCGACCCAGCGTCCAGCCTTCATCTCCAATGGTTCCGCGATATTCAAGTGCTTTCTGTCGTTGCTGTTCTGCTGCGGCCTCACCAATGAAAAAACCTGTGCCGGCTTCGGTGCCGCGCAACATCTGTCCGAAATCGGTTGACACAATGAACCCGTCAAAAAAACCGGTTTCCGATCCGGTGAACTCGTCTGAACGGAAAGGGTTGGCCTCTGATCCGTATGCGCGTGCCGCAATGTTTTGGACTGATTGCGGGATGAACTCTAGGGCCGCAAACCCCCATCGGGTTCCGGTGCGGACCTTGCTCATCATGGTGTCTACGCCGCGATCCCACCAACTTTTTTCTTCCTCGACCGGAGGTGGTGCGGTTTCTATTGCTGCCTGAACACCGCCAAGCAAAACTTGTTGCGCTTCATCTGCCGTCATGGCGCCAGACAGAACGGCTTGTGCTGCCGGCATTACCAGGTCTGCTGTCGCGTTGGGGGCTGCGCGTACAAGATCGTCAATAACAAACGCCATTTCTGGCGTAGCTGCGTTTCGAGCCAAATCTTGAAGAGTTTGGTTTCTCGAAAACTGGTCGATCAGAGCTGCTTCTGATTCTGAAGAAATGTCGTAAGCGCCCATTAGCGGATGCGACCACGATTCATTTTGGCGTTACGGATTCTTTCAAGCAGCAACGCGACACCTTCCGTTGGGTACATCCGGTAAAGCTGTTCCAGCTGAATCTCAATGTTGTCTTTCGACACGACGCGAGGTCGGATGCCTGCTGCCATCGCGTTCGGGCCGGGACCAAAGTTTGCTCCGGACGTAATTGGCTCTTCCGTGCGTTCCGTAGGTCGACCCAACGGTTTGGCGCCAGGGCGAACTCCCCTTTCGACACTTGCGGCAGCACGCTGGGCCGCAACATCTTGTGGTGCCGCTCCGGCGGGCACAACATCTTGTGCTCGCTGCTGGGCTGCGGATTCCCCATACGTTTGCCCCGTAAACTCGACGCGGCTTGTGGCCGGGTTGCGAAGGTCGGAACGGTTTGCGTAGTCGCCGGTCATTGACATAGGTCAGCCCCCCAGCTGTGCGAGTAGCTGTTCGATTCCAGGCGGGCCGGCGGGTGCAGCCATCGGCGCTTCAGCGCCCATCCCCGGCATCGCCAAACCCGGCATTGTCTCCGGGGCGCCGGCAGGCATCTCCTGCGATTGACGTTCCCGAGCCTCATTGTCAACCTCTTCAATCGCCTTGAACAACGGCTTGTTCTCGACCATCACCTTCTTGACCAGTGCGGCAAGA
>Ga0208898_1003020_pt1 | contig 10029 bp, 14 predicted proteins | sample VirMetDEL_Mar_4_FD_184513 | JGI IMG/M metagenome (GOLD analysis project Ga0208898, IMG submission 184513) | Aqueous microbial communities from the Delaware River and Bay under freshwater to marine salinity gradient to study organic matter... | ecosystem: Environmental > Aquatic > Marine >...
TACCGCCACCCACGCGGTGAAGTACCCCGTCTATCTGTTCAAGTCTGGCGTCGTTTCCGAGGGCATCCAACAGGATCTGCGCCTCGCCGCTGACCGCAACATCCTCTCCATGCAGGATGTGCTGGCCGTCGATTACCACTACGGCTACCACGTGACCGGCACCAAGTGGGCCGCCTCCGGCGACAACCCCACCAACGCCGCAACCACCGGCAACCTGGCTGCAACCGCTTCCTGGAACCTGGTGTTCAGCAGCGCCAAGCAAGTGCCCGTGGCACGTCTGCTGGTAAATACGCCGTTTGATGTCAGCGCCTACTCATAACGGCTTCTGAGTAGGTACTATAGGGGCTCCGATGAGCCCCTTTTTCATGGAAACACGTCCAATACCGTCAACCATCGGATATGCAGCCTCCGCGTGTGGAAAAATACTAAGTTTTCACCGCTTAGAGCCTTTTGAGCTAAAACAAACAAACCATAGACAGGGCTACAAAAAAGTTTCCGTAAAAACTGCTAAGGGCATAAAAAATCGTTTGGTACACCGCCTGGTTTTAGAGGCTTGGGTAGGTCCGTGCCCTGAAGGCTGCGTCACTAATCACAAAAACGGAAATAAGACCGACAACCGCTTAGAGAATTTAGAGTATTGCACTCAGAGCGAGAATATGGCCCATTCTTATGGGTATGGTCTTAGTCCAAAACCCCCTACAAAGCGTGGGTCTGAATGCCTTCTTTCAAAACTCACCGAAGAAAAAGTCCTGGCCATACGGGCTAAAAAAGACCGCACGCCAGGTTATTTAAAACGTTTGGCGGGGGAATACGGGGTTACGCCGGCAACAGTCTCAAAGATCCTGCTGCGGCGAACATGGACGCACATTTAAAGCGACCTACAGCCCGAGCCGAATCTCCTCTTGCGCCTTGAACACCTCCCCGGTATTCATCGTCATCTTGTACGACTGCAAGAACAGCTGATTGATGACGTCATAACTCACCTGGAGCGTCTCATGGATCTCCTTAGTCTCCATAAGTTCCTCATTACGAAGGCGGCGAATCTCCAGCGCCACATCTTCAAGTTTGCGAACCTCTTTACCCGGCAGCGCAGGATTTACGGCGGGTTTTGCTTCCGGCTTAGATTCAGAGGAAGCAGCGGACCTACGAGCAGGCATGGAACTGGTACGTCTTTACATATCACAGGATAACGCCCGCCGATTTCTTGACGTTCCACCGCACCTTGTAGCCGAAGCCCAAGTCGAGGTTGAAATGGCCGGTGGAGCGGTGTATCACATGTCTGTGTTACCAAAAACCCGCAAAATGAAGCGAGCTAGACTTAACAGAAGACTGTACTGACTGTCGTGGCTGCTGTCGTCGATGCCACTTTAAGTGGAGCAAACTCCAATAGCTACGTGACGCTGGCTGAGGCAGACGCCTACTTCGAGACAGTTCCCCATGCCGAGCACTGGACCGGCTCCGACGACGCCAAAAATCGCGTTTTGATCTCAGCCACCCGTTATCTCGACGTATTCACATATTTTGGCGAGCGCTGCACCACAACCCAAGCATTGAAGTGGCCCCGCAAAGAGTTCAAAGTTGACGGCGTCGAAATCGCCTGCACCTTTATCCCCGCTCAAATCAAGACCGCAACGTTCGAGCTAGCCCACTCACTTAAGTACGACGGTGAGGCCCTTGTCGGCAGCACCGGCAAAACGGGGATCTACGACGAAGTAGAACTAGGCGACCTCAAAGTCAAATACAACAGCGATACCCAAACACCCGGCGTCATCAACAACATCCTCGACGTCTACCCCTGGCTCGAATCCTTCATCGGTGCCTACACCCAAGCTGGAGCGACCAACTACAACGTGAAGTTACTGCGGGGCTGATATGGCACTGATTGACGACACATTCGGCGCAATACCGGCCCAGATCCTCGCGGATTGGGGCATCGACATCACTTACATCAAAACCACCACACCTCGCACCTACGACCCAGCCACCGGCACGGTCACTGGAGCGGACACCAACGTTACGGTCAAGGGCGTAATCAGCCGCCTCACTCCCCGCGAATCCGAGGGCCTTTACCAAACAACCGACATCAAAGTCATCATCGGCAGCGCCGAACTCAACGGCTACTACCCCACCGAAGCCGACCGCATCCAGTACCCACAGGCTGGAGCGACCCGCGAAGCCAAGATCATAAGTATTTTGACCTATCGCGGCGACAACCCGGTTTACCACACCCTCATTGCGAGGCCGCAATAGTGAGAAACGATTTAACAGATCTGGTAAATGTCTTGGATCGCCTTGGCTCATCGCTAGTGCTATCTGGTCCAGCGCGAGTTGCCAGAAAGACAATCAGAGAATTGCAGCAAGAGGGGCCTAGCTGGACCGGACGCTTTTCAAACTCTTGGCAACTTGAGACAGATGACGGGCGTTTATACAGTGGCGACGGAGGTCCAGGCGAACCGAGAGACATAAACATCCCTGTAGGTGTGTTTACCGGAAGGCAAAACGTTAGAGGCGTACTGCCCATTAAAGACAGAGCCATCGCGACTATCTCTAACTTTGCACCCTATGCAGCACAAGCAACAGACCTTGAGGAAGGTATTTTCATTAGAGACTGGGCAAAACCTCCTTCGGATAAGCCACAAACAGCTTTAGGTAGGAGCAAGTTTTACGAAGAAGACTCCGGTCGTAAGTTCCCCTCATTTAGGGGAGATCCAGGCGGAGGCAACCCTTTATCCGTTTCGGGTACAACCGCAGATCTAGACTGGTTCGCTGATTACGTTAGAGGGGGAAGACTAGACAGAACATTGAGAATAGAAATGGACGGCCTACTTCAGGAGTTCAAATGAACTACCAAGCAATCCGCGCTGCTGTCGAGTCGCCGCTACTCACCGCCTTCAACAATCTCGACCCAGCAGTACCCGTCTATTTCGACAACATCACTGCCGTACCACCCAACACAACGACCGAGTACGTTCGAATTAATGTAACTTTTGGCCTTACCAGTGAATTAACTCTTACCTCCAGCGTTCGAGATGTCCGTGGTGCGTTGATTGTGCGTGTTTTTAGCGAAAAGGGTCGAGGCCCTGCCCGAAACCAAGAGCTAGTCAACGCTGCAGTGACGGCTTTAAAAACTCTAAAAACCCAACCAAAAACCATATCCGGTGTATTCGCACGAGTCGGAAACATTAACGGGCCTAATTTCTCCGCCGTTGACGCAACCCCCCATTTTGTGGGGCGTCTAGACGCTGGCTATACAGCCACGCAGCTTACACGCGATTACATACTCACCACGCAAGCCAGCGACTTGCTACAAACGCAGGCCGGGCAGGATATAGTTGCAACCCTTTCAACGATATGAACTTCCAAGCAATCCGGGCATCCATGGAAAGCCCCATCCTCACCGCTTTCAATGACCTGGCAACACCAGTACCAGTCTTTTTCGACAACATAACAGCCACACCGGCAAACTCAACAACAGAGTTTGTCCGAGTAAACGTGCAATTTGGCCTCACCAACGAGACTCTATTGTCTGACGAAATAGACAACGTAAGCGGCACTCTTGTAGTACAAGTTTTCACTGAAAAAGGCCGTGGTCCGGCCCGTAACCAAGAACTTGTATCAGTAGCGAGTGACGTTATTGAAGCACTCAATAACACCGCAAAAACCTCTACCGGCGTTTACACCCGCGTTGGTCCGTTAAGCGGCCCTTCGTTCTCATCAACGGAAACATCACCTCATTTCGTAAGTAGACTTGAAGCACCATATGTTGCAACGGACCTGTCATAAATAGGGGCTAACCTGTAAGAAGCCGGGCAGTGCCCGCGACACTCCCCATTGTTAGGTTTTCTCATGGCAACCGTCCTGTCGGGCACCTCCGGCGCCCTCTACTACAAACCAGCCGGAACTTCTGTCACCACCCTCACCGCTTCCGCGTTTCCTTCCACCGGCGGCAACATCACCGTTGGCTCTTACCTGGGTTTCCGCGTCAACGACCCTGTCACCCTGGCCTACCCCGCTGGAGCGACCACCACTGGCGCGATTGCTGCCGGTGATTACTACGTGTTGACTTATTCAGAGTCAACCGGCGTGATGACCCTTAGCTCCACGGTGGGTGGTTCAGAAGAGACCGCAACTGCAGCACCTACTGGCTTCGGTTCCGACTTCGCCAGCATCACTTACACCGCTGCTGAAGTCGTCGGTCAGGTGCGCGACTGGAACTTTGAAATTACCCGTAGCGAGATCGATGTTACGACTATCGGTCAGGCTGTTACCGGCACTGCTCCTTTCCGGGCTTATATCCCTGGCTTTGCTGACGGTTCCGGCTCGGCCACCGTCTATACCACCGACGACGACACCCTGCTCTCCAGCCGTCTGATTGAAGACGTGATCCAGCGCGAGCAGAACGGTGCAACGATGAAGCTCTACATCGACCGCATCATGAGCGGCGCAAGTGTGGACGACACCGCCAGCCGTTCCATCGAAGTTCCCGTCATCCTGACTTCTGCCAGCCTGAACGTGAACCCCGACGATGGCCAAAGCGTGGCTATCAACTTCCGTCCCAGCGCTGCCCCGAGCTTCGACTTCACCAAGTCCTGATAGTCTGATACAAGCAGGTGTACTGAGCCCCGGCAATGCTGGGGCTTTTTTATTGTTCTTCGCTACAGTACAAACACATACATTTGTATTCCATGCCGGTCCCAGTTCGCGCTATTGACCGCCTCCGCAAAGCCGCGAATCTCGAACCAGCCAAGAAAGTCGTGGAACTTTCTGATGGCACCACATTTGAATTGTGGGTCACACCTTTGACTATGGCCGAGCGCGAACGCGCCCAACGCCAAGCCAAGTCCGATGATGCTGGTGCGTTTGCCCTCCAACTCCTGATTTCAAAGGCTCTGGACGAGAACGGCAAGAAGCTTTTTGCCACTGGAGAGATCGACATCCTTAAGAACGAAGTCAAGGACAAAGATCTCCAGTCCTTGATGCTCGCCATCCTTAGCGAAGACGAAAACGCTGAGGAGATGGACCCAAACTCCTAAGCGCGGATCTTCGCAAAGACAACTGGCTCATGCTCCAATTTGGCGTTGCCAAAGAACTGGGCATGAGCCTGTCCGAAGTCCGCACCACAATGACCCCCGAGGAACTCCTTGGCTGGAGCGCCTACTTCAAGATCCTCAACGAGGACCAAGAAAAAGAGATGGAGAAAGCCAAGCGTAGGCGATAATTTTTGGGTGCCTAGAATAAGGCATGACCTAGTGGCTGTGGATCGTGGCCTACAGAGCTGAAATTGAGATAGCTGTAAGAGGTGCTAGACAACTACAGGAGCTTAGGAACAGAATAGAGAGTACAGCAAACTCTATTGATGAAATCAATAGGGGTTTAGTCAGCGTATCGCAAGGCACCGTCGCTAGTTTTTCCGAGCTATCTAGATCGCTCAGGGACGCGCAGCAAAATTTTAATGACGCAGCTAGAGGCACATCCGCGTACGGTAACGCTCTAGATGATTTATTAGCAGCCGAAAGAAGTTACAACACTGAGTTACGCGAACGTAATCGCCTTCTAGAGGAGGTTGCAGAAAATGAGCGCAGGGTGAAACTTGCGTCAGCTGGAATAAGAGAGCGTACACAGTATTCAGGGCCTATCGGTCCAGGAGAGGCTTCCCCCATAAATGCTCTTGTTGGTCAGTCATCTGAAGTGGCGGGCAGGGTACAGAGGATTAAAGATATTAAGGATGACCAACGCGCATTAGATGAAGCCTTACTAAACCTCGAAAAAAAGTCTGCCGCAGAATTAAACAAAAAAGTACAGCTTCAGGAGAGTTTGGTAGAAGGTACTCGGGAAGTTTTAGAGCTTGTTGCAGAGGCACAAAGAATACAACAGAGAACCGCACCCGCCGAAAGACTTGCGCAAAGCTCCATAAAAGAAGCGGCAGAGCGTGAAGCTAGATTCGAGGCTAGAAAGACGTTTGCTGGACAGATTTTTGATATTGAAAAAAACTTCAGCAAACAACTTAATGATGCCGATTTAGAGTTTCTTAGGAAAAAATTTATTGTAGAGGAAGACATCCAAAAGCAGCTTTTTGACCGTGCTATTGCACTCGACAAAGAAGAGGGGAAGGCATTTGATGCTGAACTTAAAAGACGTACAGAAGCAAAGGCGGCGGCAATTAAAAAAGAAAATCGAATAGCTGAGCAGGCAGCGAGGCGCAGAAAGGAGGCGCTGGGTAGCGCCATTATCGGTGGAGCGTTCCCACTTCTCTTCGGCCAAGGCATAGGCGCTGCAGTCGGCGGTGGCGCAGGTGGTGCGGCTGGCGGTTTGGTGGGCGGCCAATTCGGCTTTGGCCTCTCCTTGGTTGGTACGGCACTTGGCTCCTCCTTTGACGCATTAGTCGAAGGCGCCAAAGAACTTGGGGCAGCGCTGGACCCTTTAACGGCAGATATAAGCGCAATTACAAAAGCGTCTGGCCTTAGCGGCACTAAGTTAGAAAAACTGATCCTCGATCTGGAGAAAACAGGTGACGCCGCTGGAGCACTCAGTTTAGCCACGGAGGAGTTAGAGAAAGTAGTAGGCAAGAGAGGGGTAAAAGCTTTGAGAGAATTTTCTGAGACAGCAAAAGATGTCTCTAACGACTTTGACGTATTCCTTACAAGATTTAAAGCTTTTATGGCTGACGTTTTTAATACATTGATTTTCCCTCGATCTGAGGCTGCTCTAAAAAAGCGAGGCGAAACTATTGCTGCTGCTCGTGAATCAACTGACCCACAAATCCAACGTGCGATCAGTAGGCTTGACGCAGCTTCAACTATAAGCGAACGCCTTAGGATCCAAGAGGTGATCGTTTCCCTTGTTGAGCAGGAAGAACAGGCACGTAGGCGGGAGTTAGAGCTTCAAATAGCTTCAAAAGGCGAAGCGGCGGCGAAATTACGAGAAATCGAAGCGTCTGTTGCCGAAAAACGTATTGAACTGGAAATTGAACTACTCAACGCTGCTGCTAATGATAAAACCCGCATCGCTTTAGAGAAAAAACTGGCGTTCCAACAGAAGCTAACAGAGGAACAGGCGCTCTATAACCAGTACGCCAGGGAGGAGATCGATATTGCCGTTCTCCGCGCAAAGATAAATAAAGCAGATATTGATTACAAAAAACGGATTGCAGGAATTGATAATGCCGCAGCTGCCGCAGACCTAAGGGATGCTAGGAAAGGTAGAAGAGGGGCCAAGCCCCCAGAAAGTAAAGCACTATCTCTCCAACGCGACATTTTAAGAGAGCGGTTAAATCTTTTCAATGTTGATGAGCAGATAGCTCGCGTAGGACTTGATCGTTTAAGTGTTTTGGAGCGTGAACAAGACGCAACTATGGTCCGTTATCTTGCAGAGACTCAGATTCTGGAAGCTGCACGAAAGGACGCCCTAAATAAGAACAAGGTAAAGGCAGACGAAGCTCTTATTAACGAGCTTTATGATGCCCGCCTACTCAAAATCAGAAAAGCTGCAATACTGGCCCTATCTGAAAGTCAGGCCGCAAAAGAGCGTTTACGCGCTGAGCAGCAAATTGCCGACCTACGTGCTGCCGCCGGATTTGACCCACTAGCGCTTGCTGATCGTACCCAACCCTACGGAATGTATGGAGCCCCAGAAAAGCCCATGGACTTCTCCACGGGCGCAGAGCTTAATGCGATCGTCAAACAAGAAGTTGCCCTGGAGCGTGTCCTAGAGAAGTACAAAGAAATTGGCCAAGCCGCTCAACTTACCAGCGAGCTTGTCACGACCGGCTTCCAAGACATGCTGACCGGAACCAAGAGTGCTGAAGAGGTGTTTGCCAACTTCCTGAGGAATTTGGCCGAGATGCTCATTAAGACAGCTCAACAAATGATTGCCCAATACATTGCAATCGGAATCGCCCGTGCGTTTGCCTTGGGGCAATCTCCAGCTGTCGGCACCCGAGCAAGCGACTTCAACCTCACGGGTTTTGGCAATCTAGAAAGCACCGGCGGTAACGTTTTTGCAGGGTTTACCCCCCGCGCAAACGGCGGCCCGGTCTCCACTGGTACGCCCTATATGGTTGGCGAGCGCGGCCCGGAACTGTTCGTTCCAAGTAATTCAGGGACCATTGTTCCGAACAACGCCCTTGGCGGTGACGTTAATGTGGTTGTAAACGTCACTGAGACACAAACCGATACCCGAGGTAACGGTGCCCGCGCCAACCAAGTGGGTAATGCCCTCGCGGCGGCTGTCCAGGCTGAGATTATCAAGCAGAAACGACCCGGAGGACTCTTGGCGAACTGATGGCTACCTTCCCTTCCTACGACCCCGTCTACTCTGCTACAAAACAGAGTCGTCCCAACACCCGCAAGGTGCAGTTTGGGGATGGTTACGAGAACCGCGTTTCTTTCGGCCTGAACCAAAATCCGAAGGTGTGGTCGCTCACCTTTGACCTAAAGGACACCGACGCTGACATTGTTGAGACATTCCTAGACGCCAGGGCAGTCGATGCAGCATCCTTTGATTGGACACCCCCTGGAACGACAACAGCGTATAAGTGGGTGTGCGATGAGTGGTCACGAGAAATCTATTCTTTTGAGCGCAGTAAGATAAAAGCGGACTTCCGCCAAGTATTTGAGCCATGAGCACTATTGTCACTAGGGCTGGCAAGGGCTCACCACTCACTCACACCGAAGTTGATGCCAACTTCACCAACCTTAATACAGATAAAGCTGGTTACGTAGCTGGTGAAGGTGGCACAGTAACGCAAGCCACCAGCAAAAGCACAGGCGTCACGCTTAGCAAGAAGTGCGGTCAAATCACAATGAACGCAGCAGCACTTGCTGCTGACACAACCGTGACTTTCACGCTGACCAACACTGAGATCGTTGCTACCGACATCATTATTCTCAACCATGTCAGCGGAGGCACCGCTGGGTCGTATCTTCTGAACGCTCAGGCTGGATCGGGTTCCGCAAGCATCAATGTCCGCAACATTACTGGTGGTGCGCTATCTGAAGCAATCGTAATTGGCTTTGCGATTATTAAAGCTGTAGTTAGCTGAGCATGGCTTACGTTGTCTCCGGTTACTGGGATGTCGGTTATACCGACACCGAATCCAGTGCGGCGATAACTGGTGAGCTGCAGGGAATCAATCCGACTGCGATCATTGAGCTATTTCAGCTTGAACTGAACGCCGCTCAGCATGGTGTAAATCAGACTTACTATTTCCACAACGGCACTAGACAAAATTCTGGCAGCAATTTGGTATTTGGTGGCACAATTTACATAGCGCTGCCGATTGAAGCCGATGGCTTTGCATATTCTGGCCAAGGCAGTTTGCCAAGGCCAACGCTGAGGGTCAGCAATATCCTCAGCACAATTACGGCTCTGCTGGTGACACTGCCGAACGGCTTGGAAGGCGCAAAAGTTACGCGGCTTCGTACGTTGGCGCGTTACATTGATGATGCGAATTTTCCTAGTGGGAATCCTTACGGCACGCCCGATCCAACCGCTTTGTTCCCACTTGAGGTCTATTACGTTGACCGAAAATCAACCGAAAATCGAAATTTAGTCGAGTTTGAGATGGCCAGCGCATTTGACCTTGCATCTGTTCGGGCGCCGAAGCGTCAGTGCATCAGCCGTTGTCAGTGGGTGTACCGATCTGCAGAGTGCGGTTACACAGGCACCAACTATTTTGACGCCAATGATAACCCTGTTGTAAATACATCTGAGGATGTTTGCGGCAAGAAGCAGAGTAGCTGCGAAGCTAGATTTGGTGAGAATAACGAGCTGCCATTTGGCGGCTATCCCGGCATTGGTACTTTCTTCGCATGACCTGGCGCGACGCTGCTTTACAAGACGCTAAAGACCGCGATCCTTGGGAGTCGGTCGGTCTGGTCGTTGTCGTCAAAGGCCGTGAGCGGTATTGGCCATGCCGCAACATGGCGCACAACATGGAAAGCATGTTCGTGCTGAATCCTGAGGATTACGCTGCTGCATCAGATGCTGGTGAAATTGTCGGCATTGTTCACAGCCATCCGCATACCGCAC
>Ga0208898_1003024_pt1 | contig 10020 bp, 16 predicted proteins | sample VirMetDEL_Mar_4_FD_184513 | JGI IMG/M metagenome (GOLD analysis project Ga0208898, IMG submission 184513) | Aqueous microbial communities from the Delaware River and Bay under freshwater to marine salinity gradient to study organic matter... | ecosystem: Environmental > Aquatic > Marine >...
TGCCGGTTGGAACGTCATGTCTACGCTGCTGATTTCGGCCTTGATCGGTTTTTCTCTCGGCTCTGGCGGCAAGGTCATTGTCGATCGGGCATCCGAAGCCAAGTCATGAGAGGCGCTGTTGCTCAATATCGGCGTTCACGGTGGCGGCATCTTGTGTGGCTGCCGGCCGTTGTCCTTTTTGCATTGGTCGGCGGTCTGGCGGCGCCGGTGCTGTTTTTCAGGATGTTTCCGCATCAGGCATCGTCCGCGAACCGGGCTTCCATTGAGCTAGAGCGCTGGACACTATCGGCGGTCGTGACTTCCGAGCCGTCAGCGCTTGTGGTGGAAGTCGAATTCATCGCCAGGGAGGAGGGCAATATGTCGCCTCCGCCTTGGCCCATCGTCTCCGCGTTCATGCGCGAACATCGCATGACCGAGTCACTTCAAACGCGCGCGCTCAGTCCTACCCGCTTTGAGGCCAGTTTCGAGCCCGCCATGACGGGTGCCTGGACGGTCGAGATCGAGGCTGACGGCAGCCCGATCCAAATTCCTGTCACGGTTCGCTGAACTGCAAATACAAGAGGTACCCAATGCAACGACGCCACTTTATCGCTGGTCTGACGGCCATGTCGGTTGTGCCGATTACCCTCAATCTCGCGCACGCCCAGGAGGCGATCGCGCCTATGTCGGATCCTGATGTTCTACTTTACGCCGGTATTCACGGCGAAGCGTTCGAAATCCCACCGGTCGACGTCAGGCTGATCCGGCCAGGCTACCGGCGACAACTCACCGACTATACGACGACCGAGCGCCCAGGCACGATCGTCGTCGATACCGAGCACCGCTACCTCTATCTGGTGGCAGAGGGTGGCAAGGCCATGCGTTATGGGGTGGGCATCGGACGCGAGGGCTTCACTTGGTCGGGGCGCGGCGAAATTCGGCTCAAGCGGGAGTGGCCCACCTGGACCCCACCGTCCGAAATGATCGTGCGGCAACCCGAACTTGAACCCTACCGGAACGGCATGGCTCCGGGGTTGGACAACCCACTCGGGGCGCGGGCGCTTTATATATTCCAGGACGGGCGCGACACGCTTTATCGCGTACATGGCACCAGCGATCCGGCCACCATCGGGCTCGCGGTGTCCAGCGGTTGTGTCCGGCTGATCAATCAAGACGTCATAGACCTGTATAGCCGCGTTCCCGTGGGCAGTGCGATCGTGGTCCAGCAAACAGCATGAATACACTTGTGCGACATCTGGCGGTCCTGGTCGCTGCCGCGGTGGCGGTGTTGTTGTTTGGATGGCTAAGGGGTGAGTGGGACCCGATGCACCGCTGGAACAGGGCCTTTGGCGACACCGCCTTCATCCTTATTGCCCTGACCATGGCTTTGGGTCCTATCGTCGCGCTGCTTCCGCGCGCGTCACCCGTTCTTCCCTGGCGTCGAGAACTGGGCATCTATTCCGGTGTTGCCGCCACAGTGCATACGGCCATCGTGTTCATTGGCTGGTTTGGCCTCGATCTTTGGCGGCTCAGCGGTTTCGCTTTCCACCCGACCCTTCAACGCTACGTGCTGGCGGAACATGGGCTAGGCCTTGCCAACTGGATTGGACTATTTGCCTTGGTTCCAGCCATCGGGTTGGCACTGATCAGCAATGATCGCGCAATTGTCTTGTTTGGACCAAGAACGTGGAAGTGGCTTCAGTCTGCAGCCAGCGCCATCTGGATCCTCGTGGTGCTCCACGCGGGATACTTTCTCCTCATGCACTTCCTGCACTATCACCGGCCTGACCCTCCACCCAACCCAGTCACCTGGTTTGTCGTAGGTCTGACGTTGTCCGTGCAGGTGTTGCGCTGGTGCGCCACCTATGTGGTTTGGCACAGAACCCGCAGGACACGCGACAAAATGCCGAGGGTGGCGCTGGATGTCACGTGAGGCGGACACAGGTGACAACGCCATCCTAAACTTGATCTAAATGCGTCTTGACCTTCCCACAGTGGTAAGCCCCACAGTCCCGCTATTCCACTTTTTCGGAGTTCCCAATGTACAAGTTCGAAGTCAACGACATGACCTGCGGCCATTGCGCCTCGACCGTCGACAAAGCGGTCAAGACCGTCGATCCCGGCGCACAGGTCAGAATAGACCTCACGACGCACCACGTCGAAATCCAAAGCGACCAGCCTGCATCGGTGTTCGCCACCGCGATCACGGACGCCGGCTATACCGGTACACTGCAGCCATGAACGCCAAGCGCAGGCGCAAAGCCTGCCTGCTTTCACCGGGGAGAAAGAACACATCATGAAAGCACTTATTGGCCTGGCGTTCGGCACGGCACTCGTTTTGCCTTCTGCTGCATCGGAGCACGCCGCCATTCCGGTGAGCGAACTTAGCCACATCCACGGGGTCGTGCTGTCAACGAAATCTGATCTGGTCTTGTTGGCCACCCATTATGGCCTGTTCGCGGTAGACAGCGCTGGCTCCGCACGAATGGTGTCGGAAGCGGCCGACGACTTCATGGGATTTACGGCTGCGATTGATGGGACGCTCTATGCCAGCGGCCATCCGGCCACGGGCGGTAACATCGGTATCATCGGCGCTGAAAGCGCCGATGCACCGTGGTCGAAGCTGTCCGACGGTGCACAGGGGCCGGTCGACTTCCATGCCCTGACCGTCAGTCCCGCTGACCCGCTGGTGCTCTACGGCACCTATGGGGGCATTCAGATCAGTCGCGACGGGGGAAGGACATGGTCGATGGCAGGAATAGGCCCCGAAGAAGTCATCGATGTAGCTGCAGGCGCGGATGACCCGGGGCAATTGTTTGCTGGGACGATGACGGGGTTGATGGAAAGCAAGGACTACGGGGCGACGTGGACCATAGCGGCTGCCGAGGGACTTCCGGTCACGGCCGTCGAGACCTCACCCGACGGCACCCTGCGGCTTTTCATCGCCGGCACCGGTTTCGCCCGTCTGGACGCGGGCCAGATCGAAGTCATCTCCAATCGGGACGAAGTGTTTCTACACATGGCGTTCGACCGTGAGGACCCGAACGACGTGATGGCCGTGACGGCGGAAAGCGACATCCTGGTAAGCAACGATGGTGGAAAGACATGGTCCGCGTTCGCACCGTAGCGGGCCTGATTGCCAGCCTGGCGATTGTCCAGCCGGCCGTCGCCCAGGAACAAGATGGACGAAGTCTTTACGAGACTAACTGCGCATCATGTCACGGCGCGCAGCTCGAAGGACAGCCCGACTGGATGTCCCGCCTTCCGAACGGCCGACTCCCGGCGCCGCCACATGACGAAACCGGACATACCTGGCACCATTCGGACGCTCAGTTGTTTCGCATCGTCAAGGAGGGCCTGGGTGCTATCGCACCGGGCTACGAGACAGACATGCCGGCGTTCGCTGACAGAATGTCGGACGACGAGATCCGCGCGGTCATCGACTACATCAAAACCACATGGCCAGATCGGGAGAGCGACATCCAGCGCTCGCGGTCTCAAGCCGACGGGTCGTGAGCTATCGTCATCATATCGTTTGACCTTACCACCGTGGAACGCCTCATCCAGAAGCGCCACGGCATTTTCGCAGGAGCATCCCCATGCCTATCGTCACCAACCGTCGATCGTTTCTCATGGCCGCGAGTGCTTTGCTCGCCGGGGCCTGTCTACCTACTGCTAGCCTTGCCGCCGCACCGGCGCACACGCTCACTGTTGGCCGCCGCACCATCGAGGTCGCCGGCCGTTTCGCAAGCGTTTTCGGGGTCACGGATGACGCGGGACGCAGCGGCCTAGTTCTGAATGCGGGCGAGCGGTTCCAGGTCGAGCTGGTGAACACGTTGAACGAGCCAACGACCGTACACTGGCATGGGCAGGTGCCCACTCCCGAGCTCGATGGCATTGCCGAGACGGGGTATGTGTCCCCACTCGCCTCCGGCGAAGCCCGCATGTTCGACTTCGCTGCGCGGTCCGGCACGCACTGGATGCACTCGCATCACGAACTCCAGGAGCAATCGTTGTTGACGGCACCCCTGATCGTTCGGTCGGCGGAAGATGCCGCGCTCGATCTTCAGGAAGTGGTGTTGTTGCTCAACGACTTCTCCTTCCGCTCGCCGCAGGAAATCCTAGCGGGACTGACGGGGGGCGGCGGCATGGATCATGGGAACATGCCTGGTATGGACCACGGTGGGATGGACATGAATTCCATGGCTTCCATGGAAGCCATGGATTTGAACGACGTCGAATACGACGCTTTCCTGGCTAACGATCGAACGCTCGATGACCCCGAGGTGGTTCGAACGGAGCGCGGCGGCCGTGTCCGACTTCGCATCATCAACGGCGCCGCCTCCACCGCCTTCTGGATCGATCTCGGCGGCCACATCGCGTCGGCTATCGCTGTCGACGGCAATCCCGTTGCCCCTGTCGCAGGGACGCGTTTCCCGCTCGCGCAGGCACAACGGCTTGACCTAATCGTCGACGTTCCAGCAGGGATGTCACTACCGGTATTCGCCCGCCGGGAAGGTGACACGAAGCGAACGGGCATCATCCTGGCGGCCCCTGGCGCAACGATCGATAAATTCAGCTCCGACACGAGCGAGAAGGAAGCCCCGCTCGACCTGTCATTCGAGCAGACCCTCGTCGCGACAACGCCGTTGGCAGCGAAGGCGGTTGACGCGCGACTCTCGGTTATGTTGACGGGATCCATGTCCCCCTACGCTTGGACGATGGATGAACGGGCGTGGAGCAAGCGTAAACCGTTAGAGGTCGTTGCCGGCCAGCGCGTCGAACTTGAACTGATGAACCACACCATGATGGCGCACCCCATGCATCTGCATGGCCATCATTTTCAGGTCGTCGGCATCAACGGCAATCGCCTCAACGGCGCCGTGCGAGACACCGTCCTAGTCCCGGCGATGGGCACGGTGGTCATTGGATTCGACGCCGACAATCCGGGGCGGTGGCTGCACCATTGCCACAACCTCTACCACATGGCGACCGGGATGATGTCAGAACTGGTCTATGTCTGATTTGCCGCCCGGGAGTCAGAAACGGCAGCCAGTCCGCGTAATCGGCGTGCCTGAATTCGGGCGACCGTCAATACGACGCTGGGCCAGAACATCGTGTTGAACAGGTCCTTGATCGACCCTGATACTTCGAGGTGTGAAAACCCATGATGGAAGATGTCGATAGCTTCGTTTAGTAGTTCGAAGCCAAGGACGGCCAGCCAAGGCCACCAACTGCCAGGTCCACGGCGAAAGGCCAGCATTGCGACCAAGTAAAGACCGATGCCGATGTGGATGTGCAAAGCGTCCTTGCTGAGATGCAGCAGCTCGCTGAGATCGGTTTTCATCGCATTGAGCATCGCAGGGCCCTCCGATTCCCGGATAGCACGATGCCCGTTAGCACGCGGTTAGGAAAAACGGGACGATTGGAGGCGCGGTGCGCCTCCAATCAGTTTGGCCTACTCGGCGGCGCCTTCGCCTTCGAGCCAGGCGACCATGTCGGCGATTTCCTTCTCCTGGGCGTCAATCACCATCTGAGCCATGTCTTTGGCCCACTGATTGTCGCCGTGCTCAAGTTCGGCCTTGGCCATATTGATCGCGCCCTGATGATGCGGGATCATGGCACAGACGAAGGCCACGTCGATATCCTCGACCATCATGCCTGTCATCATCTGCTTGTTGGTCTCGTCCATACCAGCCATGAGATCCATGTGGGCTTGGTCCATTTCTTCGCCCATGGTCATCGACATGCCGGCGCCCATATCGCCGGCGGACAGACAAATCTCGGGAAGCGGAGCTGCCATGGCACTATCGCCACCCATGGCGGACATATCGTGGCCGGGCATGGCATCCTGCGCAAAGGAGGGAAGAGCCGAAGCGGCCAGGGCGACAGTGGCAAGAAGGGTAGTCTTGAAGTGGTTCATTTCTGATTTCCTAAGGGTTGAAGAAGGTTTCAAACTTTAGGAAAGTTCTTTGGCGGCCGATCGATGCGGCTACGCATTTCTAATGGCCTTGCGGTCGTCAACTTTGCAAAACGCGCCGTGTTGGACAACTCCGGCAACAAGTCGGCAGGATCTACCGGCATGCCGGATAGACACAAGCCCATCCCGCAACAAACCGGCATGGAATGATCGGTAGGTGTACAATTGGCAAAGCACGCGTGGTCACCGTGGTTGCTCGTTGAGGCGATCTGGTGACGGCCCAATTCGGAACCCTGGGCCATCGCGCCATGATGCAACGTCATGCTCGCCACAACGGCGACCATTACCGCGAGAACCAACCGTATTCTGGTTCCGAATTTTGCGCTGACTTTGCTGGTTGTCATGGATCCAAACGCCGCCTTGCGGATTGAAGTTTCGCGAAGATTCCCGCATGACTATCACCGTGCATCCAAGTCGAGCAGGTAAGTCGCCATATCCTCGAGATGGTCGGTCAGGAGGAATTTCGTGCTGCCATGCACGACCTCGGCCATCGAACCACCGAACACGTCACCATCGGGCGTAACGCCGGTCCGGAGCGATTGGACAAGCGAGGGCAGAGTATACCCCCGGGCAGTCAACGCCTGGGGAGTTATCGAGGGTGAGCTTCCGCCATCCTGCATGGCAGGATCTCCAGTCAACTCTTGAGACTGAGGTAACCCGCCAATGATGTTTCGTGGTGCATGACATGCCGCGCAATGGGCCGGCCCCCATACAAGATATCTGCCCCGATTCCAGGAATCCGATCTGGAGGCATCCGGGCGGTACTCGACCGGGCGTTCGAAAAAGGTCCGCCACAGGCGGATACCGCTACGGATATTGAACGGGAAACCCACCTGGTGGTCGGTTGCCTCCTGGGGCACGGCCGGAGTTTGCCGGATCGCGGACCAAAGATCGGCAACGTCGCGGTCGGTCAGGCTGGCATAGAACTCGTACGGAAACGCCGGATAATACGGATCCCCCTCGGGCGAAATGCCCTGCCTGACCGCTCTTTCGAACTGAGCGAATGTCCAACCCCCAATACCTGCTTCCGGATCGGGCGTTATGTTTGGCGCATTGAACGAGCCGAACCTAGAGACCAGGGCAGCGCCGCCCGAAAGCGGCGCTGCTCCGGGAGCCGTGTGGCACGTGATGCATCCCGAGAGACGGGCCAGATAGGCGCCTCGTTTGGGATCGCCCGCGATCTCGGCCAGGTTAGACGGTGCGGGCAGTGGCCAGTTTTCCATAACGAGAAACCCCGTCGCCGCTAGCGTTAAGACCGCTGTCAGCCCGATAGCAAACCGGTTCATTCTCATTGCCGGAAGGCAGCGTGGCAGGACGCGCAGGTTTTGGTGATGTCTGCGTAGATAGCAGCGACCGTCCGCACCGCAGCTGCTGTCTCGATCGATGCTGTCGAGACCGGATCGATCTCAATGACTTCGGGAGTGGCTAAGCCCATGAGCACAGCAAAATCCATCCTGTCCCACTCCGACAAGGTCGGTTCGGCTGAAACCGGAACGACATCAGCCTCTACTAATGGGGGAAGCGCGGCGGCCTCTCCCGCGTCGTCGAGTTCGCGTCCGAGTTCGCCGAGCAGATTGGAATATGCCGCGAACTCTTCCCAGCGTTCCCAGATTGCGGGCTTGGCCTCGGAGGGCCCCTCGATGCTGCCTTCGGGAAAAAGATCGGTCATGGCCGCGCCTGCATGCATTTCGATCATTGCAGCGGCTTCTCGGACTTTGCCGAGGTCATCGGGGCCAGGATCATCGGCTATCGGCGCCAGGACTTTAACCTGTTCGCCGAGCATCATCATACCCATCATGCGCTCGCCTACGATGCCGGTGGCACCGCCGTGACCAAACGCTGCCATTGCGCTTACGAGCAGCACCCCGCAAGCCAACGGCCACGGGTAGGAAATATTCTTTGTCATGTTTCGTCGTCCTGATTGCCGAATACCGCACCTGTGGCGGCCACTTGAGCAAGCTCAAGCGCGGGGAGGACGAAGGTTTTCAGATATGGAAATGGAAAGGGCAGGGGCCACGTGGGGATAGAAATCGACCGCGGTCCACCGAAGGGCGCAGTCGACGCGTAGCGCTTCTGGGCCCAGGATAGCTGCGCCGCAATGCATCGCCGGCTCGATGGGCGAAGTAACGCCGTCTTGCACATCTACATGGTCCAGCGCCACTGCCACTTCTGATGCGCCAGCGATGTGCGTATGGTCATGGCCAACGCTTTCCGCATGCACCGAAACTGCTCCCAGAAGAAGCACGGCTAGCAGCGCAATAGCGTTTAAGACGGTGCGAAACAGCTTCAAGCGCGATTCTCTCCAGGGCCACACCCTTTGATCCGGCGAATGTGACGAGGCAATGGCAGGGCAATGTATCAACTCGGCACGAGAAGCCTAACCCTACATGGTAAACCCGCGGTAAAGCAGTGCGCTTGCCTTTGGTGATAACCGTCAGCCACATGCGCGGCCATTTCGAGCACGAAATCCGGCACCGCCAGAGCGGAGCCGATCCAGAACCGTTGCGTCACGTCCATAAGCTCTTCACTCGGCGCTGAATCGGCTGCCGTCATATCCGGCTCATGGGCCATACCGCCCATCGGACACTATCCCGGAGCGTCCCGCCGGATTTCCGGATGCATCGGACAGGTCCAAATGGTTCCGGCCTGCACCTCTGTGGGCTTCGCCTCGACAGCGTCCACGTGAATTTCGGGTTTCGCCAAGAACTTGGATCGGCTGTCTTCCGAGCATAATGAGTAGGTCCTGCCGCAGAAGGTGGCTTTGTGCTGCCGTCGACGGGTTTACAGACCTGCCGCAGACGGGGTCTTTGGTCACGTATCTTCTTTTACGGCCTTATAATCACCGTCTTGACCGCGGTGATGACTCGAATTGCGATGGGCATGATCGTCGCGCATGTTCTAAGCGGGCATGATGATCTCCTGTGTTTTATGTGTGCAGCCTCCCACGGTGGTAAGGTCAATAGCGCGTTTGAAAAAAGAGCCGGCGAGGAGGGGTGGATGATCTCCATGTCAGACCCCCTCACTCTCCCGTGAGCACAAACTCTCTGAAATGGGCCGCATTGATCGGGTTGATCCCAGGAGGCATGGGTGTGGCGCCGATCATCTCATTGGTCGCTCATTGTGGAGGGATAATCCTTCTCCTCATGCTGTGGCGTTCCGCCGACCTTCAAGCGCCTCCGGTCAAGGTCATTGAGGTGCAACTCGTTGCGCCGCGCCCGGCGATGACGCCGATGACGCAAATGGATGAGGCGGCTCCGAATGCAGAGTCACCAAAGGAAATTGCCGCGGTGACAACTGAAACTCCGGCACCGCCGCCGGCCACTGAGAAACCGATAGAGCCTGCCGCATCGGAAATGCAGCAAGCGACAAAATTCTACACATCCGACTTGTTGCGGCGGCCGGAGAACGCGCAAGTTCGCGAGACACTGCCCCTGCTGGCACCCGATGAGCGGATCGTCCAGCTGTGCAATATCGAAGCCCTCGAGCAAATCAGGATAGCCAATGGCGGCCGTTTCTCCGACTCTCTCGACACATCGGCTTTTGAGGACACCGAAATCTCGAACGGCAAACTCTCGGCTCCCCTCGGCGCTTATCGCGCCGATCGTAGATGGTTTTACGTCACCTTCGAGTGCACGCCCGGACCCGACCTGGAGAGCGTGGTGGGGTTTGTATTCGACTTGGGCGAGGAGGTGCCCCGAGAGCTCTGGGAAGAGCACGAGCTTATCCCCGAGGACTTCGACGACGATTAGGTTCAGCCATCCCCTGGACTTTACCGAGATCGCGGTCACGCTTTCAGCGGCGATGGGTCGCCCGTTTCGCTATGGTGACGAAGCGCTGTTTCGGTTTGACATCATCCCCAAGAGCACATCGCCAAGGTGCGCCTCACACTGCGGCCGGGCGGCTAGACGACCCGCCGCAGGGCTCTACCGGCGGTTGGGCGCGCCGCGCCGCCACCGGGGCCATATATCCCGACGCCGAATACATAGTGCTTGAAGGGCCAATGCCTGGCGGCTGGTCTGGCCGCTGATCGGCCTCTACAGCCCGAAGGGCCCGGACTGGGC
>Ga0208898_1003027_pt1 | contig 10014 bp, 10 predicted proteins | sample VirMetDEL_Mar_4_FD_184513 | JGI IMG/M metagenome (GOLD analysis project Ga0208898, IMG submission 184513) | Aqueous microbial communities from the Delaware River and Bay under freshwater to marine salinity gradient to study organic matter... | ecosystem: Environmental > Aquatic > Marine >...
AGCAACAAGGTCTTGGAACTACAGACTCAAATAAAATATTGTCTGAATTTGGTAAGTCAGCATATAAAATGTTGATGGAAGGTAAACAACCTATTGCTAATCCTCAAGCAATGAGTCAACAAATGGAAATGGGTGATTACTTTGATCAAAACCCATTAGGTTATGAACTTGATCCTAGTGGTTTATATTACTTAGATCAATTTGGTCAACCAGTATATAGAGATACTTACAACTCTATGTATAACGATTACTTAAGACAGCAACAAGAATTAATGAATAAAGTTAATCCAGATCAATATGGAATAGGTGGAATTTTAGACAAATTACAGTTTTATAAGCGATAGAGTCAGTTCCACTTTTACTAGGAAAATCAATAAGTTATGAGACCTACAATAGCAAATGCAAATCTATTAAAGTTTCGTAATTTAATACGTCCAGAGTTGATTGGAAATACTGCTGGAACATTAAAACCATTAGTTTCACAAGTTAAAGATTCATTAAATACAGTTGGTCAGTTCAATCTTTTAGGCAATCAAACAGTTCCTTCAAAAGATATGTATGCTGATACAGCACAATATAATTACAGTGCTATACCTTATGGTGATCTAGTTGTTGGTAACGCTGATCGAGCATTGTTAGACATTAGTCAATACAGACCACCAAACCCAGAAGACTTTCTTGATCTTGGATTACTTGGTTCTGATGCATTCTTTCCTGCTCGTGGTGCAGTGAAGTTAACTGGTAAGGCATTAACATCTCCACTTGCTAAAGAGATCTATGCTAACGTTCCTAATGCAGTAAACAGATTAAACCAAAGATTTACTGGTGTTAATTTACAACCAGAGATTATGATGGGAGAAAAATCTAATCTTTGGAATCAACGTGGTGGAAACTCTGAAGAGTTTTTAAAAATGGAAAAAGAAGGTTTCCAGTCTTCTAATAACCCAGAAGCACCTTATACAAAAACTCAAGCATGGCAACAAACAGGAACTGGAAGACAACCTTTTGATAAGAAACTAAGGCAAGAGTTAGACGACAGTCAATCATTTTTAGACATGGATAAAATTCCTAAGTTTAATGATGACCAAATGGTGAAATACAATGCATATAAATCGGGTTATGACGATAGGTCATTGTTACCTTTTGATTTAAAAAAAGTCTCAAAAACAGACTATAAAAACCACGTTAACATGAGAGTGTTAAAAGGACTTGCTGATCAAAATGCAATTCCTTTAAAAGATGCATTTTATTACAAAGATTTATATGAAGCATATCCACAGTTAAATGCTGAAACCAAGATTACTTCATTGCCAATGATTGGTGAAAGAAAAACTGGTGGATTTTTTGATCATACAACTAACACAGTTTACATAAATACAAATACTTTAAAGTCAGTTGATCCTAAAGATATTGTTTTACATGAGTTACAGCATAAAGTTCAAAATATAGAAGGTTTTGATATTGGTGCTAACAGCACACTATCTTATGGAGATGTTTTAAAGCGTGTAAAAGAAGTTAAATCAAAAGCAACAATGGGAATGTATGGAGAAAATACAGATAAAGTTACATCTATTGTTGATGATATTTATGATAAGTTTACAGACCAAGCAAAAGGTGATTTTTACACCAAACTGCCTAATCCATATTGGACTAAATCTGGAGAAATAGAAGCAAGGACTGTTGGCAGAAGAAGAGATTTGTCTGCTGATGAAAGAAGAGAGGTTTATCCTTATAAATTTAACAGAGCAATGTCTGAATGGAGACCAGAAGAAAATATTCAGATGGATGTTCCTGTTAATTATGGTTGGTCTTCAGCAGATACTGGTATGTTTAATCCAGTAAAGTCAGACATTTATATTAAATCAACTCCAAAGAATGTAGATCCTAGAGTTGGAACTCGATTCACAAAAGAATATGTTGGTGACTTAGTAACACCTAAAAATATTACAGGTAAAGAGTTAGAAGGATCAACAATCATAACCAAACCTAGTGATGCAACTAGTCGAGGTGATAGGATTACATCAATCTCTGATGAGTTCTTCGAGCAACAACCTCCAACAACTGAAGGTGGTTTTGACTTTGCACGTAGTAAAAAGAATATTAAACAAGGTAAGTATTACGGATCTGGTCGTGAGCAAGTAGATGTTGATACCAGAAGAATGCTTCAAGCGTTTAGAGAAAACAAAGCACAAGGTGGCAGTGGTCGAATGATGTTTACTCCATCAACGATGGGAACTTACAGCGAATCATTCTCTACAATGCCATTTGAAAACTTAATGCCAATCCTTGCTAAAGCAAAACCAGAAGCAATTGCAAAAGTTAATAATGAGATTAGACAAATATATCCTGAGTTCTCTGGGTTAAATACACTAGCAGGAACTAATGAAATATTAAATCATGGTAACTTGCGTAAACTTGCTATGGAAAGATTAAGAACTAAATCTGCACAAGAGAATCTTGGATACAACGCAGAAGATCTTTACAACGCAGTTCGATCTGATCGTTTAGTTGGTGTTGGTAAGAACATGATTGGTGATACGTTAGTAGAGATGGATACTGCATTGCTACAACGTGCTGATAATATGTTAAACGATGCTAAGATCACTGACCTTAGTCAATCTAAAGAAGCAAGGAAAGCAAGATCACCAGAGCAAAACAAAGTTCTAGATGAAGTCTATGCAATGTTTAGAAAAGACATGGGTGATAGTCATAGAACTTATAAAGTTGCTAACACTGGTGCTACTGAAAATAGATTTACTTTAGATATGAATGCACCATTGATTGAAGTTGCTGGTGATGACATGATCAATGACATCATGAGAGGTAATGTAGATTATTCTATTGATCCAAACAAAGTTTATAGTAATAAAGTTACACCAGATGAAGCACAGAATATTATTCACACTGGACACAAAAACGTAGGTTTATTTATTGATCCTGCTAGAGCAAAAAGAATTGATCGATTAAAAAAATCTGGTCAGTTCGATAGCAAAGTAACAAGTATCATGGATGATGTTACTTATAAATTTCCAGACAATATATCTATGTCTAAGGTTTATCCATTAGATCCTGAGATAAAGGTGTATGGAGATATACCAAGTAGAGATTGGTTGGAGCATAAAAGAGAGCGAGCAAGGTTAAGAGGTTTTGGTGATATAGGTTCTCATATCGGATCAGCAATAACTGGTTATTTGCCAGACGGTAAAAACGTTGTAGTTCCAACTAAAGTTTTAAAAGAAATTCAAGGTTTAAATTTAGAGCAACAAAACGTAAGACCTGATTCTTTAGAATACTTGACAAATTATATGTCAAAAAATAAACACTTACCTAAATGGTATAGTGGAAGTGATATTTATGACACAGGTTATTATGGAGGTGTTGGTAGAAATTTACCATTAGGTATTGAAGGTGTAAGAGAAGATGTGCCATTTATTCAAGTAGATCAATATGGTCAACCTTTTGTAAACGAAGGTAACCATCGTATTATGACTGCTAATAAATTAGGATGGGAAAACCTACCAATAGAATTAAGATACTTTGAAGGTGGAAACATTGAGCGTGGTTTACTAAGTCCAGAGTTAATTAAAAAATATAATCGAACTGGTAATCCAAATATATTTGACGAAGAGTTACAAAAGTATATTGAAAAAGTTAAAACTAATAAGTTAATAACTGATTACCATAGAGACAAATTAATGGCAGAAGAAATTTTAAAACGTAGACTAAACCTTACAAGGAAAAAATAATGGCAAAACGTGGACTGTATGCAAACATCAATGCTCGTAAGAAAAAAGGTATTAGTAGACCAAAGAGTAAATCAACAATCACTCCAGAAGCATATGCCAATATGAAGTCTGGATTTAAAAAGAAAACTAAGAAGAAAAAATAATGGCACGTAAAAAATCAGTCAGTCTATCAGTTGGTCGTGGTGAGAAACTATCTGCAAAACGTGGCGCAGGATTAACTGCAAAAGGACGTGCTAAATATAACAGAGAAACAGGAAGTAAACTTAAACCACCAGCACCTAATCCAAAGACAAAAGCAGATGAAGGACGTAAAAAATCTTTCTGTGCAAGAATGTCTGGTGTTGTAAAGAAAGCAAAAGGACCGGCAACAAGAGCAAAAGCATCGATGCGTAGATGGAAGTGCTAAGTCCATGTAACGGTGTGTGTCGTATGGAAAACATGCAAGATGAAATACGATGTAAGTCTTGTTTTAGAACATTTACAGACATTGAGCAGTGGTTATATTTGACTGATGAAAGTCGTCAGGAAAGAATGAATCAACTCAAACGAGAAAAACAACAATATAATAGGAAAAAGTAATGACCCAATTTGGAGTTACACATGGCAGAACGATTAAGAAAAAAACATCAAGAAGAAGTTAGGACAAAGATCCAAGTATCACAACTGATTAATGTATTACACGATCATGCTTTCGGTGTTATTGAAGATATAAAACCAACACGAATGAAAGCAATCGAAATACTATTGAAAAAAGCATTGCCTGATTTATCAGCAACAGAAGTTTCTGGTGATGCAGATGCACCTATTGGCATCAAAGTGATTACTGGCATAGATAATGACTGATCTTGTATTAGAAGAAGAATTTTTAGACGAGGATGCAGATTGGGAAACTGCTGATTTAGGTTATAGACCTAGAGAACCTCAAAAAGAAATACATAATGCAGTAAAGAATCATCGGTTTAGTGTAGTCGTTGCTCATCGTAGGATGGGTAAAACAGTCTCTGCATGTATGCAGTTGATCAACTCAGCATTATTGTGTGATAAACCTAACCCAAGATTCGGTTATATAGCACCTACATATTCACAGGCAAAGCGTGTTGCTTGGCAGTATATCGTAGACTATACTCGACCATTGGGTGCTAAACCTAACATAGCAGAATTGAGAGTAGACTTTTTAGATGGACGTAGAATCTCTTTATACGGTGCTGATAACCCTGATTCTTTACGTGGAATATATCTTGATGGAGTGGTAATCGATGAGATTGCTGATGTAAACCCATCACTATTTAGTGAAGTTATTAGACCAGCGTTAGCAGATCGACTAGGTTGGTGTATGTTTATTGGCACACCAAAGGGAACAAACCATTTTAAAACTCTGCGTGATCGTGCTAATCAAGGTCTCGACAACTGGAAGTTATTAGAGTTTAAAGCAAGTCAAACACACCTATTAGACAAGTCTGAATTAGAGTCAGCACTTAGAGAAATGGGTGAAGAAAAGTATATGCAAGAGTTTGAGTGTTCGTTTCACGCTCCAGTTGAAGGTGCATATTACGGTAAACAGATTAATCAATTAGAGTTACTTAATCGTTTTGTAGATATACAATACGATGATTTAGCAAGAACATTTACTGCTTGGGATTTAGGTGTTGGTGACAGCACTGCAATCTGGGTAGCACAATTAGTAAACAAAGAAATTAGATTAATAGACTTTATGGAAGATCATGGTCAAGGACTAGGACATTATGTGTCATGGTTGCGTGAGCGTGGTTATGAAAATGCAACTCACTTGTTGCCACATGATGTCGAAGTAAGAGAACTTGGCACTGGTAGATCGAGAAAAGAAATGCTACAAGATGCTGGATTATCAATACAAGTGGTGTCAAAGTTATCAATTGATGATGGTATTCAAGCAGTTCGTAGAATGCTACCTCGTTGTTGGTTTGACCCAAAAACCAGAGATGGTTTAAATGCATTAAGAAATTACAGACGAGATTATAACGAAAAACGAGATGTGTTTTTTGATCGTCCTTTACATGACTGGTCTTCTCATGCTAGTGATGCTTTTAGATACTTAGCAGTAGGTATCGATGAAGGCACTGAAGGATGGGATAAACCATTAGATATTAACAATTCATGGATAGTTTAAATGGCAGATGACAATAAATTAAAGAGTATTCTGGATGCTGAGATCGATGATGCTATTGGTTTCTTAGAAACTGAGACCACAGATGAAAGACAACAGGCATTAGAATATTATTTGCGTGAACCCTACGGTAACGAGGTTGAAGGTAAATCTCAAATAGTTACTGGAGAGGTTGCTGAAGCAGTCGATGGAGTTCTTCCGCAGTTAATGCGCATTTTTTCTGCTACAGATGATTTTGTAGAATTTACTCCAGTTAACGAAGGTGATGAAGAAAAGGCAGAGCAAGCAACTCTTTACGTTAATCATATTATTAATAAAGATAATAAAGGTTTTGAGATATTTCATAACTGGTTTAAAGATGCATTACTACAAAAAGTTGGTGTCGTTAAAGCATACTGGGATGACAAAATTGATGTTACTGTTGAGAAGTATGAAAACTTAACAGAAGATGACATCATTATGATTTTAGAGTCTGGTGATGTTGAAGTTGTGTCACAAGAAACTGTAGAAAAAGAAGTTGAATACGCTGGCATTACTCAAAAACAAACATACTATAACCTTAAAGTTAAACGCATGGTTGATAAAGGAAAGGTTGTTGTAGAGAATGTTCCGCCAGAAGAATTTTTAATTTCAAAACGTGCTAAATCTATTGAAGACTCACCTTTTGTTGCGCATCGAAGAATGGTAACTCGTGGTGAATTAGTTGCAATGGGTTATGATCAAGATCTCGTAGACTCATTAGCAGGTGGAGATACATTAGAGTTTTCTCCAGAAAGAATAGCAAGACACACTCGTGGTGAAATGCCATACGACAAAGATACTGCTGATGAAACAATGCAAATTGTTGAATACTACGAATGCTACATAAAAACAGATTACGATGAAGATGGTATTCCAGAGTTAAGACGTATTTGTTATGCAGGAAATGAAGTGCTACATAATGAAGAATGTGATTATGTTCCATTCCATAGTGTATGTCCTATTCCAATTCCTCATAAATTCTATGGTCAATCTTTAGCAGATCGAGCAATGGACTTACAATTGATTAAGTCTACAATTACTCGTCAAATGCTAGATAACCTCTACCTCACTAACAACTACAGAGTGGGTGCAGTAGAAGGTCAAGTAAACCTAGATGACTTACTCACATCAACAGCAGGTGGTGTTGTTCGTATGAAGAACGCAAATGCTATTGTGCCAATGATGGTTCAATCTAATGCACAGCAATCATTTCCTATGCTTGAATACTTAGATCAAGTGCAAGCAAAAAGAACTGGTTTATCAGAAATGTCACAAGGTTTAGATGCAAACATTTTACAAAACGTAACAGCAACTGCAATTTCTGCAATGACAAATGCTGGTCAAGGAAAGATTGAATTGATTGCTCGTATCTTTGCTGATACTGGTGTGACATCATTGTTCAAAGGAATATTGCAACTCGTATGTAAATACCAACAAAAAGAACGGATTATTAGAATTAATAATAAATACGTTCCATTCGATCCACGTGAGTGGGATACAGAATATGACATTACTGTTAATGTAGGATTAGGCACTGGAACTAAACAAGAACAATTAGCAGTGATGCAAATGATTTTACAAAAACAAGAACAAATTATTCAGCAATATGGATTAGCAAATCCTTTAGTTAATCTTAAACAATATAGAGATACACTTGCTAAATTTATCCAAATGGCAGGATTTAAAGATGATAGTCATTTCTTAAATGAAATTACTGATGAGCAATCAGAAATGCTTTCGCAACAAGCGCAATCACAGCAAGGAGATCCACAAACTCAAGTAGCTCAAATGTTAGCTGAAGTTGAAAGAGAAAAAGCACAACTGAAAGCACAAACAGATCAAGCTAAACTTGAATTAGACAGAGAGCAAATGCAACTAAAAGCTCAGCAAGATGCATTAGAGTTACAACAAAAAGAAGTACAACAAACAACTGATCTTGCATTAAAAGAGTTAAAGATTCGTTTAGATGCTGAAAACAAAGATGAAAAAAATAAAACAGATCAAACTAAAATGATTATGGATGCGTTAGAAAAGATTACCAACATTGCTAATAGAGGTATGCAGTAATGGGCGCACCAGCAACAATTAATTATTCAGCACCTAGAACAAGAGCAAGAGAAATTGCTCCATCTGCTGGCAATATAAATATAAACAAAGCATTAGGTTTACGTTCTAGTCCATATGAAGGATTACAACAAGTGGGTAAACAAAACCTTTATTATGGTAAAGGCGGTTTGTATGAAAAATATTCACCATCTCCTGTTAGTTTTGTAAGAAATAGTTTGCCATATGGAGTGCAGCAAACATACAGTCCAACTGGTTTAATGCCATCTACTCCATCTTATCATCCTATATTTGGATATTCAGGGGGTTGGCAAAGAAGTGGTGGAGATGTTGAAGGAACAATTAGAATTGGTAACCAAGCATTTAGACCATCAACAAATATTCCAGCAGGGTTTATAAAAGTTGGTGATACATATGAACCATCTGTTGCATATGCGTTATCAAAATCAATGCCTAATATAAAAGCACAACCCAATAGAATGTTTACAACAGTCACAGGTTATCAACCTGCATCAAGAAATTTATTAAGTAATTTAAATGTTTCTAGCGACAGTGGAGCAGGACAATATTTAGGATCTGGATTACTAGGATCTGGATTAAATTTTGGAACTCCAAGCGGAAGAACAGCAGGATAAATATGACCAGACAAGAAGCAATTCGTAATTTATTACAATCACAAGAATTTTTAGATGTAATCGAAGAGTTAAGAGACAATCAACTTAATAATATTCGTTATTCAGAAGCACACCAAAAAGAAGAACGAGAAAGATATTATAATCGATTACAAGCTATAGACGAAATCATGGGTTATCTTGAATCAATCACTAAAGACAGTGAAATTAAAGATAAAGCATGGAAGATATTATAGACCTTTCTATAATGGCAACCCTTGCCAAAAGGGAACATTAAGGAAATACAATGAGTGAAGAAACCATGACTCCTGAACAAGGAAGTGGAGATCTAACCGTAAGAGATGCAGTATCAGTATTTGAAGGCATCTTATCAACAGGTGAGGACTCCAATGAGCAACCAGAGACTGTTGAAGCAGTGTCAGAAGAAGTAACTGAGGACGTATCAGAAACAGAGTCTTATGATGAAGATGAAGTAGAAGATACTCAAGAAGAAGTTGAGATGAGCGAAGATGAACCTCAAGAAGAAATTGACGAGGATGTTCCTACTTACAAAGTAAAAGCATCTGGCGAAGAAAAAGAGGTGACCGTTGATGAACTTATCAAAAACTATCAACTTGGTGCAGACTATACAAAAAAGACTCAAGAATTAGCAGAGCAACGCAAAGCAATAGAAGCAGAATCAATTGCAGTTCAAGAGTCTAAACAAGTTAGAGATTTATACGCTCAAAGATTGCAAGCAGTGGAAGAGTTTCTGAGATCACAAGTCGATGAAGCAACTCCATCAGACCTTGCAGAATTGAAGGAAAATGACCCAGTAGGATACGCAGTAAAAATTGCTGAAATTACAGAAAAGAAAGAAAACCTAAGTGCTGTCCAACAGGAACGTGCCAAGATTGCTCAACAGCAACAACTTGATCAACAACGTTTCATACAAAGCAGAGTAATGGAAGAAGCACAAAAACTTTCACAAATCCTACCAGAGTTTTCAGACCCTAATAAGGGCGAACAACTTAGAAATGAGATTCGCAATTATGGAAAAAGTGTAGGTTTTACGGATGCTGAGTTAAGTAATGTTATTGACCATCGTCACGTATTAATGCTACGCAAAGCACAACTATACGATCAAATGCAAAAAAATAAACCTAATGTAACTAAAAAGGTTAACAATGCACCTAAGATGGTGAAATCAGGAAACAAAGTTGATCCATCAAATCGTGATGTGCGTAAAAAAAACATGGCGAAATTAAAGCAAACTGGCAAAGTCAGAGATGCTGTCGCCTTATTTGAAAACTTTATTTAATAAGGAAGTGAATTAATCATGGCAACATATCAAACCTATCAATCCATTGGTAATCGTGAAGATTTAACCGATGTGATTTATAACATTTCTCCAACAGACACACCATTT
>Ga0208898_1003029_pt1 | contig 10012 bp, 3 predicted proteins | sample VirMetDEL_Mar_4_FD_184513 | JGI IMG/M metagenome (GOLD analysis project Ga0208898, IMG submission 184513) | Aqueous microbial communities from the Delaware River and Bay under freshwater to marine salinity gradient to study organic matter... | ecosystem: Environmental > Aquatic > Marine > Coastal...
CAGTATCATTACCATAAAAATGATTTATTGGTAAGTCACTACCTATAAAGTAATAAGGACTTGAGCCAAGTTGTGGCGGATCATCAGCAAAGAAATCATCACTATCGGTTTGAATAAAGTATTGTTGAACTGGTGCTATATTTAAACAATCATTAGCAAAAGGATTAGCTCCGTTTATTGCTGGTGTAATCTTAGAATTACCTCGTAACATTTGTCCAAAGAATACTATTTCATTTCTGTAAGTATATGGATAAAGATTATATACAACACCATTACCAATATAGTTACTTAATTGTGTTTCGCTATATCCCAATGCATCTAAAAATGATTGTCCTCTTTCTAATATTTCACTATTAGGAAGTGTATCATAAATTATATTATCACCAAACTGTTTACCCCATTCATCTTGAGTTATAGCTCCGCCATTCAAAGAACTTATATATATACCAGTTAATGAATCATCTAGATCACCTGTCTTTTTAGCATTTACTATAGTAGAAGGCACGGCATCATCAATACTAAAACTTGGATCAGATGGGTTTTGACTTGCGTGTGGTCTTATAGGCGTATACATATTAAATATGTTAAATCTATTAGCTAAATCATTGAACTCAATTGATAAATTATTAGCACCACAAAATATCCTTGATGAACCTCCGTGAGATAATATATTTCTTACACCTCTAGTTCTATAAGTATATGTGTAAGATGTTCCTTGATTAGATGAAGGAACTGCTACAGATTGCGCTCTTTGTGTTCTTATAGGTTCTAACCATCCACTAAATCTTGGTGCTTGATTAATATCCCACTTACCACTTGTAGCATCAAAAGCACCAGCCACTAATGATCCACCTTTTAACTGTATTAAATGTACTTGTTGTCCTAATTGTTGTTCTGTAGGTAAATATGGTGGCGAATATATTTTAAAATGTTTTCCAAACCATCTAATTCCATTTGTATCTTTCTCCCAAACATAGCGAACTGTAGTACCATTATGTGCTGGTAATTCATCTTCTTTATAATAAGTTCCTGTCCAATCATAAGTTAATAATTCACTTGTCATATCTTTTGTAGAAGCTGTCAAATTCATATCATTAGCATTATCAGCAGTTACAGGTGTAAAACCATAAGTAAGAGTAGGAATATAACTATGTAAAAAGTTACCATTTATTACTGTTGGTTCACTAGCAAATTGTCTTTCTTTCACTCCTACTGTCGATGGTATTGAATAAGTTCCATCATCATTTTTAGTTCCTAACTCTTTAGAATATTTATTTACATTGTAATGTAAAATATCATTTATTCTAGCTCCAAGTTGTTCTTTTGTATAATAACCAGGTGGAACTTTTACCTGAGTTATTTGTTCTTTAATCATGAGAAGATCACTAGTCCAAGGTACTGCTTGAGTACCACAAGCATTATACCAGGCATTTTGTTTTTGTCCTATTAAAAATGTATCTCCTATTGTTGTAGCAGTAACATCATATCCTAAAATTAATCTATATTGATTACCTCCTAAAGGAAATACTTGATCCACAAAATTACCCAAAAATATTGAATATGAATCTCCACTACCAGTTCTTATTATACCAGTTCCTCCTATAGCTTGTAAATTAAAAGCATTATCCCACTCAATATGTATTTGTGTCCCTTGAACGTCAGCTTGATAAACAGTTGCTCTTCCTATTATATTACCTTGATTTAATTCCATATTACCAGTAAGTTTATCTTGAAAATAGACTGAGTTAATACATGTATTATAACCTCCCCATTCAAAAGGTGTTCCATTTGCTTGATTTAATGTACCACTTGTAGCCCAAGTTCTATGACCGTTTGATGATGAATAATATATAGGTGTTCCATCAGAAACCATATTAACATCTGCCGTATTTTGATTTGAAAAAGCAGTACATCCACTATCACCAGTTGCTGGTTGAGCTGGTGGTACAGTACCACCAAAATCGTGACTGTCTAATATATAATTTTTATTATCAGGTTTACCACACATAACATAATTAAATCTATTTCGCCAATGATTTGAAGTTGCTGGTGTAGCAGCTGAACCAGTTGTGAAAGAATTACCAACATAATGTCTTTCTCTATTTAAATTATTTTCAGTAGTATTAAGGAAGTGTGAGTTAAAACCCATTTCCATCCATATTCTAGGTCTGCGCCCTGCTTGATGAGATCCTCCATCTGTTTCGGACCAGGGATCTTGTCCGTTCTTTATTATATCCATCATACAATTTTCATTACAAATGATATAAGCTCCAAAGTTATGTGGTTCACTATCAGGTTGTTCGAAAGTACCACTGCCTCCACTTGTTTGGAAATCTGTGTCATAAAATAAAGCACGCATATCAAGCCCATTTTGTAAAGCTGGATCTCTATGCCAAACACAAAATGAAGAAGCTCTTTGTCCACCATTTTGTTCTAATACACGCATCTGGGCGCAATGAGCGCCATTCCAAAGCGCACTTAAACCCCAGTTTTGACCTAAACCTAATCTATATTCTGTATCAGCAGCAGTTGAACTATTATCACTACCTGTTCTTATACCACCACTCATCTGAGGTGATTGGGTGTCACCAAAATTCATTTGTTGATTAAATCCACGACCACCTCCACTACCATTGTTTACAACCATCGGTTGCATTGAATATTTCATAAACTGACCATTAATTGGATTAAAAGATGGATTAGCACTATAACCGTTTTCTCTTTGACCAGCTCCGTGTGGTGCTTTACGGCATAAAACATTTCCAGTTAATATAGGTGTTGTTGGTAATTGTACTGAAGTACAATGTGCTTGATCTAAAGTATATTGATAATAATCTTTTTTTATAGTTGCTGGATTAATCCAATCAGTTACATATATTTCAAAACAATCTGCTAAAAAACTAAGCACTGGATATTTTATTGGTCTTACAGCAATAATTTTACCTACAACTGAATCAACTCCACCTTTTAAATTAGGTATACCAAAATATTGTTGTAATCGAATTCCACCTTTTTCAAATAAACTATATCCTGTAGGAGCAAACCAACCAGCTGTCCCTCCGATCATTGCTGTTGCTATCATCATCCCAGGTCTTGGCGCACCACTAAATCTACCTGCTCCTGTATCTGGAGCTACTGCTTGTATATCTTCAAGTGTATGTCTAGCTGCTATCATAGCAGGAGTATAAACACTATCCAAAACGTCTGGATTTACACTAATACCATTTTCAAAAGATAAACCATCAAAAACTGGTAGAATAAATTTTTTTACTTGTTGAGCTAGATAAAGTTCATTATCTACATTTGTTTTTGAAAATAAAGCTAAATTTCTAGCTGTATTTATATTTGTTCCAAACAACTTAGCTTCTGTTCCAAAACCTTCATATTGCGATTTAACATGAAGAACACCATCACCAAAAACACCTGTTTGTTCTTGTGTACCCTCTGGTTCTTGGTATCTTTTATCAACACTTACATCAATTGTTGGGTGAGTATCTACAATATCTAAAGTATAAGTTTGATGTGGTGGTTCAACACCTAGTGCATCGGTCGAGTAGGCTGGTGATCCAAAATATCCTAAATCTAGTAAATCTTCTTTCGTATCACTTGTTGCTAATGTATGCGCTCGAATATAAGGAGTATGTATTATATTAGTAGACATTGTATCTGTAACTTCTATCTGATCACCTTCGGCAGCTTCATTAACAAATGAACCTAATATTCTTATTGTATCGCCTTTTTCTAGTCTTATACCTTCTTTAAATTCATTAATCCATTCTGTTTTTTGGTCATTAAGTAAAACAGAAGCGTTTTGTCTGCTACATTCATAAACTTTACTTTGGAAAGTAGTCATTTAATTATAAAAGAGATTTTTAAAATAAATAAAAAAGCCTAAGCATCGCTTGTAACTACACCTGTTGGAGTAATAAGCATAGTTCTTTTGAATTCGATAAACATATTAAGTTTTACTGCACCTCTTAAGGAGTTAGCAGCACCAGCAGCAGCACCGATAGCTACACGTGAATATCTAAGTTGAATTGGAGCTGAGCCAATTCTTTCACCGTTTCCTACAGTTGGCGCAAGAACGTTATATTTCTTAAGATTAAGTCCAATAACATTCATTGTACCAGAAAGGTATGGTTTTGATCTTCCAAGATCGATAGTCTGTCCTGTTTCTGCTCCATTTTGCCATTCCGAGTCTAAAAGTTCTTTACATTTATTAACATCATATCCAGCAGTAGAGTATGCGGAATCTAAGCACTGAAATGGTCTAGGCTCGCACTGAGATACATAGTGGTGTTGTAAAGCAGAGTTCTTAACGTCTTGATTATAGACACGGACGTTGTTAATAATAAAGTTATATTCTTCACCTGGGATTTGTTGTGATTTAAGTTGATTGGTTAAAATGTTTCTATGAGCGTAAACTTGATTGTAGTTACCATCAATCTCAGCTAAACCAGCTCCAGAAGCAATATCAAAATCTTTCTGGACGTAAATAGCTTCAACTTCTTTACCAGCCATACCGAGTAAATGATTTGATTCAACCTTTTCAAATGTATCATTAGCACCACCAACAGCAGTAGCACTTTCTTGGTTAACTCCAGCAGTTGATACCATTTCAATGAATGGGATCATAATACCAGAACTTTCTATTTGTGCCTGGATCTGGTTCATTTGTTCTTCAGGATAATGAATGAAATCCATCATAAGGATTGGATTAGCAGCCATTGTTGCTGTAGTAAGACGAGTTCTTGCGGCAGCATTGTCTGGGATACTAGCGTTAATTAAACATGAGTTTGTTTGATTAGCGGCAGTACCACCGTTAGGAGCTGTTTGTCCTGCCTGCGCCCATTCTACTTCAAGTTCAAGAGAAGCCATAGCAAAAACTGGTAAGTTTGCTCTTGAGTTAAAGATTGGGAAAATTTCATTAAGTCTAACTACACATTCAGCACCTCGACCAGCTGTATTAGATAAAGTTTTTGAAACCTGAACTGAGTGTGCGTTTGCTCCAGTCTGGTATGACTTACCGAAAGTGTTTACTTGATCGCATTCTGGGTTGTATAATTGATGGAAAGCATCAGTAGCAGAAGCAGTAGCAATCTTTGCTGGAGCTACTCTGTGTTCTACTTGATTAGATGATTTATGACGAGCATCAAGAACACCTACTTTGTAATCATGATCGTTATACATTTTCTTAATTGTCGCATAAAGACCTACTTTATCAACTTGTGAAAGGATTTGACCTCCAGATCTTAAAGTACATCTTTCAATAGCACCAAGACCACCAGCGTAAAAAGAGTAAGCTACATCGCCATCGGCTTCACTGGAAACAAGTTCCCATACAAGTGCGGCGTCTGCCATACTAGCAACTCCTTTAGGTGGGATAATAAAAGTAGTTCTGCCACCATTGGATGAATCATATCGATGTGAAGTTGGTTCAATAAGTGCAGTTTCAGTATCAACATCAAGTTGAATGGCTGAAGCTCCAGCATTTTGTTTAAGAACATCTGGCATTTGCTGTGGATTAAATGATTGGACTGAGTTCATTTTTATAAATATAGAATACATTTTATTTTTAAAAAAACTAATCGGATTAACTTTTAGGAAAAGTTATATCAAAAGAAAATGTGATTAAAAGTAATTACTATTACTTTCTATCTTCGTAATTCAATTCCTTGTGGAGAATACATGATAGTATTCTGGTTAAGGAAATATAAGTGAGTAGCTACAGCAGTTGCCGAAGTACCATCAATCTTATTTGAAGTTGCTCCAATGACACCGCCAGCATTATCAATTCCACGGACTAAGTCATTAGCTTCTGAAACCTTAAGTTCCATTGAGAATACTTCTTGTGAAAAGTCTGAACCGCCACCATAAGCATCATACAAGATAGCTGAAGTGAAAGCAGTGGAAGGTGTAATACCGTCACGTCCAGACAACTGATCTCTATCAACAACACCAGCAGCCCAGTCGTTAAACTGTAAAGCGGTGTTCTTGACACGACTAACTTTCTTGGATGAAACACCTTCGAGAGCATTACGTGTAGTTTCAGCCAATACTTTGTAAGTGTGGGATGATTGATTTACAGCAGGTGCTGGTCTAGCTCTATCATCATTCTGTTGTGAAACAGATTGAAGTCTAAACTGTAATGGGAATAAAGCACCATTCTTTGAAAATCTTACTTGCTGCAATTGACCTGGATATCCTAAACGGCAACTATTGTATCTTTGATCGCCAAGGTCGGCTGATGTAATATAATTCTGGAGGCATGATGTTACACGGCTAAGACCTGGTGTAAAGGCAACAACTGAAGTAGATGAGTTAAGAGTTTGAAACATTGAAGACCAACTGTTAAACATGTACTGATTAGTTTGTCCTGCGTAGTTTTGTGCTGCTTCACCTCCCATTTCATATACTGGGACAGTAAGAGTTAAGTCACTAAGAGTGAAAGTAGCTGAATCAGTATTGGCATCACTACCGAAAACAACATTGACATCACTATTAAGTAAGATTTCAATAGTAAGACCGCCTACACCTGTAACGCTAGAAAGGTCAATATCTTCACCAGTCTGAAGCATCCCACAGTATAAAGGAGCAGAGAAGTCGCAGCCAGTTTGATTAGCATCGGCTACTGAATTACCTGCTTCATTAAAGGCGTGGTAAGTGTTGACAGCGTGTCTAAGCTGTGGAATTGTACATGCGTGTTTGCCACCATGGGAAAGGTTGGTGTCAATGTATTTGCCATTATTAACTTGTGAAACGATAGATGGGACAAGACGGTTGTATTGGGTAACACGTTCCAAAGTTTGGTTAAGACGTTTGGATGCGATAGTAATGTTTTGGATACATGAACCAAAGAGACCAGCGTAGTTATCAACAAAGTTGTTTTCAGTAGAGGTAAGTTTATTAAGATCTCCCTTACGTGCTGTAAATCTACCATTGATACGAAGGGCTTTCCCATCCATCAGCATTGGTGCTTGAGTGGCTGATACGTCAAATCGAATGAGTGGTAAGCCATTTTTAAAGGAATATGTGCTATCGGATGTAGCATTAACTGGATTGAGAGTTAAATATCTCATTTTTAAAGAGTTAAGATTTTGCGCTCTAACATCTGGCATTGTTTATACATATTTAAAACAAAAAAAATAATTGGAAAATCGGATTTTACGCTTTAGCAATTAGTAGTCAATAGCAATTCCATTCATTCCTTCGAATACAATACTTCTATTGTGAACTACAAAGTGATAAAGTAATTTAACCATATTGGAACTTGCTCTGTAATCTAGGTAAAGTAATACTGATTTACCCATCATATTATAAGATGTATTAGCTTGTCCAGCGAGTGATCTTCCTACAAGCCAAGATCCTGCGTCAACTGCTTGGAACTGGTTATCTGTTCCTGAGTTAGGTGTTACAAAATTAAGATTTTTCAAGTCCATACCAGCTGAAAGTAAAGCTTTTTCATTTTCAAAGAGATGGAAACCAGATGGGTGCTGACCTAATCTATATGGCCTAACAACTTCATCTGCATTTGGCGCTCTTAATGCTGCTGGGTACTGTTCTCTTGCTAAGTCACAATGTCTATCTGGTCTGAATTTATTATCAATCTGATAAATGTATCTATTGGCATCTAAGTAAAGACCTTGTAAACCATTTGCGTATAAAAGGTTTTCAGTATTACTCTGAGAAGTAGGAACTGATAGGATCGACTTGACTCTTGATAAATCTACTGCAATTTGATTTGTTGAAGTTGTTTGAGCTGCTGGAATTGATGTATTAACCATAACCCATGAGTTAAGATTAATAGCATACTGTCCACGTCTTACACCATTTGCAACTGCCTGAGCGACGTTTGCTGGTGGGATAACCTTTTGTAATACAAGTCTAGGTTCATGAACTTGATATCCAATTGAACCATGTTCGGCAAGTGGAGAACCATCTGCGGCTAACATGTGAATTGTAATACCAGTATTGGCTACTGGTGCTGCATTAGCAGCAATTATATTAGTAGTCATAAAAATTCTTATTTTGTTTGCGTTTGCTCCAGCTGTCTGGTCAAACTGTTTGATCTGTCCGATAGTGTAGTTACCAGCTGTAAAGTCTGCTCCTCCACCAGTTGCTTCAATACGAACAACCTGACCTACTCTGAATGGTAAATTACATGCTGAATTAATATTAGATTCACCATTAAGACCAGTTGTTGGATCTTGTAAACCAGCGGCAGTTCCTCCGCCCATAGAGTTAAAGAGCTGTCTTTGAGTAAGTGTAACAAAGTTACCAGCAGTAGCTGCAGGCATAGTAACATCATCACAAGCAGTCTCATCAAGAGTGTTACTATTTCTTAATTCACATACACGAAGAACACGAAGTGCTTTGTTAAGGATTACTTCTACTTCAAGACCAAGTTCAAATACTGGGAATTGTTCTTCAACATTAAAGACACCACCAAGTAAAGGCAAACAAACCTTTCGGCGAACTGGCTTCCAACATTTGGCTGCATTATCTAAACCTGAACCAGCTCCAGTAACTGGGGCGGCTTCAGCAACAATAGCTGAGTTCTGGGTACAAAAAGGATTATCCTGGATTAAAAGAGATTTGGCACAACCTTCAAGAAGTGTGCGTTTATTCATGACACCATCAGATTTAGTGGCATTGTGATGAAGATTAGCATATACTGAATATCCAGCAAGTTCTTCAATAACACGACCACCAGATGATCGGATAGTCATACGTTCAATCATATTCTGGCAACCTGCTACTGGATCAAACATAAGTGGAGGCTGAGCGTCATTAGCTGCTTGATTAGGAACACCGATTTCTACTTCGCATTCCATATAAGAATTTTTAAGATCAAGAAATCCAAGTCCTTTAGGGATTTCCCATCGAATAATATTATCTTCAGTAAAAGTTGAGCCAGTTCGGCAAACTACTTTAACTTGTTCTTGTCCAAGTTGGATGGAATTATTCTTAACTTTAAACATTTATAAAGTTAATATACAAAAAAAATTTGAAAACAAAATTATTAAATCTACGCGTTGTGGTAACTACTAGTATCTAAAGTAGGTGCTGAATCAAAAGATATAAATGGTTTTGGTGCTTGTGGTACTGGAGGAGCTGGTGTTGGTTTTTGTGCTTCAGCTTCTTTAGCTTCATGTCTGGCGTGAAATAAAGAACCTATCAATGTACCTGCCATAACAAGCTCTCCAAGCCCTGGGATGGCATCTAAAGGTGCTTCTGCCGCCATTTCTTCAGGTAAAGTTTTAGCTACGGTCTTGGCTACTTGTTCCGCTACATCAGCTCCTTTTGATTCAATCTCACCCATAAAATCGCCAGCTGATCCAGATTGTTCTGGGGCTTTTGGTAAACCAAACTCATCTGTATCTAGTTTACCTTCTTCACTTTCTCCATGTGGTTCAGGTTGTGCTTGATTAGGTGGTATACGTCCTTCTTCAGCTTCTGCTGGTGCTGGTTGACCAGCTGCTGGTCTTCTCAAAGCTTCTAATCTTTGTTGTAAAGAATCTAATGATTCTTCTCCCCTTGCTGTACTTGGTACATCTCCAGCAGATGGTTGAGTTGTTGGTGGTGTTGGGAAATCAGTAGCTTGAGGCTGCTCCGCTTGTGATGCTTCTTGTTCCCTTAAAGCTTGTAATCTTTGTTGTCTAGCTGCTGATCTTGCGTCAATATCGGCAAATCTAGTTCCTGCTCTTCTTTCAAATGTAGATACAATATCATCACTAGCTGCATTAGCTCGAGCTTTAGCTGCTTCAAGTTGTGCTGAAAAATCAAAAGGATTTAATCTAGCTTCAGCATCTTCTATTTCATCTGGAGCATCAGCTTTAACTCTATAATTAGTTCCTGGTCTTATGTAAGATCCTGTTGTTGGTGCTACATCACTTGGTGGAGTTGCTTCGACAGGTACTGGTTCTGGTTCTGGCTCTGGTTCAGGTTCAGGTGCTGGCTCAGGTTCTGGTTCTGGCTCTGGTTCTGGTTCTGGTTCACGCTCAGGTTCTGG
>Ga0208898_1003035_pt1 | contig 9999 bp, 27 predicted proteins | sample VirMetDEL_Mar_4_FD_184513 | JGI IMG/M metagenome (GOLD analysis project Ga0208898, IMG submission 184513) | Aqueous microbial communities from the Delaware River and Bay under freshwater to marine salinity gradient to study organic matter... | ecosystem: Environmental > Aquatic > Marine > Coastal...
TATACCTCTTAATCCATCTGGAGACTCTGAGCCTAGCAAGGTGATACGAGAGCCATTAGGCAAATCTACTCTTAGTTCTGTTTCGTTAAACTTGGTGTGGGGTATTTTGGCGGTGAACTGTTTCATGTAATCCCATGCAATACTTTTTGCTTGTTTGAAGGTGGGTGCAATGTAGGCGTATCTAGGGTTTTTCTGTTTGGACAGTAATGCTGACCTAATTAGGTGGTTAATCATACATACTGTTTTGCCAAACCTTCTGTGACAAACTAATACATTCCATCTGTGCTTATCTATTTGTTTGTGTAAATGAGCCTGGTGCTTTCTTGGTGTGTAGGGTATTTTAATATCCATATCTAGTGTATCATGTCTGACTTCATACCATCTATAGGGTGATAATCAAAACCCATATTGAGCATAGCATAGCTGATAAATAGATCGGCTGATATTTTATTGGGAAAGCCATAAAACTTAATGATGACATTGTTTGTACCTTCTTCTATGTAAGCAACTGAATCTAAATCATCTGCACTAAAGTAATCCATATACTACATGTAGTGGATTTTAAAAAAAATAAAACAGAAAAGATGTCTTTGTATAAAGGGGTGAGTGGCTGTAAGGGTGTCCTCAAGTCCGGTCTATATATAGAAAGAAAACTGCGGGTACAATCTGGGGTATACCGCTAATTAGAATCATTAAAAACTACATTAATCTAGGCAATAATATATCTTAAATAGATTAGTGATAAGAAAACATTATCAAACCTAATTAGATTAATTAATAATAATTGCTTTGGTAATTATTATTTACTGTCGCTTGTTATGATGTGAGAAAAAAAACAAAGTCTGTTTATATATGGATACGATCTTTTAACACCTTTCAACACCATTTGAATTATGTTCAAACTAACTTATTCATGCCTTATTTATGCCATGTGAATATACGAATATAAATCATGAAAAACAAATCAACAAATAAAGGAACTAAATAATATGACTTTAAAAATGACTAAATCAAATGAAGTAATGGAATTTTTTACAATTAAAACATCTGGTATTTCATTAGATGAATTAACATCAATTTTATTACACAAAGCAACTGATGACAAAGATTTAGATGTAATGTTAAAATTACCTTATTCTAAATTAATGAAACAAGCTAAAGATCATTTATTTTATGAGGGTTTAAGACTTACTGAAGATGATATTGATGAAAGAACTAATTTTGATGATTTTACAAAATCATTTAATTTACTAAAAAAGCATTTGCAGAGAAATTCTAGAAATAGTTATTTAGGTAAAACTAGAACGCAAATATTAGAAGAAAAACAAATAAATCAAGATGTAAAAAGCTATATGCAAGGCAGTCAATAATTGCCTAATTATAGCCATATTTATTTATTAACTTTAATTAACTAACGAAAGGAAACTAAAATGAAAGTACAAAACATAACAAGCAACAATGGAAACAAAATAGCAAATCAATTTATAGTAAATGATGACAATGGAAACACTTATTTTCAAAGTTACAATTCTATGATTGTTAAATTAAATGGTGATCGTGTAGAGTTAGATCAAAAATATTGGAACTACTCAAACACAACAGGCAAATATAGAAATATATTTCTTAATGAAACTATAAAAGACACACGAGCCAAAATTAAAAATGGTACTTATATTTTAACAGACTTAAACAAATAGAAGGGAAACATGGAAAATAATAATAGTTATGGAATAGTTACAGGACCAGACAATATATATACAGACGTTTCAAGGACCTTAAAAGGTGCTAAAAGATATGCAACAAATCATAGTTATGACAAAGTTGGTATTAGATATAATTCCGGTTATGTGTGTAAGGTTGTATCAATAAAAATAAATAACAAATGGATGGACCAATAAATGAATGATGATAGTAGTAAAATAGGTAAATTAATCAATGGTTTCAACGATTATTTAAAAAAAATAAATAAAGAAATAGATCTTGATGACCACAGTTTAGCCATACATTATGATTACGATATAGTACCTTTGCCAGATGATATAATTGACAAAGCTAACAGAAAGGAAACAAATGAGTAATAAAACTACTTACAAAATAACAATACATAACCCAGATAAAGTTGATATGAATGATGATATTTTAGATGATCAATCAAGAATGTGGGAAATATACAAAGACTTTGAATGTAGGTCTGATGCAAAAAAATGGTTATCAGATTATATTGAAGTTATAGAAATGCTTAACTAATAAACAAAAGGGAAAAATAAAATGAAAAAAATAAAACTAAAAGAAGTATCAAGACAATTTGTTATTGATGTATTTGATGACAATTTAAGTTTAAGCTATTTTAAACAATCAAATCAAACAGTAGAAGATTTTTTTAAAATGTATAATGTAGAAATTAGAGAACTAGATGAAAACGAAACAATCTATACAGTATAAACAAAATTTAAAAGAACTTATGAGATTAACACTTATAAATATTTTAAATGCTAAAGGTGTAATATACACCTATTATAAACAACAACAAGAAAGGGAATAATAATGAGTAAATGGAACGCAATAACTTTATATGATAATGATGAAAGAACTTATTATAGAGAAACTCTTTCATGGAGAAATGGTATTCAACATTTAATAGAAGTTTTAAGAGAGTTTGGTGATGATGAAACTTACAAACAATCTGAACTATTAGAAAAAGAATATAAAAAAGTTAAAAAACTAACAAAAAAAGAAATGGAAAGACTATTATCATTAACAGATAATTGTTATCTTGACTACAAATTACATTAATCTTTATTATAAAAACAAAAAGATTAATTTTTATCTGGTGTAGCTGTTGAAACATCTTCAGCAGTTACATCAATCAATTCTTCTTGATTATCCTCCCATGAAATTTTAATTGATTGATCTGTCTTAACATTTTGTACCTTATTATCTGAATATAAATCTGTTAGCTTGTTGGCAAGGAAGGTTATAAACTTTGTCTTTTCCCTTATCCATAGTATCTGATTAGGGTTTTCTACCTCTTGATATTGAAAGACTTGCAACAGTTTATCTATTAAAGTTTGAACACCATTTTTTCTAGCCTCTGTTATCCTCTCATTCATCTCGGGATTTTTTTTTAAGAAATGATAAAATTTCATCAAGCTGAAATCGTAATGTTTTTCCTCTAGTATTTCTGTAAGAGTTAAGCCTCTCGTGAGTTTTTCGCAGATTGTATCGGCTTGGTTGGTTGTTATCAAGTCTGACTTTGACTTGGTTGTAATAGTATTCTTTGAGTTGGTCATCTGTATAGTTCCTAAATTGTTGTAGTTTACTTAATTGTTTAATCCTTGTTTCATCTGTAAATTTAGCTTTTCTGAAACCTAGTTTGTTTTGATACCCATGATATTTACAGTAAAAAGTACCATTTGCAAGTTCATAACCTTTCATTCTACATGGTATTAGTTTCCCTTGACGTCTACCGGCACGAGTAAAGCCTTGACAGAAAACTTTTCTCATTGGTCTACCTACCATGACAAATTCTCTATTGTAATGTAATGGAAATAGAGCATTGTTATTTCTTTGGTCTACCTTTATAATCAAGATTATTTCTTTTATTGAACGCAACCTTTTCTCTATATCTGGGGTTACTATTCTTACTAATCTTGGTTAATTCATTAATTATCTTTTGAGGATGTACATAGGTAGCCTTACTTTCACGATCTAGTTCAGCTTTTTTCTCAATAGCTAACTTTATATAATATGGATTTTTAGTATCTGATTTAAGTTCTGACAGGGGGAGCTTTGATAAGTTTAATATTAAACTATCTTTATCATTCCTATTATCTCTTATAATTGTATCTATATTATTAATGTATATTGTTTCTTCTAATACTGATCTATTATATACATCTGAGTGATCTTTTTTATACATCTTATTATTATTAGTGTATAAAATTGATCCATCTGATTCTGATTTGATAAATAGCTGATTAATCTTATAGGTTTTACCAGACCTACCTCTAACAGTGGATATGACGTTAAGTTTTTCCAAAGTATCAAGGGTACGTCTGACAGTGATACGAGATAATTTAGTTTCTTTAGCTACAGTTGAATACCTCAAGCCACACTCATAGTTATTCTTCTTCCAAGCATGTTTCATAAGAGACAAGTAGCAGTTGATACAGTTAGATTTTTTAGTACCGCTTAATTTATCCAAATGACCATATAATTTATAAGTTATATGTAAAAAAGCACGACTATTGTTCATGTACGCACACTTTCCTATGATTGTGTTGGAGGTCTAGCAAGATGGACACCCATTGATCCTCATTCATCAACTCAAACTCTGTCGGAGAGCTAGTTATACGCTTGATCCTAAAGGTTAGGGTGGTGTCGGTCAAATTCTTATAGAATACCAAAAAGCAGGGTATATTTAAGCGACTAGCGACTATCTTTGCAAGGGTTGTAGCCTTAAATTTTTGTGATTTATCGTAGCAAGTCTCCAATATAGCCAAAGGTTCGTAGCAACGAGGACAAACCTCAACACTATCAATATCGATCATTGCCACATTTTCGTATTTTCTGTGCCAATCGTTATAACTTCCATTGCTGAAAGCATAAGTCCATCTAGCCATTTTTTATTTCAAATTTATTATTTTTTGATCTGTTTTCTTCAGAGGTTAAATATTGTAAATTATTAAAAGTATGTAGACCAGAAACATTTTTACCACATAAGGGTATAATATGATCTACTTCATACCCATTTGGTCTATTAAAATAAAATAATTTAATTTTATTTTTTTCTTCTTCATTTATCCATTTAGGTATTCTTTGTTTTTTTCTACTATATCTTAAAGCACAATGATAATTTGCTAATCTTTTTCCTTTGTCTGTTTTGCTATAAATTGTTCTAGCTTTAAAATTTGCAATAGGTTGATATTTTTTTCTTATTTCTTTTAATTTTTTAGAACCATGTTCGGATGACTTATACTTGTTTTGTGAATTTTTAAATGATTCACTTATAATATATTCTTTATATTTTTTTTTGTAAGTTTTACCTTTTCTGTAAAATTTATATTTACAACTACTAGAACAATGTTTTGAATTATTAGATTTAGGCACATAAATTTTATTACAATTTTTGCAATTTTCTTTTCTTATTAAAAGAAATTTATTCATATTATTTTTGATCTTTCAGTTTACCTTTTATTATTATAATCTCGTTATTCTTTTCTTCTATCTCTTTTTCAAGTGCAAAAATTATACTAGCTTGTTTCTCAATATATTTCTTGGCTCTTTTTAGTTCATGCTTACACTCGACCTCATCAAACATACCTTCATAGGTCATTTTAATACCTCAATCTTTTTAACTATTGATCTAGGAAATACAGTAACATTACCTATTGTAATTTTATCACCATCTTGAGAGTAAGATGTAAATATCTTAACCATCTTTGCATCTTTAGAATACAAATAACCGGTATCTTGACACCAAGCATAAGTCATTTTATCAACATCATCAAAACTATCAAACCAAGAATTATCATTTAATATATCCAGCCAAATAATTTTTACTCTTTTATATTTAAACTTTTTCGTACCACGCACTGTAAAGATCCTCTATGGTTACTTCATTATTAGTTACTTCTAAAATTTTCTTTACCATTTCTGGATCTGGAAACCTTTTAACTTTAGCTGTCAAGCACCAACGATTTACGCTTGTACCCGGATTTTGTCCATTAAGTCCTAGCATTTGTCCAAAGACATAATAGGATAGTTTCTTTTTTTTTCTATACTCTTCAAGTGTCATAATTCCTTTCCTAATTGATCTGATATAGAGGTATATATATTATATTTATAGCTTTACAATAAAAAAATTTAGTGTATAAAGATTTGAAAAAAAGGAACTTATGAAACTTAAAGAAAAAACACAAGAACAGCTAATAGCTGAAGCGTTTGCAATATTTAATGGTGGAGAGGGATTAGATCATTGGTCTTATTCTAGTACATCAACACCCTTTGCTAAAAATTTAATCAGTTATTCTTTTTTAGAAAAGATTAGAAGATCATGGTTATGGAGATACAAACCATCATTCGGCAATCTAGTTAATAACACAGTACAAAAATTAATTGCAGATGTAATTTACAAATCAAAAACAATTAAAGAAACAAAATGGGATAGAGATTATCAAAAATGTTTTGATAGCGAGTTAGATATTATAAAACAAAAACCACCGGTAGATGCTAAAGATGAGTTCGCTAGAAAAGAAATGCTCTCGTATGCACATGATTGTATTGGGGTAACTAAAAAGGTTGTGCAAGATTTAGTTGGTGATGAAAAATTAGTTTGTGAGCAATATGTCAAGCACAAAGAAATGACAATGATTAAACCTATTACCGGCAGAGTAGACTATGAAACTAAAACAAAATTTATAGAACTTAAAACTAAACCACCTAATATTAGAAAGGTTAAGAACAAGGAAGAGTGGACAATGAGTAGTCAAGCCTTACCCACTGAACCTACCACAGATAACCTTACACAAACTTCATTTTATTATATGTGTACAAAGAAGATACCATATTTAATTTATGTAAATGACAAAGAGCATATTACTTTTGATCAATCGCATGAACTAATGAAGAAAGACCATCTGGAATATCTTTACTTTAAAATGGTTGAGAAAATACTTTTATGGGAACGAATGATTATGTTTTGTAAAGGTAATTTATCTGAACTTGCACAAATGTGTGAGCCACCAGATATGTATCATCCTTTTTATTATAAGGATTTAGCACCAGAACAAGAAAAACTAATAACTAACCTATGGGGAATAAAACATGAATAAAAAAAATATATATCAAAAACTACATGATGCCTGTTTAAGTGCAGGGTCTGTCAAGAAAGGCACGAAAGCAAATGGGATGCACTTCAACCCACTTTTGCACGACAAAGTTCAAGAAGTAGCTACACAAGCATTATTAGATAATGGTTTGTATGCGACCTGTAATTATCTGACAGAGATTGTACCTAATATAAAACAAGTAATGGTCGTATGTACTATGAGAGTTTATGACATTGATGATCCAACCCAACATATACTTGTTGATGGTTGTTCAGCATTTGGCAATCTCGATAAGTTTGGAACCGGCAATGCCATGTCATACTCAAGAAAGTATGCGTTCTTAAATTTATTAAATCTTAAAACAGGAATTAAAGATGAGGATGGCTATGAAGCCAAACCATTTGAACAAGATTCTCCAGAGCAATCTGTAGAAGAACCTACCTATGCTGATGATAGTATAGATGTAGAAGATATAAAACATGAACTTAAAAATGCTGAAACTATAAAAGGTTTTAACATTGCTAAAGAAAAGCATAGAGCAAGTGTTGAGTATCTATTAAGAAACAATTTACGAGCATACAGACAAATTTCAGATATTGCTGAAACTCGTGAATTTCAATTAAATAATGGTCAGTAAAAGCTGACAATAACAAAGGAGCAAACATGAGTGAAGATGTAGTATGGTGTAACTTGGTAAGAAACCAAAACAAAAATGCGGAGAACCAACCGGATTGGGTAGCACCGCCAAACCTAAAAGCACCAGAGGGTAAGAAATGGACCATAGGTGTAAAGATAGGAGACATTTGGCACAATCAAGCTGGATGGGATGATAAGGATGAGCAAGGCAATGTTGTTGGGATTACAATCAAGATGACACCACCTACTGCCAACGAAGATAAACCATCAGCAACTCCTAATAAAGGGTTTCAAAGTAAACCCAATTATGGTAATAAACAATCATATAAGTTTTAAGTAACTTATATTTAGTTTTGGAGGGGTTTTTCTTTCTAGTTCCCTTTCGGTAGTTTTCCCCTCCAAGACACCTCAATATATTTATGGATAAAAAAATAACAGATTTAGATCAAGAGATTGAAAAAAAAGTTATTGATGATCGACAAAAAGATTATGGTAACTACCAAGAAAACTTTGTTTTATTAGCAGAAATGTTTACACTGATACTGTTTGATAATTTAAAAAAACGAATAAAACCGCACCAAGTAGGTCAATTAATGATGGGATTAAAACTATACAGATCAACAAAAAATTTTAAGGCAGATAACTATTTAGATTTGAGTGTCTACAATAAAATGACTAGAGAGATACACAAAAAAGAGGTTGCCAAAAAGGATAAAAATGAGTAAGTATAAGAGAATTATTAATGGAGATTGTCATTTTACTATGACAGAACTCTTTGATGATGTGGAGAAAGCTGCAAATGTGTCCAATAATGGAGAACTTGTAGAATGTAAAATTGATAATTTAAGGATTGATTTTACAACAGTAAAAAAGGAGCAAGATGGAACAAGTCCGGTTGCGTCTGCAAAAGCTAAAGGATCTTCAAGCGAGAAAACACGAGAAGTATCTGGAAGCAAAAGTTAAAGTAAATAAGTATCAACAAGATTCTTATAAATTACTTTGGCAGATAGAGCAGACAAAAGAAAGATTAATGGCTAGTAAATAGTTATTAATTTTATTATTAAAAAAACTGAAGGAACACGAGGGGGATCTATGACCATAAATGTAAGCAAACATTATAATCAACACATAAAACAAATAAACGAAAACAATTTTATATACAAAGTTAAGAAAGCATTTTACCTTCTTACGAGCCAAGAAGAAAGATTATATGAGGTAGGGTTCTCGGAAGGTTTTTTACATGCTGTAAACATTTTACAAAAAGAACCAATCAAAGATAGTAATGTAAAAAAAATTGTAGGTTACACTGTTACAAAACCAAAACCATCAGATGTACAAAGTGTGATTAATAAAGTTTGCATACATTTTGAAGTACATAAAGAAACTTTAATGAAAAAAAGTAGAACCACAGATATTGTTAGAGCAAGAAATGTAATACACAATATATTATTTGAAAAGTATCGTATGAACCTTACAGATATTGGTAGATATTTTGGACAAGATCATACCACAGTATTGCACTCAATAGAAATGAAAAGAGACCAAAAAAGATTCTGGTCTCCAGAACAATCGTTGTGGCAAGAGTTTGAGAAACTTATTTCTTAAACCCAGATAGCATATTCTTATATGCCTTTTTAGTAATTGTACTTTTAGCTTTGCTTTTTGAAGTACCAGATTTTTTTTTCTGGTTGATGTTATAGTAAAGACCTTTCTTAGCGATCTTACCAGATTTAGTTTTGTGATAACCTTTTTTCATTACTTCTTCTTCTTTTTAGATTTTTTAATTTTGTTTTGTAAAAACTTAGGCAGAGTTTTTTGCCTAGCTGTTAGCTTACTTTTACCTTTTGACTTACCATACATAATTATTCTCCTTTTGTTGATTCATTTTTACCACACAATGTTTATCAAAACAACTACCATCTTTACCATTATGGCAAAAGTATTGTTTCTTATGGGTTACAATCCAACCTCCTGCATCACTCATGAGCATCTTTTTGCACCATACACAGTAGCCACAAATTAAGGATTGTTGTATAGGTTTCTTCCAACCTTTTTTCTTCATTTCTTTTTCTTTTTTCTTTTACTAAAATTAGTAAAATCAAATGTTAAAGTATCATCAATCTTTCTTGCTATACCATCAATCCAACCAAAGAATTTGTATACAATTTTATCTAGCATTTCCATCTTCGTCTTGCCTGTCTTATTCTTGAATTAGGATCATTCCTAGTTTTAGCTGATGATCTTTTAAGTTGACCCAATGATCTTGCACAATATGACTTACGTCTTTTAGCAGCTTTAGATCCTGCTTTAACTTTACCAGTTACTGCTGTCTTTAATTTAGAACCTGGATTAGCACGTCTATAAGCTCGAACACCTTTAGCGGTCATACCAGCTCCAGACTTTGTTGGTCTGTAGTTTGCGTTCTTACCTTTGGTAGTTTTTCTGATAGCCATAATTATTCTTTTACTATTTTTTTAATAGCTTTGCTACCATCAATGTTTTCTTCTAACTCTGCTTTTACCTTATCACATTT
>Ga0208898_1003038_pt1 | contig 9998 bp, 22 predicted proteins | sample VirMetDEL_Mar_4_FD_184513 | JGI IMG/M metagenome (GOLD analysis project Ga0208898, IMG submission 184513) | Aqueous microbial communities from the Delaware River and Bay under freshwater to marine salinity gradient to study organic matter... | ecosystem: Environmental > Aquatic > Marine > Coastal...
GTGGGGGGGGGAGGGGGCAGCACAGTGCCCCAAAATTTATAATATTTTTTTTAGGACATTAGCCTATTATAGTATATTAGTAACACCCTATTGTCCACTTTTTAAATAATCAATTTACTATGTAATCATATAGTATATGAAATCATCACCATTCACATTAACAAAGCAGAAACTAAGCAGGAAGGCTGCTGCAGATAAAAAAGCACGTGATATTGCTACTGCAAAAACACCAGCGCGTAAGGCTAAAAAAGCACAGAACCAACGCATCGGACAGAGATCAGATTCAGACCTACACCACGATGGTAGTAAGGTTAAAAGAATATCAATTAAAAACAACCGCGGTTTTTATGGCCGTGGTACAAAAACGGAATAACATGCCAAACAAAACAAAGCCTACTGTAAAGCAGCAGATTAAAGGCAATGCAAAATTAAAAAAAGCATATAAGAAATCAAGTAAAAAACAACTAGCTGGTATAAAGCAAAACTTATCTAATTTAAGTACTGAAGAATTAATGAAGCGAAGAAAAGAATCACCAACAAAAGCTGTAAGTGCTATAATAGCAGGTATTGCTAAAGCTGCTAAAGTAGCAGCAAAGGTAGGTAAGGTTGCAGCAAAAGGAGTTAAGGTTGCTGGTAAAGCTGTAGCAAAAGGAGCTAAGGCAGTAGGTAAAGGAGCTAAAGTTGCAGGTAAAGCAGTTGGTAAAGGAGCTACTAAAGCAGCAAAGTATGCAACATCAGAAAAAGGAAGTAAAGTTATAGGTAAGGTTGCAGGCGCAGCAAAAGAAGGTGCTAGTATAATTAGCTCGGCAAATCAGCCAAAATCATTTTCTTCACCTGCTAGTAACTTTAAACAAATGAATTTTAGCGGAGCAGGAAGTCCATTTGCAATGAAAAATAAATCGGTAAACTTAAGAACTCCAGGGTCTGTAGCTAAGATGGCAGGAGTATCACCGATGAAAAATACAGAAAAAGTTGTAAAAAAAGGTAAAAAACTTATTGTTGACACTAAAGTTTCTGGAGCACAACAAGTAAAGAATTTAGAAAAATATAAAGAGCTAGGTAAGAACGATCCAAATTATAGAAGAACTTTAAACTTATCAAAGCAAAGAGCACAATCTGAGAAAGAAGACTCAGGAAAAGCATAGGGAAACACCCTATACCAAGTATTAACCAAAAATAAAACCAATGACATACTTATATTATAAAACTAGTACATATACTAGCAACCAAAAACCGAGCGAAAAAGAAGTTAAACAGTGGAACCACTTAGCTAATAAAGCTAATTGGAGAATAACTCAGCTGCCAAACGGATTTTTCCAAACTGAATGTTTAAACCCAGACACAGATGACGAGTGGACAGATGTTACTAGGCGTGAAACTGTAGAAGGGGCTGAGGCTGCAATTGATGGAAGCATTGATCACTTTGCTAAAAAGCTAGAAGCAACCAAAGGTCCTAAGGTAATCAAAACATTCAAGTAGTATAATAAAATTAAATTTAATTAAATGGAATATAACCAACCCAGCGAACTCATCAAAGAGTTAAACTTTGGTGACGATGCTAAAAATAAAATAATTGCGGGTGTAGATAAATTAGCGAAAGCTGTGAAGTCTACTCTAGGAGCATCTGGAAAGTGTGTAATATACGAAGATGCTAGAGGCAACCCGGTCATTACAAAAGACGGTGTAACAGTAGCAGAATCTGTTGTCTTATATGACCCGGTTGAAAACCTCGGAGCTACTCTAATTAAAGAAGCCGCTAAAAACACAGTGAAAGAAGCAGGTGACGGTACTACTACAGCTACCGTCCTTGCTGAAGCACTTATCAAAGAAGTGCAAAAAGAGCAATATGCAGAGCTTTCTACTAGATTTATTAAGCAAGGTATAAATTCAGCACTTGAAAAAGTAAATACATACTTAAATAGCACTGCTATAGACGTTGAAGGTAATATGCTTAAAGACATTAGCACTATAAGTTGTAATAATGATATTGAGCTAGGTGCTATTATAGCAGAAGCTTATGATAAAGTTGGTAAAGACGGTGTTGTTTTTATGGAAGGATCTGGTACAGAAGAAACTTATGCTGATATTGTTGATGGTGTACAGTTTGATTGTGGTCTTACGTCACCACATTTTGTTACAGACACTGAAAAGCATGAGTGTATACTTCAAGAACCACTAGTTTTGATCGTAGGTAGTGAAATACCTAACATACGTAAGATACAACCAATACTAGAGCATGTTATAAAAAACAAAAAAGAGTTGTTAATAGTAGCACAGGTTGAGCAACAGCTAAAATCAGCCCTTATGATGAACAAAGTAAAGGGTAATATTAAGGTAAACATCATAGATTTACCAGGTTTTGGTCCTACTAAAGAAGACACAGTGCAAGACTTAGCATTTTTAACCGGTGCTACAGTAATAAATGAAGAACTTGGTGATGATATGGATCTTATTACTATTGATTGTCTAGGAAAAGCAGATAAAGCTGTTACAAATGATAAAAATACTGTAATCACCACTGTAAATATCAATCAAGATCTTACTGAACGTATAGAAAACGTTAAAAAAGCCATAAAAAACGAAAAAAACCCGTTTTTAAAGAAAAAAATTCAAGATAGACTGGCTATGTTATCAGGTAAAGTAGGTATGGTCAAAGTAGGTGCTGCATCTAAGGTAGAACTGAAAGAAAAGAAAGATAGAGTAGAAGATGCAGTGTACGCTACTAAAGCAGCTTTGAAAGAAGGTATAGTGCCAGGTGGTGGTATTGCGCTATTAAACGCAGCTCAAGAAATAAAACCAAATGGTTGGGGTGAAGAAATACTACTTAATGCTATTAAAGCGCCTTATCAGACTATATTAGATAATGCTGGTATAATTGAAGCTGTAGAACCTACTAATGGTAAAGGAATAGATGTAACAAACGGAAATACGTGTGAAATGATTAAGCATGGTATTATAGATCCAGTACTTGTTACTAAGTCAGCACTTAAAAATGCGGTAAGTGTTGTAACTACTATTATATCCGCTGATTGTATAATTTCAAACATGAGAGGCGATGAAAGCAGTAAATAATTATATAATCGTAGAAAAGATTAAACTTGAACAAAAGAAGGTGGCAGGTCTTATTATGACTGAAAAAACTGATGATGACAATAGGTATATAAAGGCTAAAGTTATATCTGTTGGTAATCTTGTAGAAGGAATAAACGATAAAGATATTGTTTATTATGATAAGCATGCTGGCCACGGTGTTCAATATAAAGAAACTCTATACCAAGTTATTCGCTCAGGCGATGTGGTATTGATAGATTAAGTTGCTACAACCCGGTAGCTTAATTGACTTAAACTAATTATTAATTAAAAACAAACAAAAAAATGGGAAGAGTATTTTTTGACGTACGTAAAAACGTACACAGCCTTACAGGTGCGTACACTGTATTGCCTAGCGATTCTGGTAAAGTATTTACATTAAATGCAGCTGCTGGTGCTGCTATTACATTACCTTCTGTTGCTGACGCACAGGAAGGATGGAACTGTAGATTTATAGTAGGTACTGCTTTTTCAACTACTGACTGGATTATTACAGCTACTGCAGCTGTTATGGTTGGTGGTATGAATGAGTTAGAAGTTGATACATCTGATGATGGACCTTCTACTGTTGCTGGTACAACTATTAATATTGAACTAGGAGCTGAAACTATCGGTGACTATATTGATATGGTTGTAGCTGATGGAAAGATCTATATAAGTGGTCAGTCTAAATTAGACGGAGCATATACAATAGCTTAATATCTTAACAGATTAAACCTAAACCATAAACTTAAAACCTTAAACTTAAAAACGAAAACGAATTATTAATTAAAAAACAAATATAAAATGGTAAACGAAAAATACATTATTGCTATAGATGGTGCTGATGATGCAGGTATGTGGCCAGCTAGTAGATTAGCTGCTGTAACTTGTGCTGGTAACGGGCAAGTACTAGTGAGATTTGGATCAGGTGTTGCTGGTGGTGGTGGAACTGCTGCTGAAAACGACTTGGTTACATTAACTTGTACTGCTGACACTGAAAAAGCTGTAATGCAAGAAATCGCTAGAGTGCTTAACGCTAACGGACCTGGTTACTCTGATGGTCCTGTAGTTCTTTGCGACGACGTTAACTCCATATTCTTACATCCAAGTATATTGTCTTGTGCAATTACTCTTGATACATAGAATTGAGATTAACCGCGCAAGATTTGCGTGAAATGAATATCCTTAAGTATTACAGGCTCACTAGAAAGTGGGCTTGTAAGACTTACGGGATTTTAGACGCAGACCTTGAATTATTATTTTATTTAGATTGTGAAAAAAGATTCACACGAAAAGATTTCATGGACGGAGTATACACATTTTCTTGGGATAAAGCCAGGTGGGACAGGCTTAGGCAAGATGGTTGGATAGATGTATGGAGACATAGAAATCGTACCACTATAAAGTATAGTGTGTATCAAACATCATATAGATGTAAACAATTAATAAATAGAATATACCGTATACTATTAGGCGAGGAAGACATGCCTACATCTGAGCGTAGCGTATTCTATAATAACAAATCATATACAGATAAAGTTTATAATAAAGCTATAGATGATATGATAAAAGACAAAAATAGATAATGCCAGGATCACCAATGCAAAATAATATGTTTGGAAAATCTACAGGATATATCCAAAAAAATAATCCTAACCCTGTTACTAGTTGTGGGCGTAGAAGAAGTCCATTACAAAAAAGTAACGAGCCTAGAAAAACAACTAAAGGTAAAGGTCGTAACTTTAGAACAGTAGAAGAAGGAGCAGGTATGACAAGTAAAGGTGTGGCATCATATAGAGCTAAAAACCCAGGCAGTAAATTAAAGACCGCAGTTACTGGTAAAGTTAAACCTGGTAGTAAAGCTGCTAAGCGTAGAAAGTCATTTTGTGCAAGATCAAAAGGTTGGACTGGAGAACGTGGTAAAGCTGCTAGACGTAGGTGGAAATGTTAATAAAAAAATAAATAAATATGGGATATAAAAGTGACGCACAAAGAAAAGCTGTTCACGCTAGTAAAGCTGACGGTGGTAAAGGAAATCCAAATAAAATGAAACAATCACCAGCATTAAAAAAATTAAGTGCAGGGTGTAAAGCCGCTGCAAAAAGAAAATTTAAAGTTTACCCTTCTGCATATGCTAATATGTGGGCTTCTAAAACGCAAAAAGCAGGTAAGTGTTAAAAGATTTTGATATAGGTCCGTTTAAAAAAATGAAGCCACCTAGCGATAGTAGCTTTGATACTGCGCAGGAATTAAAAGAACTTAAGAAAATACCTTTAAATAAATCTTTTGTAAAGAAGTTTGACAATATAGAATCTGCATTTGCTAAGACAGCTAAAGATAACAACGTAGAAGATTACGATAAAAAAGTTGCTGCAAAGTTAATAAAAGACTCTGCACCTGTAATCTTAGAATTAAAGAAGCACTTCAACAGACCTAGACCTAAAGAGTTAGATAAAAGCTTACCTAACTACGAAATGTCCTCTATGAAGACTAAATCATATCCTTCTGGACACTCTGTTCAAGGAACATTAATAGCAAAGGTACTAGGTGATAAATATCCAAAATCAAAATCTGCATTTGTAAAAACAGGTGAAAATATATCTTATAGTCGTAGAGTTGCCCGTGCTCACTATAAGTCTGACAGTAAGATGGGCGAGCAATTAGGTAACTCAATGTATAAACATATAAAAAACAAAACAAAATGAAAAAAGCTCCTGCAAAAATGAAGAAAAAATCAATGGCAAAAATGGCTAAAAAGTCACCAATAAAAAAACCTTTAGTTGGTAAACAAAATAACTTACCAAAAGAACTAAAAGATAAAATTTTAGCTTCACCAGCAAAAATGAAAAAAGCTGCAATGAAGATGAAAAAAGAATCTATGGCTATGCTTAAAAAATCAGCTATGATGATGAAGAAAGCTTCAGCTATGAAAATGAAGATGAAGAAAAAGTAAATGTACGACATAAAGTCTAAGTTTGCTAAAAACAGTCCACTACCTTGTTGGAAAGGTTATGAACGAGTACCTGGTACAGCTCAAGGAGCTAAAGGTAGTTGTCGTAAGTCTTCACCTACTAAGGTAAAGCAAAAAGGTGGTGGTACTAAAAAAGTATGCTTACCTAAAGCTAAAATAGCTAGTATGAGTAGTTCTGAAAGAGCAAAAGTAGTTAGAGCTAAAAGAGCTGCGGGTAAAGCTGGTAAATATAGACGTTCAAGTAAAAGTAATGTAACTGGCACTAGTAGCGGTGGTAGTTTAAAAACTTGGGTTAAACAAGACTGGAGACAGGTTGGTAATCCAAGTAAAAAGTGTGGTGAAAAATAATGGCGTTTAAACTAGGTAGGGCTAGACAAACTGTAGCTGACGGTGGGGTTGTAAATAAAAAACTAAGTTTTAAGTCTGATGATGCTTCTATACCAGGAACACCTGTTATTAGAAAAAACCTAGCAGAAGGTATATTAGGCGAGGCTAACATGGACGGTAGTATATATATTAGTAATACTGTACAACCTGGTAGTCAAGAAGAAAGACAAGTATTGCTACATGAAATGAGGCATGCTACAGATATGAAACTAGGTAGATTAGCTTACAATGATGACGGCGTGTATTACGATGGTGTAACATATCCAAGAGAAACTATTAACGGTAAAGACATGATTAAAGTTGATGGTAAGTGGAAAGAGGCTGGTGATGATTTTCCTTGGGAAAAAACAGCAAACATATGATATTAACTACTATAGATGGTATGCCTTTATTTTCAACTATACAAGAAGCTTTAAATTGGGCTGCTGCTAACGGTTTATCAGGTTATCACATGCATCAATATCAAGGCCAAACTGGATATATGGGTGGAACAACACATGGTGGAGTAATTAGTACAACTAATACTACTACAAGCACTACAACATCTAGTAGTAGTGGTGGTGGTTATTAAAAAAATAAATTATGAGTATATTAGGTAAAGTATTTTCAGCAGGCGCTGGCAAGCTAGTAGAAAACGTAGGTGGAATATTAGATAATCTAACTACAACAAAAGAAGAAAAACTAGAAGCACAAGCTAAGATAAAAGATATGATAATGAGTTACGAAGCTGAGATGCAAAAACAAGTAACAGAAAGATGGAAAATGGACATGAACTCGGATTCATGGCTAAGCAAAAATATAAGACCATTAGTTTTAGTATTTTTAGTTGTAGCAACAGTATTATTGATATTTATCGATGCTGGAACTATAAGTTTTAAAGTACAAGACAAGTGGACAGACTTATTACAATTAGTATTAATAACAGTGATTGGTGCTTATTTTGGCGGTAGATCACTAGAAAAAGTAAAAAAATAAAATTATGGGACAAAACTCAACAGAAGTAGCTTACGGCTTTGGTCAGTTAGGTAGTGGTTTTAGTGATGAAGCTGTAGCTGTAACTCCTCCAACTGGAAAAGTTATAATAGCTATGACGTTTTTAGAAGATACTATTCTAAGTGCTATGGTGGCAGATACATCACAAGGTGATGACGCTGCTTACTTTAGTCATACCACAGCAGTTGCTGGTAATGGTGGTGGCGCTGCAGAAACAGATGCTGCAACTATTTTTCCAAAAGGAATAACTGTTTATGGTAGATGGACTAGCGTTACGCCTCCAGCTTCAACAACAGGTGGAGTGATATTCTACTACGGTGTATAATGTTAGGGTTAGGAATAGGTATACCGCTTGGTTCAGTTATTGTAAGTAAAAGCCCACTATCTATTGGCTCTAGTTTAGCCTTGTGGTTACAAAATGATACTGGAGTAGCTGTTGGTCAATGGGACGACTCTTCAGGTAATAGCAATCACGCTATACAAGGCACAAGCGGTAACCAAGCTGTAGTAGCTGATGGTGGTTTAAATTTTGATGGTTCAAACGATCATTATGATTTAAATACTATAACGGTTGCAAATGATAGCGCATTTTGTTTAGCTATTGTTTTAAATCAAGATACTGTAGCTAACAACACTATACTATCTAAAACTGCTAACGAGGTTGTATCAATAAAAGATGCACAAACTATTGAGTTTAAAACTAATGGTAACGGCAATGTGACTACTGAGCTAGTTGTTCCTAATGGAACTTTTACTACAACACAAAAGTTATTAGTAGTATTAAATAGAGATATAAATGGAGCTTTTAGTATTTTTCAAAACGGAAACGCTGTTACAATAGATGTTGATAATTCAACAAACGCCGCTGAAGGTGAAAACCAAGGTGGTTTTACATTAGATGTTTTAGGATCAAATGCTGGTATTAGTAACTTTTTTGACGGTAAAATACTAGACCTAGCTTTTTGGAACGGAGAGTTATCACAACAAGATATAGCTGACGTGAACGGCTACTTTACAGGAATTCACGGATTATAAATTAAATTAACTTAAATTAAATAAAAATGGCAAAAAAAGAAAAGGTTGTGGACTTAAAACCACAAAATATTACAACAGAAGAGTTAGAAGGTTTACAAAACCTTGTTAACACTTTAAATAGAACTCAAATGGAAATTGGTAGCTTAGAAAGTAGAAAGCACGGTTTGTTACACCAAGTAACTGGTTTACAAACTCAAATGCAAACAATGCAAAAAACATTTGAAGACACATACGGTAAAGTAGATATTAACATTACAGATGGTACTATTGCGTACCCTGAAGATGTCGAAGTTGATAAGAAAAATTAGTATAGGAAAAGACTATAAGAATGACGCCATGCACTATGCCGTTGGGCAAGAAGTGTATGGTGGTCATACTATATGTGATATTTTAGAAGAAGAAAATAAATACAGTGTGTATATTAGAAAAGGTAAAGATGTTTTACCTTGGAAAGACTTTAACAAAAATATGGCTGTATCTGTAGAGTATAACTTACAGTATTAATGAAGTCAGTTTACAACTTTGTTGTAACGCCAGTAAAATCAAGATACAACAATACAAAAAATATAGACGGTAAAGAGCTTATAGTTAATACAGAAATGTACAACCATCAATATGTTAGTAGAGAAGCTATAGTAAAAGCAATACCTACAGTTGGTAATACAGATATAAAAATTAATGATAAAGTTATAGTACATCATAATGTGTTTAGAAGATGGCACAATCAGTACGGTATAGAAAAAAATAGTAGGAGTTATATTAATGATGATACGTATATAGTACAACCAGATCAAATATTCTTATACAAAGGTACTGAATGGCAAGCGCAAAAAGGATATTGTTTTGTAGCACCAGTAAAATCTACAGATAATTTAAATGTAGATAAAGAAAAGCCTTTAGTTGGTATTGTAAAACATACTGACGGTACAGTTAACAAAGGCGATTTAATAGGTTTTAGGCCAAGCTCAGAGTATGAGTTTATTATTGACGGTCAAAAACTATATAGAGTATTATCAAATTTTATTACAATCAAATATGAATATCAAGGAGACGAAGAAGAATATAATCCAAGCTGGGCATAAAGCAGTTGAAGAACTGATTAAGGTTGCTAAAGAAGCTATTGTAGATTCTGACGATGATATATCAGCTGACAGATTAAAAAATGCTGCAGCAACAAAGAAACTAGCTATATTTGATGCGTTTGAAATATTGAATAGAATACAAGAAGAAGAGAACATACTAGAAGGTAAAGAAACTAAAACCGAAGTTAAAGTGTTTAAAGGTTTTGCAGAGGGTAGATCTAAGTAATGTACGAACAGAACTTACTACAAATAGTAGAACCTATAAAGAAAACTACTATAAGCAGACTTAACAAAGGTAAGAAGTGGAAATATGGCTACAACAAAGAACACGACCTTGTGGTTATATCTAAGACTGGTGAGATCGGTGAGATATATGAGATACAAAACTTTCAGATAGCATTACCAAAAGAGCGCAGTGTGTATAGCAACAAAGAAAAAAAGTGGAAACAGTTTGAATA
>Ga0208898_1003039_pt1 | contig 9995 bp, 7 predicted proteins | sample VirMetDEL_Mar_4_FD_184513 | JGI IMG/M metagenome (GOLD analysis project Ga0208898, IMG submission 184513) | Aqueous microbial communities from the Delaware River and Bay under freshwater to marine salinity gradient to study organic matter... | ecosystem: Environmental > Aquatic > Marine > Coastal ...
TTATTATGACTTGGAGTATTTGGATGTGCACATAAACCACATTGACATTACTTACCAAGAGAATGAAGGTACCGGATACTGTGATACACTTAGTATTACAGACCATGGTGTCGGTATTGGTGCACGTCGTTTAGAGGGCGTATTAGAGCTAGGTTATTCTACCAAGCGTAATACTGCAGAGAACTTCGGTGCATTCGGTCTTGGTGCCAAGGTTGCATTGTCTACCGGTGTAGATTTCTATACTATTGACACTGTACACAACGGTAGAAGGTTTAAGATGAACTGTTACAACTACAAAACAGACTTTATTGTACCGTCTTTTAACCCTAAATTAGGACAGCCTAATCCTCATATCATACTAAGCGATGGAACGAAAGTATTTTATGAAGAGGCTGATGTTAGAAACCAGACTACTATATCGTTTGGTGTAAAGCGTCATCATCGTAGAGAGTACAGAGATGCTGTAGAAGAGCAGTTGTTGTATTTCGATAATGTGAATTTCACACTTATTGATAGCACCGGCTATGACAGAAAAATAAACTTCAAGCCTGATGTTCTGTACAACTCTGACAACCTAATCATTTCAGACACATATGTGTTTAGTAAACCTCACATTGTACTTACTAAAGACAAAGGTGGTACTTCAGGTATCAACTATGGCTTTATTGACTTCCGTGAATTGGAGATGGAGCAGATGTGGGGCCCTATCGGTTTCAAGTGTCCTGCTCGTCAAGTAATAACTGACGATGATGGTAAGGAGATTGTGTTGCAAGAGGGCGTTGATGTGACTCCGTCTCGTGAGAAAGTGATATGGAATGAGCCTACTAAAAAGTACATTCTATCTGTTATTGAAGCTGCTGCGGAAGAAGCAACTGCTATGGTCCAGGATAGCTTGCAGCAAGAAGACTTTGTGTCTTGGATACTTGCTTGTCAAGAAGTCTTGAACAAAGCTGATAGCGGTAGTGCGCTAGGTCGTATTGCTAATATCATTGACAGAGATTCCTTGAAGCCAGCTTTTGCACCAGATCCTAGAATCAAGAATGGGTCTGTAAAGAAGCTGTTTGAGAAGCTGGCTGTTACGCATGTCACTAAGTTGCGAGTCCCTAAAACTGGCAAAGATGAGATACAGCGTGAAGAGGCTACAAGTTATGCAGGCTTTACAGAGACTAGTATCTATTTGAAGCCTTATGAGAACTTTAACAAGATGAAAGACATCTATCTCAATCATGTTACAGGTGGTCCTATCATTGTTATTAGTAAGGAAAGTGCACAAATGCCTGAGAAGATTCTTAACATGGCTCCCGGTGAATACAAAGATCAAGCAGTAGCTGCATTTAACAAGATTATTGCTAAGCGTAATCGTGTGTGGGAATTACTTGAAGAGTCTGAGTACACTAAAAACTATGACGACGTTGTTGTTGATCCTGAGTGGTTGGCAGACTACAAGCAGGAAGCAACTGCTGCAGAAGAGCTTGCTAAGTTTGATAACTTATCTCCGGAAGATCGTCGTAAGATTGAAGAGCGCATGGTTGCCTATAGTTTTAGATACAATCAGAATTACTGGCGTGACACAGCTAATAGAAAGCGGTACATTCTTGATAAAATCGAGCCTAAAGTTAAAGACTTGATGAAAACTGAGCGTACTACTTACTATGGCACAAAGGCAGATGAAGAGCTTTTGACAGTTGCTTGTGGTATTTTGCATAATTATGCTCCTAAGGTTAGGCAAGTGTACACAGAGTTGAGTTATTGGTGGAAAGAAGCTGATAGCCCAGTGTATTTCTTTGACACTCCACCTGTATCTCATAGAGGTTACGATGGCAAGTGGCAATCTTGGTCTGTCCCAGGCAGTGATGCTATCAATCTTGACTTTGATACGCCGCAGATTATTAGAGTTTCACAGTCTAATGTCAAGCACATTACTATGAATTCTAATGTCAAGCATATCAGTGAATTCTTTCTACAACTAACAGATAACGGAGGTTATACTATGGACGACTATGCAATTAAGTGGTACACTGGTCAGAAGGTTAGAAGTATCAGAGACAAGACGTACCTGTACTGTCTAAAAGACATCAATAGAGACTTGTTTGATAAGTATACTAAAGTGTATGAAGCTGCGTCTTCAGATCATGGTGCTAGCAGCTGGGTTAAGAATACTGAAATCTATGGAACTATGGATAAGATTATGCAGTTCCAGGAGTTCGTAGAGAAGACAGATGATGCTGCTGCTATCAAACAGAAATCTAGAGAATTGTTTGTTCTTGATATGCCGGAATCGGTAGCTCAAGACAAAGAAGTGATCGATGCATTCAATGAGCTCGAAGAGTTTGCTCAAGGTGTGCATACAATGCTAGACAGCATTGAAGCAATTAAATATGATCCTAGTGTTGACATCAATCTTGATGTTAATCTCATTAAGGAGATTATGGTCTATCTTGAAGCCAAGAATAGACTAAATTGGTAAGACAAAAGGTGGGGGTTTATCCCCCACAATTTGTATATGTTCTTTTTATTTTTTATATTAACCACTTAATTATCAAGTCATTATGATTACAATTAATGTGATTGGAGACCAGATTTCTGGCTCTTACGGCGACACACCATTTTGTGTCAACTACAGTGAAGACACCTACAACAAGATGGTGGATTTACAAGACAGACAAGATGTTGTCGAGTCTATGGAAGAGTACAACCAGCTCATGGAAGAGTTTGCTGTACTCACAGTTCAGGACTACAAGTCCACAATTGAGACTGAGTGTCCTTACATTCATGTCAACGAATTTACCAATGAGTTCTTTCTTAAGAACAACGGGGTAGTTTCTAGTGTGCCTATGCCACAAGCTCTTGTAGATCGCATTCTTGCGTCTATAGACAAAGGTGTAGACTTTATGCCTTTGGTGAAGATGTGGATTCGCTTCTTGCGTAACCCTATCCTAGCTGAAAAGATGAAGGACGGTAGAGGTGAAGACTTTGCTAAGCGTTTCTTCAACTTTGTTAATCTAGAGTATGTACATCCACAGCTCAAAAAGCAGCTTATGGAAGACCATGGCCTGAGTGAAGAAGTTGCTGAGCGTCGTGCTACTATGTACCAGATGAAGATTACCAAAGAGGGTCTTTTGAATGGCTACAAAGTTTCTCGTGAGATTCTGCACAAGTATGACACAGAAACTGGAGAAGAAGTTCCTCGTTATGGTCGTACATTCAACCCTGACACAGGTGAGATTGAAAGCGATGGCCTTCCAAAGCATGTAGAAGATCGTTTGTTTGAGCCTGCAATTATGGGTAGTGGCGGTGACGCATTCTTTTGTGAAGGTTCTAATGGATTTAATACCAGTGGGCACTTTATCAAAGTAGGCTGTACACACCGTCTGCCGGATTGGTCTTATGTTGACACTAACGACATGCGTTCTTGTGTTAAGGGCTTACACTTCGGTGGCCTTAAGTACATTGCATTCTACTCAGGTGAGATTCACAACATCTTTGTAGATCCTATGCATGTTGGTGCTGTGCCAGATGATGAGACAGGTGCAATTCGCTGCTTGCAGTACTTTGTACACTCGTCTCTTGCAGGTGTTAATGGTTCTATCTACCACAGTTCTAGCTATGCAGCTAAGACTGATGAGGAGTGGGAAGAAATGCGTAAAGAAGCTGTCCAAGCGTTTAGCGAGGCAAAAGCTAGCATTGATAGAGATACCGCAGAGATTAACGCTCTGTAGTAATTTATTGGGGAGTCCTTGTGGCTCCCCTATTTTCCTAATCCTTAAATATATTACTATGAAAACAATTGCACTAATAGACGCAGATAGCTTAATGTATTATGAGATGGGAGCTGATACTCTGGAAAACGCCTTGGAAGGAATAAACACTAGAATATTTGCAATGCTTAATGAAGTAAATGCAGATGAATACACAGGATTTCTAACGATAGGTAAGTGTTTCAGATACAATGTAGCCGAAACTGTTGGCTACAAACACAACAGAAGTGGTTCTATGAAACCACCAATTTTCTATGCTATCAAAGCTTATATGCAGCAGACTCCTTTGGAGTTTACTTATGTAGAAGGCTTAGAAGCTGACGATTGTGTGGCCGTGTACGCTAATGTACTTAGAGAGCAAGGCCACAAGGTTGTAATATGTAGTCCTGACAAGGACGTACTACAGCAACTGCCTGGTAATCACTACAATTATCAAAAACAAGAATGGGTAGAGACTACAGAGAAACAGGCGAAAGATTTCTTATGGAAGCAGACTTTGATGGGTGACTCCACAGACGGCATACCTGGTATACCGGGGCTTGGCCCAAAGACTGCTGATAAGATTATTGACACATTGAATAGTGAGTTTACTTACAATTATGAAGGAATTGTCATAGAAAAGTACATCGAAAAATTTGGTCTTAAAGATGGAATTTGTAGATTTACAGAGACATTCAACCTTGTATACCTGCTTCGGACACCTGAAGAGGTTCTGAAGTATACAGGATCTTCACTACCAGATTTAAGATTAAATGTAATTTATGATTTTACGGTAGATGAAAGTACAGATTAAACACCCTATTATGACTCCTAAGAACGGCAGAAGTTTTACTATTATGCCGGGTAAGGACGGAGCAATTCCAGAAGAGAGAGATGGCAAAATCGTCTCTCTCGATATGGGTACCTACACAATTAGCCAAGGACAGGTTGTTATGGTCCAGAAAAAGCCATACAAAGTAAATCACTTTGCTAAGAGTGTTGTGGGTAAAAAGCTCGTTTACACGTTGACTACAGCGTACTTAACTAAAGCATCATTGTTTGTGATGCCTATGATGACAGGTAACCGGCGGTTGTATATGTTTGATACACTGCTTGTGAACTGTTTTATTGGCATAAGAGACTATGAGAATAAGATAGTACTGCTGTATAGATTCTCCGGGGATACAACGTTCCTACGATTCGAACAAGCTTTGCAAAAGTTTCCAGGATTTGTGGATACGTTTGATCCATCACCGCACTTTGTTGCTTTTGTGTTTAACGTTCCAGACAAACAGTTAGACAACTATGTACATTTCTTGAACGGTAGATATTCAGAACTCAGCCCTGAGTACAAAGAAGCTATTTTAGAGTTTCATGGATTTGGACCAGAGGGCGAGCTTGGACAGATACTGTTTAAGTCACCAAAGCGTAGGGAGAAACTAGAGAATCAGCTAGGAGTAGTTATTGATGAGGATGCAGAATTGTATAGCATCCCAGATGAGACAGAAGTGTTTAATCCTGAAATTTACATTTGATGAGTTTAGAAAATGCTGTAGGGGATTGGTATCCCCTGCTTAATCCGTTGTTTAAGTCTAAAGGTTTTGAGAATATTAGAACTCAGATTAAAACCTACAAAGCAAACGGAGCGAAAGTTCTTCCTGATACTAGGATGACTTTCCGGGCATTTAAAGAGTGCCAATATGAAAAAGTACAAGTTGTAATATTAGGCCAGGACCCTTACCACGACGGTAGGGCCAATGGCTTAGCCTTTGCCAACAACTCGTCTCTAGGTTATGTTAGTCCTAGTTTACGAAACATATGGAAATCACTAGAAACAGATTTTGATGTGTTGGAAGTAGACTTTGACCATTCCTTAGAGACCTGGGCTAGGCAAGGCGTATTACTGCTTAATACTGCACTGACTGTGGAGAAGGGTAAAGCAGGATCTCATTTAGATCTGTGGCGTCCTTTTACAGAGAGGTTTATCACTGCTCTTACAGAATCTAAAGACGGACTAGTCTTTATGCTGTGGGGTAAGAAAGCTCAGTATTTTGAGAAGTTTATCAAGGGTAATCAGCATGTGCTAAAAGCAGCACACCCTGCAGCAGAGGTTTACTCTGGGGGCAAGGCCGGTTTCTTTACTTGTAAGCACTTTACAAAAGCTAATGAGCTTATTGATTTTCCTATCAGGTGGTCAGATCGGTGCACTACGGTGCCATTTTAAAATTAAGGGGAGCTACATGCTCCCCTTTTTTTTATTCTATGTCCTCTGGCTCTGGTGGATTGCAGTATTCGCTGTCTGGAAACAGCTCACAATACTTAGCAGTATACTCGTCTCGCTGACTTGAGCTACCAAAGCTGTGTACGCCTAATGGTGTAGCCCATACAATATGCTCTTCCCACTCTGCGTGTGGCTCACCGTTCCAAGATACATCTACTGCATACTTTTCAGACAATACAGGGGCGGTAACTTCATTACCATCCTCATCGTACTCACCTGCTGTTTTAACGATAAAGCCAAGCTTTACTACTGATTGTGTGAGGTTACCTTCCTTATCTCTTAAAAGGTCGATAGCAGTATTAGCTGCTGCTTCGTCTACGAATTCGTATTTTCTTATTATTTTCATTTTATAGTGTTGTTCGTGTTATACATTGGGCATCGGATAGGGCAGTATTAAAAACTTCTAATTGCTTACTATTAAATTTACCACCCTGACCAATTAATCTAAATGTATCAAATTCAGTTATGTCGGTAGCAGTTCCGCTTCTAACTTCACTACCATCAACAAATAACTTGCAAGCATTAGAAGTTGAATTGTATTTAAGAGCAACCTTTGAATCACCTTCGGGTAACTCATAAGGTGAAAATACATCACTATTGTCATTATTTTTAAAAAACGCTACGAGCGTTTTAGGTGATGTAGATGATGACCTTCTCAAGAAAAAAGCACCCCCTTGTGAATAGTCATTGCCTATATGTAGGTTTTGTTGACTGGTATCTCTAATGACATCCAAACTGTTTACTTCCGTCAATATAGTAATGTCATTGAAGTTGTTAGAGTATTCCAATGTTGCATCATCCGCAGCCCTCGTTACACTTCCACCCGAATGATTCGGTATGTATGATGTTGGGTAAGAGCCTTCTTCTATTTGCACTCCGTAAATGTAAGCGGTTTCACCTACATCTGCGCTGTCCGCAGGTGTGTCAATTCTAAAACCAATTGTCCCCGAACTTGTTGGAGTAGTGCTAAAACTTATCCTTTGCCATTCACTTGTTAATGTGAAATTGTGTGATGTAGTAGAGCCTGTTGCAGTTCCTATATACCAAAATAAAACACGACTCGTTTTACCAATACTTGAACCTTCACCTTTTATGTAAAAACTAAATGTAGTTTCTGTTGCAGTTACAGAAATCATTTTATATATGTTAGGGTCGGCAGTTGTAGATGTTAACTTTGTGGCATTATATAACCCTTCGGGACTTAATGTATTACTTGTGTTTGTTTCAATAGAAAGACCAATTTTAGTCCAATCGTTAAGGTATTCACTATATGGTACAAGGTTAGTCCTACTCGGTTCAAGTAGCAAACTCCCTGTACCACCTGTATAGTCTATTCTTGGTTCGTTTTCTAACAATCCTGCTTGTACAGTAGTTGCACCAGTCTCGATGTAGTCTGTTGCAACAAGACCCTGCTCTAATTGAGCGTCTTGGATGTAGATAGAGCCGCTTGTTCCGCTAAAATCGTTATTACCATCAGCGGGATAAATTCTAAATTGACCTAATGAATCGTTAAATGTAATAGAGCATCTGTACCAACCATTACCAACATCTTCAATATTAGCACCTATAAAGTTTTGATGGTTTGAGGTGTTACCGATTGTTCCGTTTGATAAGTTAAAATATGCTTCGGGATAACTTGATGGAGTACCAATTATAAAGAGCCAATCTAAATCATTACTTTTTGCATAAACACTATAAGTAGCTACACCACTTACTGATGCATTTTGATAAATACGACCACTTGCCGCACTCTTACTTAAAAGCCAAGCATCGTTTGAGCCATCGTAGCCACTTTGTCCACTTGTTACACTTGCGGTTACAGACACCCAAGTAGTATCAAACTGATTTGATTGCAGCAGTAAATTCTCTCTACCCTTCTCTATCAACCCATTAGCAGCAACCCTCGTTGCAGCAAGGTTACTACCACGAGTAAAAGTAAACTCATGTGGAATATGTATGCTTGAAGAAGCACTTCTTTGGTATCCTAATAGATTGCCGTCTTTTGCTGCCCAGTTGTCTCCACCAAGCTGTAATGATGCACTACTCATAGATTGTGTAATTTAATGCTGTTGCCATTTCTGAGAATGATGCGTAGTAGTCGGTAAACCCTGTAAGAACTGCTAAGTCTAAGTTATCCCAACCACTTGTAAGGACAATAGCTTGATGTACTCTACAACTTGGCTGAATATAAGACTCGTTAAATGTTACACGAGATAAATCACTACCTCTTGTGTATGTGCTTGAATTTGTTACTATAAGGCTTCCATTTATTGCAACTGCAATATCTCCACTACTATATTTAAAAGCTATTTTATACCTTGTGTTTGGTACTATTGTAACATTTGTGTTATAATTAAAAACTAAAGAACCATTGGCAACAAAATAAACTTGTATTTTAGAATTAGAGGATGATTTGTATATCAGCACTCTCTCGTTACCATTCTCACTTTCTAAGGCAATCCAATTTTGACTCTCTGCCGTTTGACCATCTAAAAATTCGTAGTCTAAAAAGAATACACCTTCGTTTTGTCCAATTAAATTTAAAGAAGATACATCTGCGGTTTGTACTAAATCAAATTCTCTTGAAACTGAACCGCCACTATGATTTGGGATGTAGGATGTTAAATAGTCACTTGCTTCTGCTTGTGCACCCCATATATAAACTGAGCCATTAGCATCTAAAATGTCGGGAAACATTTGAAGATAATTATCTCCACCTGCAGGAGTTATTTTTAGATAAACACGATACCATCCATTGCCATAATTTTCTGCTCCGTAGTAATTATCTGTAGCATCTTGAGAGTTTAAAGTAAAATTACCGCTTGAGTCAATATCGTATACTACATGGTTTACTGCACCACTATTATTTCTTAACCTAAATTGTGTAGCTACTCCATTGCCTTTAACAAATACACTAAATATGTGATTTCCATTTGCACTAATATCTCCTAAATTATTTTGCAATCTGTCACTTGCATCTTCGCCTCCTCCACTTAATAAATAAACTGCATTGCTTCCATCGGGTGCGGTTACAGATGTTCTTAATTGCCGAGTAGCACTTCCACCTATTCCCCAATATGAACTTTCAAAGTATTCACTTGATTCTATCAAATTAGTCCTTTGAGGTTCAAGTAAAAGATGTGGTGAACCACCACCAATAGGGTAGTTAAATCTTGGCTCATTTTCTAATAGTCCCGCCTTACCGGTACTCGCTCCCGATTCAATGTATTCCGTAGCTACTAAACCTTGTTCTAACTGAGCATCTTGTAATATGTGAGTAATGTTATCTAACATTACATTTTCATTATTTGTTGCATATAGATACATTTGAGTGGTTGTTTGCTCAAAAGTTATAGAACATCTAAACCAATCATTGCCAACAGGTTCTATCTTAGAATCTATAGTATTGCTTTCGTTTACTATAGTTCCATTACTTAAATTAAAATAAGTATTGGCATTAGCAGTACCAAAGAAATATATACGGATGCCATGATTAGCATTTTTCTTAACATAAATACTAAAAGTTTGAACACCGCTTTTCTGTATTTCAGTATTGTTTCTTCTAAAAAGCCAATTATCTCCTACATCTCCTGTAATACTCCAAGCATTATTACTTCCATCATAACCATCTTGACTACCAATAGGGGCTGAACCGCTCATAGACCAAGCCGCATTGCTAAAGTCATTGGAATAAGTCAAAAGATTCTCCCTTCCTTTCTCTATCAGTCCGTTGCTATCTACCCTTGTAGCCGTTAGGTTTGAACCTCTTGTAACAAGCAAAGGTGCCCGCGTATTAGGCGCAGCAGGCTTTATTGTGTTTATTTTGCCGTCTTTATAAACTGCACCAGCAGCTAAAAACAATAGTGTTGAATCATCGTAAAAACTCATCCGCCAATAGGGTTATCCATTAAATATTGCAGTCCTGGCTGATTACCTCCAGGATTTTCAACGACGTAGTCTTCCTCTTTTGCGCTCTG
>Ga0208898_1003040_pt1 | contig 9993 bp, 14 predicted proteins | sample VirMetDEL_Mar_4_FD_184513 | JGI IMG/M metagenome (GOLD analysis project Ga0208898, IMG submission 184513) | Aqueous microbial communities from the Delaware River and Bay under freshwater to marine salinity gradient to study organic matter... | ecosystem: Environmental > Aquatic > Marine > Coastal...
ATTAGTTGTATGTTCTGTGGATTCTACAAACACAAATCCCGGCTCACCAAACTGCTTGATCGAATCCATGATCGCCATAAAGTCTTCCTTCTTGGTTTCCTTACGGACAATCACTGCAGAGTTATTGGAACGTGCACGCTGTGGGTTATCCACAAGCCAGTTGCCAGTCTTGGCGTTCATCATCTCTGTGTCAGTTGGTGAGAACAGACAGATGGTAGCAGAACGCCGTACACCACCGCTTAAGACTGCGTCAGCACAGTGCATAGCAATATCATATACATGGATTGGTCGTAACTGTACAGGATCAGACTTACCCATTACCTGTCCTTGGATCAGGTACTCGATGCGATCCAGAGCCATGCGAAGACCGTCAGGACCAGGTGCTTTAAAGCCACCAGAAATCTTTGCACCCTTTGGCCGGATATTCGTCAAGTCAAAGAATACTCTACGACCTTCAAACTCAGGGTACTTACCCCCACCAACAAAATAAGAAGACATAAGCACGTCTAGCGCAGACGCCCAGCCTTCAATAGAATCTTCTACTACATAGCCCTTAGCTTGCTTCTTACGGTCCACTACCGCCGGCAACTTGTCTACATGATGGTTTTGTACTGAGAAACCAGCACCAGCACCACACAGCAGAATATAGAAGTACTCACCAAAAAAAGATGCTCGGTCAGCATACGAAGAAGTACAGTTATACATTTTCATTTGGTGCTTCAGCAGCTGCTCGCCACCAAACTGCAGGGCACGCTGTGCACCGAGTACACGCTTCTCTTTATAAGCATTGGAAGCAGTGGCCATCTCGTTAGCCAGCGCCGTAGTCATCTTATCCTTATAGTAGTCCTTATGCATAGCCATGACACGATCAACAGATTCGTCCCAACTCTCATAGCGGTTTTCATCATCAATATATCGGGAATAGGATTCGTAGAATTTTGTTTGGGATAAGAAATCCCTCATGTCTAGACTATTGGTCATAGAACGCACCTCTTTAGAAATAGATTTTTTATGATAGGGTATTATATATCAAATCACGCAGCTTGTAAACTACAATTACTTAAGCTTTTCTACTGCTCGTGATCCAAACCAAAAGGAAATAATGGCTGCAAAGATGGACTGTGACTGTGGGTCCCAGATGACATCGGATATTTCTGACAGGTTTAGACCTGCCCTCATTGCTTCCATTACCAGTACGGTTTTATAGAATAGGAAAAAGCCAAAGAAGCAGTACGTAATAATAGGACGTACACCCTTCTTCAATCCTGCAAAGAATCCAGTCTCTTTGGAGATTGCAATGTCATGCTCGATCAAGCGCTTATGCTCTTCATGATCAGCCATGTCTTTCAGGTAGTCGTGCTCAGCTGACTGCATCTGCATTCTGATTTCTGCAGAGGCTTTCATCTTAGCTAACTCGTGCTTCTGCTCTTGTGCCTTATTAATGGTCTCAAGAACTTTAGGAGCGAACGACGTACCAAATCCGAGGACGGATCCAAGTAGTGCGAACATTAGTTAGGCCTTTTTCTCCTAACGAACGCCTTAAACTTCATAGGTGTAGGAATAATCGCAACGCCGGCGGTCGTATTTGCTATTTCTTCTTCAGCCTTCTTTTTCTTTTTAGGCTGAATCTCTTTCAGAATCTTCTTCTTGTCAAGTGCATTGACCTTCATTTCAGTAAGGACTTTATCCACATTGACGTCATAGTGTTCCCTCAACAGAGCTAACGCAGCAATATACGAAGCCACTCTGGATTTACCTCCAGGTGCAGTTTCAATCAATCTTTTTAAATTAAATACAAGTCTATGAAACAGGTTGAAAGCATTACGCTCCTCCTGGTTCTCGATCTTTTTATCTTTTAGTCTTTTACCGGTCTCATCGATGATGCCAAGTTTGTACGCCTCGGTCTCGCGGAATGGAGTCACCAAGAGCTTTAAGAATCTATAGGTATAGATGGTATCTGCAATTGTCGATACAGCCATTATACTTCTCTTAAAACCTCTACAACTTTCGGATCCATTTGAATCCCGGTTAAATCATCTGGTAGCACATACTTAAGCTTTACCAGGAATGGTTTGATCACTGGCCAATACTTGTATTCCAGTTTCAAAGCCATGATCTTAATACCAATATTTATAGTAAACACATTACAGAAAACAATGATGTGATTCATTAATAATCTGTCTGATAAATCCCCAGTCTCGTGGTACCTATTAATAAGTCTTTTGATGTACTTGATTCTATTCAAGTCTTCATAGAACTCTTCGGTACTAGAGCACTGGGGATTGCTATAATGTTTAGCAGCGACGATTAGATAGTTTTCTTCTGTTACGTCGACGTGTTCACTTAATATTTTCATTATCTAAATACCGATATTACTCCTCGAGTAATTCGATCATCTCAGATTTAGTCATGGTCATATCAAGTTCAATGCCCATATCTTCAGCCCACTCTACCAGCTGCGACTTAGTCATGCTGGAAAGATCTGCAGACAGGGAAACAGTAACCTCAGGCTCTGCTTCGATAAGCGGTTCTGCAATAGGTGCTACTTCTTCTACAACAGGATCAGCTTCGATAAGTGGCTCAGCCGCTGGCTTACCAGACTCTTGGGCATGCTTGCGGTATTCCATAATGTCAGAGTTTGCAAGTCGACGAACCAGAATTACTTTACCAGATGTAGGGTGCACCCATCCCTGTGGAGTAGGTACTGCGTCTGGGCATCCTTTAGGGGGTCTAATCATATTCTTATTCTCCAGAGTTTTTCATTTTAGCAAGAGCTGCTCTCATACCATCTACCATGTTGGTAGGGATAGGATTAACAACGTTCTTGTCGCCGTCAGACTTATCACCAGGTCTAGCAGGCGTCTTGCTTAATGCTTCGTATTTATTCTGCTTGTAAAGCTCTTCAGCATCGTATGCTACTTCCATATTATGCTGATCTACAAAGTCCTTCTTTTTACCCATTGGGATATCATTCTCACCGTTGTTCATCTGCTTATCCCAAGTATCAGATGTTTCTTTAGTTGCACTGTGCTGTGCAGTAGCGCCTGGTGCTAAAGCTTCCATCAGATCGTCATGATTCTTCATGGCATATTTGTTTGCATCTTCTTGGTCTTTGAACTTGGCAACGACCTTACCAGCCTTATTGTATACGCAGTACATCTTCATCTCGTCGTTGTACTTAACGTGATCCTTTGGATCCATGTCTGCCTCTTGTACAGACTCTTCTTTTGTTAAAGTTCCCAATGGAACTTGACGCGATAAAGTTCCCACCAGCTTTTTCTTGTTTCTGCTAGATTGAAACTTCTTATTAGCGTAACGACCAAACTTTACTGCCTGATCGAATTTTTTGTCGCCAGTTTTCTTATCACCTGCGGTATCAGCATCTTTAGACTGACCCATTGCCTTTTGATAAGACTTCATAGCGGTCTTGTAAGAAACCTCATCAACCTTTGCTTCTTGTACTGGCTGCTCGCACTGGCATTTGCCGTCTCTGCATGTAGGGCATTCGGCAGACTCTTCAAAGTAAGCGTTTTTAATTTCTTGATCGGTAAATTCTAAAGCCTTAAGAGCCTTCATGATCTTGCTCTTATCGCCGGTCATCTGCATTTCAGTAGCACCACCAATATTTACAAACCTAACTTTTACGCCAAATCTCTTTGCAACTTTTTTGATATCGTCTTCTTCATTGTAGTCAATATCTGTAGCAAACGTTGCTTCTGCGATTTTCTTAGCAGCGTCGCTTTTCATAGTGACTTTGTATTTCTTGCCACCAAAGTCAAAGTGGGACTTACCAGCTTTCTTGGCAGCTGCAGCAGCACCCATAAAGTGCGATACGTCGTCATCCAGGATCGACTCAGGCACCCATGCGGCACGCTCTGTTTTAGGCTTTGCCATTTCCATTAAGGCTTCTCTAATTGACATTTGTTTTTCCTTACTTATTAAACAGGTAGGTGATTACGGTGCCAAAACCACCCACCACGCCTGTAATGATTATCCAACTGATTCTATTTATAATATTTACTGTTATCTGGTTCTTCTGAACTACTTTTTCCATTTCATTCATCTTATCATATAATTCGTAAATATCTTTTCTTAGGATCTTATGATCTTCTTCTTGATTAATCAGTTTCTCTTCAACTCGTGCCATTTGTACGAGAACTTCAGAGAGCTTATCAATTTTCGATTCAATCCGATCCATGCGCTCTGCGTTAGTTGCCATTTTAGTCTAGCTCCGATACGGTTTTGCCCTTTTCCCACATACGACATGACCAATACCGAGCCTTCCACTTCGGGCCTGGATTAGTGTCACACTTGTGACGGGCTCTAAAACTTTTACGGCGGTTAGGGTCGTCACGCTTAATCTCTTGTCCGGGCTGACCGAATCCAAGTTTAATAACGTTCCCCTTTTCATTTTTAACGTAGACGTAGAACTTGTGGTTACCACCGCCTGGAGCACGGAACGGGTCGTTAAGCTTAACCTTCTTACCTTGGTACTCTGCCTGTTCTACAATCGGGTCTTCTTCAATATGGCAACCGAATGACTTCATTTTGCAGCCTGCCTTGCTCTTTGTTTTTGTTGCATGCTACGAAGCTTTTGACGATACTGCTTACGTTGATCTAACTCTTGTCTAGCTTTATCTCGTTCAGCTTTCTTTTCATCCCGCTTTCTACGAGCATCAGCAACCTTTACAGGATCGAAACGGTCTCTTGCCTTCTTAGCTGCATATGCTGCGCCTCCAATAGCACCTAAAGCAGCTACACGAGTTGCAGTAGCTGCTGTACCCTGAAACCCTACCTCGTTGGTCTGACCTGGGGTTTCTTTAGCGTAAGTCCTACGAATTTCATCAGTACCCATTTCAAGATACTCTTTAACGTCTTCTTTATCGTCGTCATCCTCGCTTGCCATATAGTTATAGGCAGAAGTAATGTAGTCAGATGCCTTAGTAATTTTATTTTGAACCCATTCTGGAAGATTCTCTTCGTCATCAAACATTTTGATCATATGTTCAGCATCACGGAGAATCGACTTAAGCTGGTTCTTAGCCATTTCGCCTTCGTTGTCATACTCGCCAGGGTCTTTAGCTTCTTTAACGTCTTCTGGGTCATTAATCTTAACAATGTTAGACTTGGCAGGAACCATCCGTACTTTCTTTTTGCCAGTAACAGGATCGTTGTACATCTGAGGCTTTAGAGCAGCAGAGCGGTTAGAGACTTCATTATCTTCTTTCTTCTGAGGCAAACCTTTATGTTTAGTAGACGCAAAGTCATCTAACTCTTTTGTAGACATAGACTTTGCAAGCTTCTCTACTGCAGGAGTTACCTTATCTGCATCTAGCTCGCCACGCTTGTGTTGGAGAGCCAACGCCATAAGCTTTTGCTGGGCAATAGAAGTTGCCTTTTCATGTAGTTGCTTAAACTTCATTTGCGAATCTTTCCTTTAACTTTTGCCCAGAGATCAGGGTCGCCTTTAACACGAGTCCTGCCACCAGTCATAAAGGAATTGACTCGAGCCATACCCCATTGCTGAGGAGTAGTGCCTGGCTTGTGACCGACCTTCCAAGCAGCAACGCCACGCTTGTAGACCTGCTTTAAGATGCCAAGTGGATAGCCACTCTTATCTGCTTTCTTTTTAAGAGCAGCGTCTGCGCTCTCCCAAATAGCAGTAAACTGTTTGAAATTAAGCACTGGTAAACTCTCCGTACATTTGTCTGAACTTTTTAGTGTAAGGACTTTCTTTAGTCTTGGCGGTTGCATCACCGGGCGCCTTCTTATAGGCTGAAGGATCGTCGTCTCTTCTCTTTGCCATTTTTCTAAAGTGTGCATCACGCTTAGACTTCGTAGATTTAGACTTAATACCTTTATGGAAGGTAGCAGGCTGCGAGCCTTTCTTGTCGTCGATATCTGGGTCTTGCTCTACTTCGATCTTTTCGTTGGCTGGTACGCAGTTAGGAACTTGCCTACCGTTCTTCATTTTTAAACCACGCTGGGTGTATCCAGGCCAACATGCTTCTTCTACTGAGTCTAGCCATACGCGCTTCTTATTACCATCAAATTCTACGATCAGGTAGTTGGAGCCACGATGACGTACAGTACCAACCTCTGTAGATTCTTTTAATCTAACCGGACTACCAATAGCGAATAGATCGCCGCTAACGTAGCTCTCACGTGTTTCGGAAACTGGCGCCAATATAACATGTTGAGCAAATGACCTATTCTCATTGAGTTTCATTCCCTTCCGGACTGCGTTAAATAAGTCCTTAGCTAAGCTGTCAGTTACTCCCTTGGGTAAACCCATTGCGAACTGGCGGAAATCGTTGTTCTTGGCGTTTTCACGCTGCTTAGAAGCAGACATACCCGACACATCATCCGAATCTGGATCACGTGCACCAGCAGATACGACTTTAATTGTATCAAACTCGTACTTACCATGTCGAGAGTCGACGCCATTATACTTTTTAAGAAGATCATTGAACTGCTGCACACGATCAGACCCAACAACCATTACTAGGTTCTTGTAGCCCTTCTTCTGAATGTGCATGACAGCATCTAATACGACTTTAATAGAAGTATCCATAATAATGTTCCGTGCATGTTTCGGGAACATTTTACGCATGAATTTAACTTTAGTCTGATAGTCTAGTGGATTCTTTTTAGCATCCGAGGACTGAGATGTAAAGACGAAGTAGTCTTTACCCTTTGCGGTCTTAGCCAACTTATCCAGTAGCTTTTCGTGACCAGTCGTCGGTGGATTAAATCGCCCAAAGACAAGATAACCTACAGAGGACTGTTCTTCTAGATATTGCTTAAAACCGTTAATCATAATTAGTACATTCCGGGAGTTTTAGGACGTGGCTTACCTTGGCGTCTAGCTACGTCAAGCTTTCTCTTAGTGGGCAGAAGTCTCTTAGAGATTCTGGACATTGCAGGCTGATGCTTAGTAGCGATACGCTTTTCGATACGAGACTTTTGAGCATGGGTCATACCCTTCTTGCTCTTACCACCATAGAATCTCTTAGTGATAAGATCAGTAGCAGTTCTGCGACCACGTCTTTTTAATCTATCAAGTGTGGCAGGACGACGAAGTGCAATCTTTCTTTGACGCTGAAGCTTCTGTTTGTAGCGCTTAGCTTGGATTGCTTTCTTACGTCTGCCTTGGAAAGTCAGTACTTCAGACAGGGCTAAAGACTCCTCCCCGTTTAAGGGAGAAGTCTCAGATACGACGGAGAGGAAGTCTTTAAACCCAATCATTTTAGAACTTGAAGCCTACGCCAATTTTCATGCCGTCAGAGGTGGTAACCCAGTCGTTAACAGTAGTGTCGTCAAGATCATCGACAACGTCTACAGACCAACCCCAGCTAACGCCAATGGAAGCACGCTCGTTCAGCTCATGGGTGTAACCGATTCCGTAGGAAGCGCCGCCCCAACCAACAGCGATTTCGCCGTCAGAAGCCAAGTCCATAGAACCACCTACCCAAGCATACTCACCGCCGATAATGCCAGGAGTTACTGTGAGAGTAGGATCAACTGTTACATCACCCCAGGTGTTACCTGCACCACGACCGATCAGGTCAGCACCATTAGTTGCGCCCCATGCATAGCTGATGCTAGTGTCGAGGGAAGCGAACCCAAGGTCCATACCAGAGCCGAGACTAATCGAGTAGTCATCAGCAGCGTTGTCACCACGGTCATTAAGTGTGAAGCCTGCATCTACACCGAAGCCAGCAATGCCCAACTCTGCCCCAACGGTCCAGTCGGCATTACCTTCCAGATCGGTAGATACGCCTACGGTTGCGTTGGACATAAGAGCATCATTACCAGCAGCATCTTGAGCAATTGCAGGAGCAGCTACCATAGTAGCCATAATTGCGGAAATAAGATATTTCATATCGTTCCTCTTTATTTACTCCAACCCGCTAAAATAGTTGGGTCAAAGTTATTTGTTGAAAACTCATAGCGATTCACTAGCTTAACAGCATTGCCAGCCAGCTTGTCAATAGCGACGTAACCTTCAGGCTCAGTTGATCTGAACCCTTTGGTTGTTTTTAAGAACGTTTTAATGTTCTTAATACTGTTCAGTTTATTTATAAGTAATAACTTTGCTGCCACGATTGTCTTTTGAAGGTCAAACATGGCCTTTAAGCTTTTCTTATTACTAGGAGAAAAGAACTTCATTACCTCAGACTGCTTGTCTTTCCAGGATTGCTTACCTTTTTCAGTCTTCTTGCTATCAATTTCTTTCTGATATTTATCGTTAATAAACTGGATTAAGTTTCGTACATGTTGTGTGGTATCACCAATCTGGGTATTGGATCTAACAAAAGTATTATTAAACTGTTCAATCATTTCTGCTAATTTACGATTAGATTCTAGCTCACGGAGTGTAGAGCTCTTAACCTGATTAAACAGTTTACCTGCCTCAGACAAGTGCTTGTTAACAGTGGCTGTTTCTTTCTCAGACAAAGTTGCCACGTTAGTCAGATCACGAAGCATAGCATCTTGCTGCCAAACTGCAGAAGTCTTCTTTAGTTTAGTAACATCTACACCATAGGAAGCTTTCATGCTTTCGAAGCTGTCTCCGATGTAGGTTGTGTGCCAGACAACTCCGATTTGCGCTGCTTTAATTTCTCGAGCATCCTGGCTGTTCTTCTCGACAGCATAGACAATCTTATTAGGATGAAACGTGACGTAATCCACTCCATCGATCTTTTCGGATTTAATAGTAGATTTTGTAAAAAGTAAATCACCTTGGATAACTCCTTTAATACCTAATCCAGAAAAATGCTTTAATGCTAACTTTAACTTTTCAGCAAGATCACCAGATGCATCTGCATCGATATCTGCATTAGTCTTGTATACTTTAGGATTCTTATTGAAAATACCTTTCTTGGCAACAAAGAACTTGCCGTCGGTAGGATCAGTGCCACAGAAGACTGCAGGCGCGCCATCCCACTTAACGCTGACGTTGCCAGCATGCTGACCCTTCATCATGTCACGAAGAGACCGGAGCGCTAGGATAGCATCTCTTGTACCTTTAACACCACCATAGAGAACCTTGTCCTCGATGTGGGTCATGTGTGTGTTTTTCTGTTCGGCTACGAACTTCTTAAACGTCTTCATGTCGTGTAGTGGTTATCCCAGAATGTTTTGCTAAGTTCACCAGTAATGTTAGAATCGTCGAGACGTCGACAATTAACATATACCTCTGTATTGGTCTTAAACTGTCGAATGCCTAGCGGAGCATTAGGAGCACTATCATTGTTGTACTCCCAATACGGATGGTCGCTGTCATTGCCCATGATTATTGGAACAAAAGGCATATTAGTTATCCACCAAAATTAAATCGAAGATTGCTCCAGCTCCGGTTGTACCCTGAGCTTTAACTTGTACTTCGATATCTGTTTTTTCAGTAAACACTAAAGGAACTGGAAAATCGAAGGTTACTGCAGAACCGAATGTTCCGTATTGACCTTTAACGTTAAAAGCTCCATTAAATGGTCTGGCTAGTAATCTAAAAATTGTTCCAGTATCTTTTTCAACATTACCCTGAAACTTAAGTAAATATGCAGTCTTTCCGGCTGGAACCGTATAAATTGCCATAAGTGTTTGCCCGGCGTCGGCTGGCATAGTATCGATTACTATTGAATCAACAGTAACAGAAATATTTCCAACGTGGCTAGTATTAGCAATCATTCGAAACACTCGAATAAACTGCGCCACAGTATCTTTTGTGCCACTAGCATTGAGCGTAACAGTTTCTGTAATTAAATTATAATTAGAATCTAGTCCTTGGACTTGAATCTCTACGCCAGAGTCTGTAGCTCCGGAAGAACTGGTAATAGTAGCCACAGTTGCTGAAGATGGATACGATTGTGTTCCACCAGAATCAGTTACTACCTCGAATCCAGAACCTACTGATGGATTGAATCCAAACTTATTAATGTGGGAATAGCCGGTGACTTCTCCTCCGGCAATAGGGATATTTGATGCAGACCC
>Ga0208898_1003042_pt1 | contig 9991 bp, 11 predicted proteins | sample VirMetDEL_Mar_4_FD_184513 | JGI IMG/M metagenome (GOLD analysis project Ga0208898, IMG submission 184513) | Aqueous microbial communities from the Delaware River and Bay under freshwater to marine salinity gradient to study organic matter... | ecosystem: Environmental > Aquatic > Marine > Coastal...
ACATTAACATTATTACAACTCATTATCCACCCGACCTCATACTAAACCAAGTAAATCTTTCTGTTTCTTTTTTTAAATCATCTTGAAAAGAAAAATTTAATTCGTTTTTAATTGTATCTATGGCTTGTAAAATCTGTCTTTGATTTTCTACATCATATTCTTGTTTTGGTTCTGGTATGTAACTACTTATCTTAGCCATTATCTTTTTCCATCTGGTTGAATATCTACACGTAAAGTACCATAACGCCACGTTTCTCCTGTAGCATCATTTTCAATTTTAATAGCAAGTAACCTTCCTCTTGCTCTAGTATCTATTTTATCGGTGGATGAATTAATTGTAAAGGGACCAAGAGGAGAACTAACAGCTGTCTGACTTGGATAATTATTTAATAATAAAGTTATTTTTGAATTCCCTGTCAATACTTTAAAATCAGGAATAAATCGTTTCATCGACATAATAAATTCACCATCTCCTTGAAGATTAGCTGTATTACCAGAATTCGTAATATCAAAATCGCCCGATTGTATAAAGGCATCAATGGATGTTGTGCCAGTGCTATTAACTTGATCAGTTCCTTTTTCATGCTCGTAATAAGTAGAAGCACCATATTTATTGGTAATACCTTGAATCGGAAAATTAGGTGTTGCTGTTTTATTATATTGTGTAGCATAAGGTAAATCAAAAACACCTTGATCTATATAAGAACTTCTCGCTAATGAAGAAGTAGTCCAACAATTTTCCCCATAGTTAAATGTTACACATCTATTAATTTGTTCGGATCCTGAAGCAGGATAAAACCAATTAATTTCATTATATAAAGTATTGTGTTCACAATAAATTAATAGACTAGAGTTATAATTAATTCCTAAATTGTTTCCCGTTGTAGTAAATACAAAATCTTCTACAGAACAAGGCATAGCTTTTACAGTTCCATCATATACGAAGAAACTACCTTCACCTGACATCCAAAACACATTACCATTAGAATAGCTCAAAGCATTTTGACCAATCAATCCGCAATTGGTTCCTACTTGACGAACAGAAAATGTAAATGGTGGGCCTACATATTGAATAACATATGCTGAAGTGTCGGTTAATACTAAAGTATAATCTTTACCTGACACCGCTCCAACAATTTCATTACCTTTGTCTAATCTAAACGTACCTGCAGTATTGGTAGCTGTTGGTTGATATGTAGTATAATCTTCTTGATTGGAAAATCTTATAAACATTGGGTCTTGAGTTGTTGGACTACCAATGGTTGTTTCCGTTCCAAAATGAAATAAATGTCTATCTCTGTCAGATACTTGAGTTAATATTGTTTTTGTAGGAGCACCTGACATAATAGTTGCTCTTACACTTCTAGCTGCCACGGCTCCGGCATCCCAAGTAAAAGTTTCTCCATTACGAATGGTTGCAATTAATATTTGACCAAAATTATCAAGACTCCATATACCTGGATCTAAAATCACGTTACTAGTTGCACTTGCAGTGCCCCACGTGCTTGAACTCCAAGTATCTGTACCCCAACCAAAACCTGCAGTTTGAAAAGTTGGACCTACCAGTATATAGGGATCAATTTGAGCTGACCCTGTTCCTGAAGTAGTGCCGGCTGAATTAGAAGGCATAATAATATCAAATGTATTAGAAGTTTTATTTTTTACTTCAAATGTATTATTTTCAAAATCAGATGTTGCATAACCAGAACCTGTAGGAACAGTAACAGATGAAAAAGTTACATATCTTCCATCCAATAAACCATGAGAAATTTTATTAACAGTGACCGTTGCGGAACCTGTTGTAGCATCAAAAGTAGCTCCTGTAATTGCTGTATCTAATGGAGTAATGTCATAAAAAGAATTTGCATAATATAAAAATAACCCTTGAGAAGTTCCTATAGCTACATATTTTTCTCCTGCTATAGAAGTCCACGCGTGTTGCGATCTAGCTACTCCTGGTAAAGTATGATTAGAAGTGGTAAGCTGTGACCAACCGCCTATTTTTTCAGGAAGTCCATATCTAAACCTAACAAAATCACCATCAATCCACTGTCCTTCAGCTCCGGAAGCTGTGACCATTTTATTAAAACCAGACTTAAATTGTATTTTTTGAAGCATGAATTATTCTATCACTATTTATCTTTACTTAAAACCCAAATTTTATTAAGGTTTTTGACCATATCATCTAGATGAATTATAGTTATTTTATTATTATATAAATATCTGTGAAATTCTTCTGTGTCAAATATCAACCAATTAACATCTGTCTCAAATACCATTTTATCTGCTGTAGATGACGTAGATCCTGGCTTACTTAAATGTCCATTATTTTCAGCTCTCATCCCTCTTACATCATATTTATGAACTTGATTAGAGAATTTAGGAATAATACCTGATATGTGCCAAGAGCATTTTTCTTTTGGGTATTCTATATAAGTGAGAAATTTTGAAAATCTCTCAACTATATTCATTAAATTTTTTTAAAATCAGCCGGTAAACCTAAATGAGGTCTGCGATCATATATATTTTCTTCAGAACCATTAGTTTTTTTATTATTGTAATGTAGGAAAACTTGAGCACAATTTTCACCCATGAATGGTTCTCTCCAATGTTCTAAAAGATTACCTTTATATACTAACATATCTCCAGGTTTTAAATCTACTTTAACTCCTTTCGTATGTTCTGATACATAACCACTTTCTGTTTGTTTTCCTTTTTTTGAATTTGGTTCTATGTAGATTGGCCAAGGATCTCCTCCTATATTTAATGTAGTGGAAATCTCACAACTAAATCTATCTTTGTGTCTTTTCAATTCATCTCCTTTTTTATACAAACGAGCATAGGAATAAGTTGGTATTAATTTTAATCCTGTTTCTTTTTCCATTTTTGGCTGAACCATTTGTAACAAAATCTCCATTGCTATGTCGGAATAGTGTGAATAAGTTTCTGGAACTTGAACATCATTCCACACTCCTAAATAAGTTGTAAATGGAGATATATATTTAGTTTCAAATAAGGTTTTCGCAACTTGTCTTTTAAGATAAAAATAATCATATACAAAATCCATAATTTTTTTATCTACAGCTTTTTTAATTACAACAAAACCTTTTTTATTAAATTCTTTTTTCATTGATCCTCCACCATGCTATATGTGTATACCTTTTTCCATTCACTTTTTCTACGCCATGTTCTATTTCTTGACTATTAAAAACTATGGTTTTTCCTAATCTATTCTTTATTGCTTTATTGTCAATCAATGTTCTCCCTCCTTTGTAATTATCGTTTAAATAAGTAATAGAAACAAAATGATTATCTTTAACAGCTTTTCCATCTTTATGAGAACCCATATAAGAATTATCTGGCCAATATACAAATTGATCGTAATTTAATTTTAAATCAAACATACTTAAAACATTATTTATAATTTTATCTTTTATTTTAAAATTTAAATTTTTTAAACTCATAATAAAAGTATTATTATTTTCATAATATTCCTTAACATGGTCAAATTGATCAAAAAAATGTATACAAAAATCACATTCTTCTTTCGTTAAAACATTATTTTTTTCTTTATAATATAAAGTCATATCCTATTATTTTCAGAAGCATGAAATTTTATACCATTTCCATGTATGTTATTAAAAAAACCTATTAAAGTTAATCGATCATCAGAAATATCTTTTTCTAAAAATTTTTGTGCACTATGTATTTGATTACTATCAAAAATAATAATCCTATTAAATCTTGACTTAACACTAATGGTTTCTTCATATTGTTCATTATTTTCTTTTAATAATTTTTTTTCGTTTTTAAAATCTTTATTAATGTAGATTTGTTTTTTTTCTGTTGTGTTTGCAAAAGTTGTTTTATGAAACCTTGGTTCAAAAATAGATGTGCCACACTCTTTATGTTTTGATAAATAAACAATAGCGGTTATTTGATCTGAATCTTGATGTATCCATCCATCATTTGGATAAACATTAGGTATGCTTTGAAACATTAAATTACACTGATAAAAAAAATTATCTCCTTCTACTGGCCACAATGTTTTCATAACTTTTCTACAAAATTCATTAAAAAAAATTGGATCTATTTCGTGTATAAGACCACTTCTTTTCCCAGGCCATCTTCCATCGTTAGACTCTGCATAATTTAAAGATTTTGCAAAATCTACAATTTTTTCTGGATATCTAAAAAAATTATCTAAAATTATTGTGGGTATAATCATATTATTTAAATGGATATCCTAAATTCCACATTACTAAAGAATATCTAGTTCCTTTTGTAACTGGTTTAACTGTATGCCAAACGAAAGAAGGAAAAACAACAATTGATCCTTTAGATGCTATTTGATCACATTTAATTATTTTTTGTTTTTGATCAAATGTTTTAAATAATAATTCTCCTCCTTCATATTCAGAAGAATCAGATAAAGAACAAGTTACAGATAATTTTCTTATTTTTCCGTGTTTATTTTTATTATCAATATCATTATAAGGTAAATCCCAAGAATCTTTATGCCAATCATAATGTTGATTCAAAGCATATTTTGTAAATTGTGCTGGCTCAGACCAATCCCATTCAAAATTCCAACCAGCTTCTGTATTTGCTCTTTGTATATAAGGGTGTATTTCTTTATAAATCCAATGTTCACTTAAAAAAGCAACAGTTGAATTTCTTTGTTTTAAATTTTTTTTCAATAATTTTTTTGAAGGGTTTTTTACATCTTGTAAAATTCCTGTAATTGCTTGTCCTGTGTTTTGAGATTCACCAAAATTAATTATATCATCACATAATTTATGAGGTAAAACAGACTTAAAATAATAAAAATAATTGTGTAAATTCATAAAGTATAAAATACTCTATACTCTATTTTACAAATTATTCAATGTATGAAATCCAAGAATTTGATGAAGCTTCCCAATAAAAAGTGTTATCTTGATTGTCTAAACCTTTCCAACGGAGATTAGATTCATCCCAAGATATTTTATAGTAAGAATTACCGTCTCCATATGTTTCATTAGAAGGCCATTCTACAGGTGGTTCCCAAATTCCATTTGTATTTTTTGTCCAAGAAGCAAATTCGTTTTCCCATTGATTTAATGTAGCATTATATTTTAATCTATTTCCTCTTACACCTTTTATTTTAAATTCATTTTGATCTACATCCCAATACATTACATATTGTCTTTTATATCCTCGATATTTTTCTACATTATCAACTGGATCTATATAACTTGTATACATATCATTAGGGTTTTCGGCAGGGTAATTAGTAACTGTTACAGGTCCTTGATATTTATTTTCATTGTTTAAATTCCAACCAGTATAAGGGAAAATATTATCCATTGCGTCATATATAATAAAATTTTTATTTTCTTCATTCCACACTGTATCTAATATAAAGTATTTTGAATCGTAAATAGTATTTAAATTAGGCCACCCTGTTGGAGGCTGCCAATTAAAGTTTTCATCTAAAACCCAAGATTCATATTCTTTTGGAGAAATAAAAACATCATTTATTGGATCGTAAGTATATCCAATACCGGCATATTGTTTTCTAAAATTACCATTGTAAGAAGTTTGGACATATTTTACACCGTTTTCAGACAATGGAGTATAACTTGCAAAATAATTAGCTGCTTCTTCAGATTGTTCTCCACCATGATTTGCAATATCCTCATTACAAGCGGTGTAAACCCCTAAAACTTTATTATTGTTATCTAACTCAGCAAAATGACCCATTTTATCTCCTATGGAATACTTAATGTTCCTGGGACAGTAAATTCTAATAACTGTTCTCCAGGTCCTAAAACTGTTCTTGTGTTTGTACCAGGTGAAACAGAAACTGGTTGTGTTCCTGGACATCTTAATTGTACAATACCAGATCCACCTTGTCCCGCTGTTGTTCCTGGAGAATGACCTCCGCCACCGCCTCCAGTGTTAACTGTACCATTTCCTCCATTTCCAGGAGAACCTCCTCCAACTCCTCCAGCACCGTCTGCTTCTTGACCAGATGCTCCACCGCCACCGGATCTTGAGACAGGTGAGCCTGTAATTGATAATCCATCTCCAGCACCTCCAGCACCACCTCGGTTTTGATCTGCAGGTTCAGTCCACGGTTGTCCAGCAGTGTTAGATCCTCCACCGCCACCACCAGCAAAACCAGCAGGGTTAGTTCTTCCAGAACCTCCAGGTTGACCTCTACCAGCTGTTCCTATGCCAGTTCCTCCAGGGCCTGTTGCAGTAGATGGAGCTGATCCTCCGCCTCCACCAGATCCTCCAGGTAAACCAGCATTTGGAGAGTTTCCTCCACCTCCGCCACCACCTGTGGCTGTAATACTTGAAAACACAGAATTTTGTCCAGATTGTCCTACTCTATTTCCAGGATTTCCACCTGCTCCACCTCCGCCTACTGTAACAGGATAACTGCCAGCAGATAGTGTTAATGGGGCTGCTGGAAATGCAGCTCGTCTTTCTCCAGCTCCTCCGCCGCCTCCATAAGCAGAACCACCACCGCCACCACCAGCAACAACTAAGTAAGAGAACGTGACAGGAACTGCTGCAACTGTTCCTCTAAAATCTCCTATACTTATTTGTCCAGAAGAAGGAACAGATCCAAAAGGACCTGATGTTCCTGGAGGAACTAAAGGACCTCCTGCATAATATTCTGATAATGAAATAGGATTTGAACCACCAAATTCAGTTTGAATATCTGATAATCCAACATTAGTAGTAGGAACCGCCATTATTATTTTTCCTCAAATTTTTGTATTTTATCAGATAATACCTTAACTGCTTCAATCAGTAAACAAGTAAGTCTATCGTATTTAACCGCTTTAATTCCGTTGGCTCTTTGTGCAACAGCTTCTGGTAAAACTTTTTCTACTTCTTGAGCTATAACTCCTACATCTTTTTTTCTCACAAAGTAACCATCTTCACCACCTCTTGCATCTATATATGATTTTTTCCAATCAAATAATACGCCATTTAATTTTTTAATTGCTTCTAGTGGATTAGGTATATTTACAATATTTTCTTTTAATGCAACATCAGAAGAATAAAAAGCAGTAACATCATTTGTTGCTCTGATTTCACCTGTTGTTCCTGAAGCAGCTGTTCCAACTCCAAAAGAAGCAACTCTTCCATTACTTGAAGCTGTAATATTACCTGTGATATCAATATCACCTGTACCATCAATATCATTTGAATTTAAACTTAAATTTCCTCCTAGTTGAGGAGTAGTATCTTCAGAAACTTCTGTAATGGCATTTTTAACAAAACCTGAGTTAATAACATTAGTTCCATCTGAATAAATTAATTTAGTTGTTTTATCTGTAGTGCCCCAAGTAACCCCTGTTCCAGAAGAAGTTTTAAAAGTAACGGTAAAAGCACCACTGGTTGCATTTTCAATTAAATAAGTTTTTTCAATTCCATCTGGAATAGTCACATTTACATTTGATGTAATAGTCCCTGTTAATTTTATAACTTGATCTTTACCATTAGACAAAACACCATTGGCAAAAGTTAAGGTTGCTCCTGTTGTAGCATTTAAAGCCACTCCAGTGTATCCACCAATAGCTTGTTCTAAAATTAATAAATTGGTATTAGTAATTTGACCCCAGGTACCTGAATTTTCCCCTGTTGCCTGAACAGTTAATTTTAAATTTGCTGATGTACTATTAGCCATATTTTAGATTCCTTAGTATTTTATTATATTTGTGTTTTCATCCTAAATCAAGCAACATTTTTCCATGGAACTGTTGTTCCTGTACTTATTTCTGTCCAAATAACATTTTTAGTACTACCTAAGGACATTGTCATAGCAATCCCTGTAACTTCGGCACTAGCATCAGGTGCAGTAGCTGTGCCCTCCTGCATCGTCATTGCTTGACCAGTTATACTTACATCTACATCTGCTATTAAAATAGCTGTTCCAAGAGCTGAAGTTAATGCATTTCCAGTTAAAGTTATATTTGCATCTCCCGTAACCGATGGAGCATTTTCTTGCATGGTTAAATCAAAACCAGTAATGCCTGTATTAGCATCAGCGGTAATGTTAACACTTCCTTCAGTTACAGATAATAACTGTCCAGTAGGGCTTGCTATTGTATTTGCATCTAATACTAGAGTTCCTTCTGCAGCAGTTAATGCTTGCCCTGTAATATTAATATCAGCTGTTCCCGTGGTTGTTACAGAATCTAAATTAGCAGATAAAGCTTGCCCTGTTGGGAATGCAACAACCCCTGCAAAGATATCTACATCGCCTTGTGTTGCTGTTAAAGGTTGACCTGTTAAGGAAACAACAACATCAATAATAATACCTGGACTTGTTTCTTGTATAGTAAGTTCTTGGCCAGTTACTTGTACACTAACACTGGTTGAGCCCGTAGCTGCAAAAGGGGATTCTGCAAATGCTGTAATTCCAAAAGCCATGGGTTAGGCTCCTGTTTTTAGTTCTTGTATTTCTTTTTTAAGTTCTTTTATAGATTCAATTAATACTGCACAAAGTCTTTCGTATCTAACTGCTTTAGATCCATCTTCTCTTGTTGCTACAAGTTCAGGTAACACTGCTTCTACATCTTGTGCAATTACTCCAACTTCTTTTTCATCTACTAAATGTTTATTTTTTTCTAAAGCTTCTTTAGTCCAATTGTAATAAACACCATTTAATTTAGAAACTTTGTCTAAAGAGTTATCAATGTTTACAATATTTTGTTTTAAATTTTTATCAGAAGTAAAGAAAGCTGTAACATCACCCGTTGCTGTTATTGCACCCGTTACTGCTAAAGTTGAACCATCAAATGTCATGTTCGCTTCTGCATTCATGGCATCTGTACCAGTTGCAGTTAAAACTCTATTATTAGAACCATTCGTCATGAAGTCTGATACATCAACAGAAATAGCATCTGCAGCTACATCAATACCTGTTCCAGCACCAACGTTTAGGGTTACAGTTCCTGAAGTAGTAACCGTTCCACCACCAGTTAAACCAGATCCAGCCGTTACTCCTACGGAAGTTACCGTTCCAGTGTTTGTAGTAAATCCACTGTCATTATTAAATCCTGAAATATTAATATTTGCTTTTGTAAGTTTTTTTTGAGCATTAACACTATCAACAACACAGAAAAAATCACCATCTGCATCAGATGTTGAAGTTGCAAGTTCAGATAAATCTACATTAACCGCATCTGCAGTTACATCAATTAAAGTTCCTGCTCCTACATCTAAAGAACCAGAAGTTGTAACAGATCCTGTAAGACCATTACCTCCAGTAACTGAAGTTACAGTACCTGTATTTGTAGTAAATCCAGAGTCATTATTAAAACCTGATATATTAATATTTGCTTTTGTTAATTTCTTTTGAGCATTTACGGAGTCTACTACAACAAAAAAATCTCCGTCTGCATCTGAAGTGGAAGTTGTTAATTCTGATAAATCAACATCAATCGCATCTGCTGTGACATCAATAAGAGCACCTGCTCCAACATTTAATGTTACATCTCCAGAAGTTCCACCACCTGTTAAACCATTTCCCGCTGTAACCCCTGTAATATCTCCTGTAGTTGGAGTTTGGTATTCTAGAGCAGTTCCAGCTCCATTAACTGCAAGAACTTGATTTGCACTTCCAATAGTAGTTAAACCCGTACCACCTTTTGTTGTTGGTACTGTTGGTAATCTGTCTGATGCTAAAGTTCCTGAAGCAACATTGGTAGCATTTAAATTGGTTAAATTAGCACCGCTAACTGCAGGAAGTGTTGCAGGGAATCTCGCGTCTGGCACCGTGCCACTAGCTAAATCATCTGCATCTAAGTTTGTTAAATTAGCACCACTGATTGCTGGTAAAGTCGCTGGAAACCTTGCATCAGGAACCGTTCCTGAAGCTAAATTGCTTGCGTTTAAATTTGTTAAATTAGATCCATTGTTTGCAACAATGTTTCCACTTGAATCAAGGATAACGGCTTTAGAAGCTGGGAGTGTACAAAATACA
>Ga0208898_1003043_pt1 | contig 9990 bp, 4 predicted proteins | sample VirMetDEL_Mar_4_FD_184513 | JGI IMG/M metagenome (GOLD analysis project Ga0208898, IMG submission 184513) | Aqueous microbial communities from the Delaware River and Bay under freshwater to marine salinity gradient to study organic matter... | ecosystem: Environmental > Aquatic > Marine > Coastal ...
AACAGCATTACCTGCTTATAGTCAAACCCTTTCTGCTCCTTATAACATTACTAGAGCATTAGGTCAAGGAGAATTTACTCCTTCAATGTTGCTTATCTGGTCTAAAGACTGGGACGGCAAAAAGATATTTGACAAGAACTACACCTCTCAACTTGATGCAACTTATGGTGACGGTGTTGCAGCACTTGCTAAAGGTTTAACTGTAGGTAAAACACCAGGGCAAGTTATTGAAGAAGTTGGCGGAGTAACTCCAGAGTTAGAGCGTGCTCTTAACTTCATGCAAGAAAACCCTGATAAGTTTAATATAATTCTTGAAGACTATCGTCGTGGTCAAATTTCTTTTGGTAGAGACGTTGGAAGATTTATATTCCGTCTTTCACCAGATGCACCTACCGCACAAGAAAAAGCATTTGACAGAGTGTCAGGTGTATTAGACGCTGGCTATCAAATATTTGCTGACCCATTAACTTGGGCTACGCTAGGTACATGGGGTGCTGCTAAAGGTTTAGTTAAAGCAGCAGGTGCTTTAGACCAAGAAGCGCTTAAATTAACTGATGATATTCTTAAAGTTAAACTAAAAGAGTTTCCTAATACAGACCCAATAATTCTTAGATACCAAGCAAGACGCGAAGCAGTTGAACAAGTTCTTGCAAGACAATCAGAACTTGCACCATCGCCAACTCGTCTTTTAGCGCCTGACCTAACTGTTAAGAGTAATAAAACTTTAGGCTTGCCTTTACTAAATAAAGGTAAAATTTACGGTAACTTAATGAAGAAGGGTATTCCTTCTGATATCGCAGTTCCTTTAGTATTTAGAGAAAAAGAAGTCAAGGCTGTATGGGATGGTATTGAAAATTCTGCTATTCCAGGTCTAGGTAAATTACTTAAAGCCTTTCGTGAAGGCAATGATGTAGTTAAAGCAAATGTTATAGATGACATTGGAAGATTTTATCCAATGTATAACGACGACGCTATTATTAGAGAATTTGCAGAAGGTGGAATTGAAGACGCTTTTACTGCTGGTAAATACTTTACAGATAGTGAACATGCTTTAAGTCTTTTTAACGCTAAAAGCAATAGCATGATTTTTTACACATCTAACAATGTGCTTACTGCAAACAAGAGTTTACGGTTCCGTCAAAACTTTAGACTTAAAATAGCGGAAATATTTAACACTCGCCAACCAGTTTCAGAAGGCGATGACTTATTTGAAGTTTTAAAGCAATCTGATAAAAGTCTAGATGCTGCTTACATAGCAGGAAGATATTTAGAATCAGGTCAAGACGTTGATAAAGTAGCCAAGAACGTTGCTGATTTAAGAAATACAGACCCTTTATTTAACTTGGCTGCTACTAAGATGGCAACCTTTAAAGAAAGAGTTGGTAGGTATTTTTCACGCCATCCATTAAGTCGCACAATATATACTGATGATGATAACGTATATAAAAGTTTACCTGCTTTTAGAGATTTAGCAAAACTTGTACTTCCTGATAAGCAAGCAAAAATTCTTACTCAAAGATTTGCTGACTTAAAAATGAATGATAGGCGAGTAATGCTTCGTGCATTACATGCAGATGTTTATCACAGTAGTGGTTTAGGTGCTATACCAGGCGGCACTGACATTATTCAAGGTATACTTGACGACACCTTTGGTTCACTTGGCTTTATTTCAGGTCAAAGTTTAGATATTTCTAAAGGAATGAAGTTAAGTAATTCATATAAACAATCAGTAAGTATTGGTGCTGATTTTGATACAGCAATTTCTAAAACACCTTCTCAACCATTTCAATTTACTAGTAACGTTAGCCAGCCTAAATTTGTTGAAATAGCAAATCTTCTTGGCGAGAATGCTTTATCTAAAAAAGAAGACGGCGCTAAAGTCTGGAATGCTTTAAGAAGAATGGGTGCTATTACTAATAGCCATGCTGTTAGCACCGTAACTAATACTTGGACAATTGCAACGCTGGTTCCTAAACTAGGTATTAGGGCTGTTGTAGACGAACTCTTTTTATTTTCTTTATATGCACCTTATGAAATAATTGGTAGTTTTGTAGGGCGTGCACGCAAGGCTGTTAAAACTTTGGCTATAGCCAGAGGAAGTGCAGAGGGTATATCGTTCTCTCAAGAAAGATTTTTAAAACTACAAGATAAGATATCTCCTGAAACTAGACGTGCTATTGAAGATTTAGCAGCAATAGAGCATCCTAAAGACTTTGTAGCCCAAAAAGATTTCGTTGTTGAAACCATAATAAATGAAGCAATAAACGAATTAAGAGCGATACCAGGTTTTACAAGCAATCTTCCTAGCCCAATGGTGCTTGATAAAATGGATAAAAAATTCCTATATGCTCTAATGCGTTATAACCCTATGGGATTAGATTTAGTAACATCATCTCAGGCTAGAAATGCTGCTCTTGGCGGTAAGGCTATTAATGTAACTCAAGATGTGGTCAGCGAGCAAGGCTATGATGCTTTCTTAAAAGCAAATGGTTTAGTTAAAACCCCTAAATTACAAATCCTTTCTGAAAGTGCAAGCAGAAATCAAAGAATTGCTGGGCAGTTTGATATCGTTTCAAAAAGATTTTCAAACGATTATAGTCTTTTTGTAAACAAAGGAACTAAGTTAGACCCAAGTAGTCTATTTGTAAAGCATAATGGACTAAGAACTCAAGAAGATTTTATTAATGCTGGTAATGAAATTGTTCAGGCTTTTGGTATAAAACTTCCAGAAGGCAAAGATTTCATTGATGCGGCAGACGATATTACAACAGGATTGCTTACTAACCCAGAAAAATTAATGGGTCCAGGAACTCCAGTTAGAAAACTCTTAGAATCTTTAGATTCATATCCTGCATTAAAAGGCACCAAGTCTGATTATGAAATATTTACAGACTGGTTGCAAACGCATTTACTAGATTTACGTAAATCATTCCACGGTTCTTCTAGATTTGAAGTATTTAACGAATCGTTGTTTAAAAAAGTTTCATCTTCTAAAGGTAAGTTTAACTGGAGTAGACTTCCAATGGAAGAATATGACGAATTAGTTGGTAAGTACGATATTAAAGGTGAATTAGCCGTACCTTTTGCTCCAGGTCCTGCTAGTATTACAGAAGCAATTGCTGAATATGGCAATAGAGCCTTTGAATTGATGGACCAACAAGTAACTTCTTACTTTCGTACGCCAGCAACTATGGCTTTCTTCTTAACTACTATGCGTAACTTTGAAGAAGGTGGATACTCAAGGCAGTTAAAAGAAGAATTGCTTGCTAAAACTACTGCTGCACGTTTAGAAAGCACAAAGTTAGGTAAACTTAGTAAAGAAGATGCAATTGCTTTTCAAAGACATGCGGATGATTTAGCAGAACGTAGGCTATCTGAGTTTGCTATTCAAGATGCTTTAAATAACATCATGAAATATGCAGATAATCCTGAAGTACGTACTTCATTGGCTTGGAATCTACGTAATGGTTCACGTTTCTACCGTGCTACTGAAGACTTTATTCGCAGATTTTACAGATTAAAAGAACATTCTATTAAAACCATTATGCGTATGCGTTTAAGTGCGCAAGGATTGGCTGCATCTGGATTTATTCATGAAGATGCTAAAGGCGAATCCTATATGGTTATGCCAATGGATGACATGATATTCCAAGTTGTTGATAAACCATTAAGAGTTTTAACTGGTGGTACTGCTGGATATAATCAAACTTTAGTTGGAGACTTTACTCTTAAACTATCTCAAGTAAACCCATCATTCGGTCCAGATGCTACGACTCCTACTCTTTCTGGTCCAATGGCTAGCATGAGCGTTTTCTTAGCCAAGTCTGTGCTAGGTCAATTAGGACCTAACGGACGTCTTGCTGCTGATAGAATTGATAACATTCTTCTTGGTGATATTGGGGACAATTTAACCTTACGTCGTGCTATGGTGCCTGCATCTTTAGACAGAATGTTTCGCATGTTAAATAGCAATGAAAAAGATAGGCAGGAAATATCTGCTCTTCACCAAGTAATTGCTTACAATGCAGCACACGGTAAGGGATTACCAGTAGATGCTACTCCAGAAGAACAATACGAATACGTAAAGAACTTACGTATATCAGGTCATAACTTGGTATTTATGCGTAACCTTCTTGGATTGCTACCAATTCCTTGGTCGCCAACATTAAAAGAATCTAAAGACCTACCTAACTTCTTAAAAGAAGTAGGTATTACTAGCGTACGTCAAGAGTTCTTTGATATTTATGAAGGTGTTGTAAACAACTCAAACCCAAGATTAGATGACCCATATGAAGAAGCGCTTGCTATCTACATAGGTAAGAACCCTAATAAACTTGTTTATACCGTATCTCGTGCTGAGAAAACACAAGAGATTGCTTTCAGAAAAACTGATGAAGTTAAAGACTGGTACATTAAAAACGCAGATTTAATTGACAAGTATGGTGATGCAGCATGGTTAGCAGCACCTAACGTAGGTGAGTTTAGTGCATCTGCATATGGTTGGTTTGAAGCGTCAGGTCTTATTGATAACAAAGACTTTGAGACTTATCTAAAAGAAGTTCAGATTTCTATTGACCGTCAAACTTGGTTTGATATTCAAGACGAAGCAATGGATAGAATGAACTCTACGGCTAATCCATATGAGCGCAAATGGATTGCTGACAATATGCAAATGCGTAGACAAATGCTTCTTGTTCAAAACCCATTGCTTAAAACTTACTTAGAGTCAGGTGGTTTTGGTGTTGAAAAAGAAAGAAACATGGCAAGCATGCTAGGCAATATGTTACTTGACAAAGATGTAAAGATGGACGCAAAGACTAGAGAAAGTCTTAACATAGCATTCCAAGTAGCAAGCAATACCACTTCTAAATTAGAACTTATGAGAGGTGAAGATGCTTCATTTAAGAGAATCATTCGTGATGAAGCAATCGCAGACTTAGATAATATTGCTAATATAAACTACACAGTTCGACAAGCAAACAGAGCAATCTTTGTTCCAATCCTAAAAAGTTTAAGTAGAGATGAGCGCATAAGTTAATGGCTATAAAAATTGATTTAGAATATGATGCTAATACTGATACGTACAAAGTTAAAGGTGGAAACCGCAGAGACCCAATAGTTGGTCCTCTTGTTGGTAAATCATTTACTAAAGAACAAATTAGAGCAATAGCAAGTGTTCAATACAATACAAAAGATAAGACTGGAATAGCAAGAGTATCTTTAGATGACTTACGTGGAGTAACTCCAATTGAAACACCTAAAGATAAAACATGGCAAACATCTGCAGAAATTGCAGCAGAAATTGAAAAAGAAAAATTACCTCCGCAAGAGTATTCTTATCGCACAGGTAGACTTGTTGGTCAAAAAGATATAGATGATTTTGTACAACAAAATCCAATAACCAGGCAAGTTTATTTTATAACTGCAGATGCCCCTGGTGCTGATATCTATGGCGGAACTGCTGAAGGTGGAACACCATCTCCAACATTTGCTGTAATTCTTCCTTCTTTAATATCTGATACAAGCAGAGATAAATCTGAATCAATTGTTTATGATTCTTCTGTTGTTGAAGAGTTTTTTATAAATGACTTAATTAAAAACAATAGAGTTTCTGAATTTAAACAACTATTAGCAGAAAAAGGTTTTTATACTTTAGCAGGCATTCAAAACTTTGAAACACAATCTAGTCTGCGTCAAGGTGCTACGGCTGATGAGTTCTTTGGTATTGCTTTAAACAGATACTTAAGTGAATTAAGTCAGCAAAATTATCAAAATGTTAAAGATGGATTAAGTTCTTTTGGTATAGATGATTATATTAAAAATGTTCAACAAGACATGGATGCGTTGTCTGCTTATGTTCCATCTGATAGAGAAGCAGAAGCAGTTCTTAAATCTACTTATTCTCAGTATGTAGGAAGAATGCCAAGTGCTGAAGAAATACAGGCTTTTAAGTTTGCATTAGAAGCAGAGGCAACTAATAATCCTAGAAGAACTACTGTTGATATGGCGACTGGACTAGGAACAACCTATGAAGGTTTTACTGCTGACCAATTAGAATCTTTTGCTACCGAGTACACGCTAGACAGACCAGAGGCTGAAGAGTTTGGTGCAGGTCAAGGCGGTTTGAATGCTATATCAAATGTGTTTGAAAGAATTGCGAACAAAGCAAGACAAGAAGTTCAAAGCGTTGTCAGACCAGGAAGTCTATAAATGGTTTATAAAGAATCTCAAAAAAGAAGATTTGCAGTAGAAGTTCTTAAAGGTATCGGTGCTCCTACTTCTGAAGCAAACGTTAGCATGCTTCTTAAATGGATGGAAGCAGAAGACTCTCGCACTAAACAACAGGCTGGCTCTGATGTTCCAGTTGCTATTGAAAGATTTAATCCTCTTAATACTACAAAGCGTTTATCTGGAAGCGCTGAAGTAAATGAAGTTGGAGTTCAAGGTTATTCAGATTTTGCAACAGGCGTTCGTGCTACAGTAGATACTTTAAAATTAAACTATTATACAGATGTTGTTAATCAGTTAAAGGCTAACACTGGAGGATGGGAGCAACTTAGAAGTAAAATTGGTGCAAGCCCTTGGGGAACTTTTAAGCAATACGCTGGAACAACTGAACAAGAAGCAGGGCGTTTATTTGAAGTAACTAAAAAAATGGTTTCTCGTGCAGCAATGGTTGACCCTGAAATACAAAAGATACTTCGAGATTTTAAGACTAGTGGCAGACAAGGTCCAGACGCTGAAGCAGAATTAGAACTTGCTATTGAAAACAGTAGATGGGCTAAAGGTGTATCCGACAGAGTTAGGTCTGGAGTTTCATCTACCCTTGCAATGGATGAACCTACTTACCAAGAAGAAGTAGCAAACGAAAAAGAACGTATTCGTCAATTAGCCACATACTATGGTGCTGAATTTGATGAAGCAACTTTAGATAACTTAGCGCAAAATACTATGTTGCTAGGTTGGAGTGATGAAGAATTAACTGACGCTCTTATCGGTAGTGTTGGCTTTGGTAAAGACTATGTTAAAGGACAAGCAGGCGTAGCCAGCGAGCAAATACTTAAAGGTATTAGAAACAATGGTTTTGATATAAGTACTGGAAGCCCTGAGTTTGTTAATTATGTAAAGCAAATAATGGATTTAGGTGGACCTGATAGCCAACCAGGTAAAGCAGCAATAAGTGATATTATCGGTAACTTTAGAAATCAGGCTTCTCAACTTTACCCACAGTTTAAAAATCGTTTTCAAGAAGGTGCAAACCTTTCTGATATCTTGAGTCCATATAGAACTGCCGCAGCAACCTTGCTTGAAGTTCCAATAGATTCAATTAGTTTGCAAGATAATTTAATGCAACAAGTATTGCAATCAGGAGAAACACTTAACCTATTTGATTTCTCAAAGATGGTTAGAAAAACTGACGCTTGGCAATATACGTCAAACGCTTGGGATACTATTCTAGGAAGCCTTGAGGGTGTACTAGAGGATTTTGGATTTAAATTCTAATGACTGTCGGACCAAACTTTTTAAATGATTTAAGAGGAATACCATCACCTGTTTCTAGACCTCCAGTTTCTACTGGTTATTTAGGTGGTCCATCCAAACCTTCTACTAAAAAAAGAAAAAAAAGCAAAGATAAAGACAGTACTACTACACCCACAACTACACCTCCCACTACAACAGGTGAAAGCGAAGCAGATAGATTAGCAAGATTACTTGAAGAGCAAAGACGCTTGGCTCAAATGCAGCGTGATGCACAAATTGCAGCACAGCGTCAAAGCGCTTACGATATAGCAAGAGAATTAGCAAATGCTTACGACATAGGTGAAGGCATTGTAGATAGAATTATTAATCTTGTTAAAGATAAAGGTTATACGGCTACTGCTGTAAGACTTGCTATTCAAGATACTCCTGAATATAAAGAACGTTTTAAAGGTATTCAACTTTATAATCAAAACTTTGCTTCAGATATTGCAGCAGGTAAAAAAGCAGCAGCCTTGACACCAGCAGATTATATTAAGGCTGAAAAAGATTATCAAGAAATCTTAACAAGATATGGTTTAGGTAATCTTGCAACAAGAAACACATACGCTACATTAATTGGCGGAGATGTTTCTGCTGCTGAAGTAACTGACAGAATTACTAATGTCTATGACAAAATTAGAAACGCTGACGAAGTATTAAAATCTCAATTAGCAGATTACTTCCCAGATTATAATGAGTCAGATTTTGCTGAAGTGCTATTAACTGGAACTAACCCAGAAGACATGGCTAACAGATTAAAGAATAAACTTTCTGCAGCAGAGATTAGTTCTGAGGCTACTCGCGCTGGCTTAGGACTTGATGTTCGACGTGCTATGGAACTTCAATCAATGGGAGTTTCTAGAACTCTTGCTCGTGCTGGATATTCAAAGATTGCAGAGCAACAAGCACGACTAGGAACATTAGGTGCTATTTATCAAACTGATGTTACAGATTTACAAACAGAATTAGAAGCGGAACAGTTCCAAGGGTTGGCTTCCGAAAGACGTAAAAGACTAACCGAACAAGAGAAAGCATCATTTGCAGGAAGCGCTGGTGTAACTCAAGTTTCGCTACAACAAAGAACTGCTGGACAGTTCTAATCCATAGACCACACACAGACCGACCAGCCCTGTGGTGAGTTCAAGACTGGTAGTAAGAGCCATATTCAAATCCCCAATTGAATGTGCGGCTTACGCAAACTACAACGATGGGAGATATTGCGATGAGCAATGTTTATCAGGACTTTGATGAAGAAGAGTTAGAGTCCAATGAAGATGGCGGAGATTTAGTTACTCAACTACGTCGTGCCACTAAAAAGAAAGACAAGCAGTTAAAAGAATTAATGGATGAATTAAGTTCATTAAAGACTGCACAAAGGGCTAACTCTATCAAGTCAGTCCTCTCGGAAAGAAATCTTAATCCAAAGATTGCTGCTTTTATTCCTGAAAGTATTGAGGCTTCGCCTGAAGCCGTAGATGCTTGGCTGGAAGAGCATGCAGAAGTATTTGGGCTACAGGTACAAAAGCAGGAGCAGGCTCCTGACTTGGCTGCCTTACGTCAAATAGATACGGTTGCTGCAGCAGCACAGGTACCAGTTGGTATTGATGACACTCTTCTCCGAATTGACCAGGCAACCAGTGCTGAAGAAATTATTAACATGATTTCAGGAGCACAATCGTAATAACTACTAACTAAGGAAACCATATAAATGGCTAATGCATATACCGCTCTTTCTGGCGGCACTGCTGCAACCAACGGTGGTCTTGGTGGCGGTGCATATTCAAGCAACGACAACGTAGGTACCTTCACTCCATCTAATGGAGCAGGTCTCGTTCAAAAGGCTTACGACCGTCTCGTTGAATTTGCACTCCGTTCACAACCATTGTTGCGTTCAGTTGCTGACAAGCGTCCAGCAAGACAAGCAATGCCAGGTTCGTCTGTAGTCTTCCAGATTTACAACGACCTAGCAAAGGCAACCACTGCTCTATCCGAGCAAGTTGACCCTGATTCAGTAGCGATTGGTAGCCCAAGTGCCGTTACCGTAACTCTTAACGAATACGGTAATGCTGTACTAACCACTCGCAAACTACAACTATTCTCACTAGCAGATGTAGACCCAGCGATTGCAAACATCGTTGCATTCAACATGGCAGATTCCATTGACGAACTAGTTCAAACCGAACTACGTGGTGGAAGCAACGTCATCTTTGCAACTGGTGGAGCATCAACTCCAACCGCAACCAACGAAATTGCTGCAGAAGATGTTATCTCTGCTGCTGATATTCGCAAGGCTGTTGCCAAGTTGCGTGCAGGAAAGGCTGTACCTCGCAAGGGTAGCCTCTACTGGTGTGCAATTCACCCAGAAGTTTCACACGACCTTCGTGCAGAGACTGGTTCAGGTGCTTGGAGATTGCCACACGAATACCAGAGCAATGCTGAAATCTGGTCAGGTGAAATCGGAACCTTTTA
>Ga0208898_1003044_pt1 | contig 9989 bp, 7 predicted proteins | sample VirMetDEL_Mar_4_FD_184513 | JGI IMG/M metagenome (GOLD analysis project Ga0208898, IMG submission 184513) | Aqueous microbial communities from the Delaware River and Bay under freshwater to marine salinity gradient to study organic matter... | ecosystem: Environmental > Aquatic > Marine > Coastal ...
TATCCAGGTAAATTATCTGTGTATTTTGGTGGGGTTAGTCCGTTTAAATCTAGCTGTGATGGTGATGGTTTTGATAAAATGTTTGGGTTTCCATTAAGCGAATACTCATCATGTAATTTTGATTGATCGCTTGCTCCCGACATTGTTGAAGGTGTTGATCCATTAAATGCAGTTAAATTTGAACCGTTGTTTGTTAATTTGTTTTTAAGTGACATAATTTATATTTTATTATAAATATTAAAGTTTACTAAATCCTAAAGTACTTGCTTCAGCGAATTTCTGATTATCAACATATAGTTTAGTTGTTACATTGGTTTCACCTCCTGATGTTGGAGACCCTTGAGTAGAAGCTTGAATGGTATCCCTATTATTAAAGGCATAAGCGCCTTCTGGACCTACTAATATCCTATCTCCGTATCCTGAATTACCAGTAGGGGTTGACATCAAATCATCTGCTGCTGATATACCTGATAATAGACCAAATCCAGCTGCTGTAACTGCAGCTGCAGCTATAGCACCTGCAACTGGTGCTAGGAATCCACCTACTACGGTTGCGGCTAATGCTGCTGCTACGGCCGCATATGTCATATAAGCAGCATAAACAATTCCAATTCCTGCTATTACTCTTAAAATATCTCCTACAATTCCTAAATTTGGGATTAACGCCCCTATTTTTTCACCTATCCATGTAAACCCATCACCTATAGCCCCAACTAATTGGAATATCATACTAATAGGTTCTACAATTAACATTATAGCATCTGCTATGGTTAATACAACAGGAGCCATCGTAGCAAATACTTCACTAATTTTTTCAGTCATAGCTTTAATTCTATCTTGAACTGAGGCTTGTTGTTCGAGTGTTTCGTATCCTTCTTCTGCTATTTCTTGTTGTGCTTGAGCTAGACCTACTTCAGCAATACGAGCATTTAAAATTCTTTCTTTTCTTTCTGCTTCTTTACCACTAACTCCTGCTAATTGTTCTTGAACATATAAAGTTTGAGCTAATTCTTCTCGGTTCATACCAACAGCTTTAGCTAAAGCATCTTGTTGGATTCTGTTTAATTCACCAAATTCAGCAGCAGTACCAAAATTAGCAGCTATTTCTTCAGATAAAGTTTTTACATCATTATTTAAAGCTGCAAATCTTGCTCTCTCTAAATTAAGTTCTTTACCAATTAGTAATTCAGCTGAGAGTTCATCTTCAATAGAGGATTCAAATTGTAAAATAGAACCAGCTATAGCTTCTACTTTAGATAGTTCCATACCTAAAGCTTTAGCAGTTGTAACAGCATCTGCAATGGCTTCTCCACTTTGACCTAAGGATAATGTTGTAGCAGCCGAGACTTTAGAGATTTCTTTTAGTATTTCTCTTTCATTTAATACTACACCTTTTTTAAGGGAAGAAATTTTAGCTTGGGCTAATACTTCACCGGTAATAGTTTCCATTTCTTTACCTGTAGTAGCAGAAAGTTTAAATATACCTGCTAATTCTTCATTAGTAAAACCTGCGGCCTCACGTAACTTAGTGAAAGTTTGTAATTGTTCATCAGTTAATATAACAGAAGTACCCAATTCTTTATTAATAGCCATTTGGGTTTCTGCTATTTTTTTACCAGTTAAAAATACATCTCCAGATCTATTTGCTACTTGATTCATTTCAAATGAAATCATTTGAGCTTCTCTATAGGTAGTATTAAAACTTTTAGATAAATCTGCAGCGGTTGTATCAGCTTTAAGGAGGGTATTTACAAGTTGAAGAAGTAAAAACTTTTTCATAAACTTGTTTAAAGATGTAACAGCTGCTTTCAATGGTGTTGTTAATTGTAATCCTAATGATTTGGCTTTTTCCGCTGCAGCTGCTCCTGTTAGTTGTTTTCCATCTTTATCAATTAACTTAGATTGCATGTCTTCAGGAAGTTTTTCTATAAACTTTTTATCAAATCCTTTCCCAGTTCCTCTAAGTACTTCATTTCTTTTTTTAATCTCTTCTAAACTACCACCCCCTACAGTTAAAGCTTGTCTAAAGCCAGTAGCAGCTTGGTCGAATCCTGGAAGAAGTTCTCTTAGTCCTGGGATTAGGTTGACTACGTCCCTTAGGCCATTAAACATTTTTAAAAATCCATTATTAGCAATCCCTTCACTTACATCTCCAACTTCTTTTAATTCTTCAACTAAATCCTTACCTAAATTAACTTGATTATCAAGGCTATCCATAATAGCTTTATTAACTCCTATTTGATTTTTTAAACCCTTAGCAAGTTCTTGATCTCCTTTTTCTTTAGCTTTTTGATATTGTTTATAAAGAGTAGCATTTTGTTGTTGTATTTGAAGAGATTGTTTTTCTAAAAACTTAATATTACCTAAAACTTTTTGTCTATCTCTATCTATTTTTTCAATAAGTTGCTTAGTACCTAATTCATTAGCTGTAACATTTTGAATGGAACGAGCAATGCCTAAATTTTGACTAGCAGCTTTATTAAGTTCTCTTTGTTGAGTAAGTCGTTTAACTGTTCCCTTTTCAATCTTATTTCTTTCAGCTAAATTTTGACGTAAAAATTCATTTTCTTGTTGAATTTCATCACTAACTTGACCCTCAAATACTACTCTTTCCTGAGCTTGTCTATTTAAAGCCTCAAGAAGATTATACTGAGCGTCTAGTAGCTGGTTTTGTCTTCGGGTGTCAATATTTTTTTGGTCGTCAGCCATGTAGAATTATTTGTTATAAATATTGAAGGCGTCAACTTTTCGACGCCTTCGTATTATAAGATGCAGGGGGTTTAGCATTTTTTAAAAATTGGGGTGCTTTTACTTTACCATCAGTACCTACTAATGTTTGTGACCCACTATTTTTAGATTTTTCATGTTGTTGTTTTTCTTCTTCATAAAAATCTTTTATCTGTTTAAAAGTAAATTTACGAAGCCAAATAGGCATATTATAAATAGTTTCCCAATCATATCCACCTTTACCGTGAAATATTATTTGGTGGATTTGAGTAAATAAATTTAATCTAAACTCAGGAGCTATATCAGACGTCAGGCCAAAAAAAGTTAAGCCCAATAGGGATTGTGACCTCCTCACCACTATCTAAAACATAAGTCATATCTACATCAGGTTGGGTTACTCTCATATGCTCTCTTAAAGCACGAGAATCTTTAGCTAATAAGTAGTTATCTACAAATTCACGAATTGATTTAGTATCTTCATCTCCACCAACTGATGTAATCATGTATTTTATACGAGTAGATAATTCAGCTGAACTCATTTTGTCTAGTTTTTTTAGACCTGCTAACTCACGATCAATTTTTTTCTCATCGTGACCTGTTAACATTTTATATGTAATAGGGGTGTTTGTAGAAGGAAGAGTAAAATGGAATTCATTCACACCTTGGGTAATTGAATCTTCGTCAAAAGGACGTGGATTTAATTCAGATAAATCAACAGTATATTCCATACCATTATATTCGAAAGTATAATCTTTACCATAACCTAAAATGCGGGCTGCCATAAAAAGAGCATTTTTATCGCCTACAATTAAATCATCATAATTAATATCTTTGCTTACAATAAGTGATTGTAATAATTTATCTAATACAATACCTTTTTGAATATATGCTTGGTTAGAAAGAATATCTTCTTCCTTAGCAGTCATATATTTCATTTCTACTTCTCCAGATGATAATGGGTTATCCTTTGGATAGATTAATCCTTTAGAAGGTAATTCTACTACCTCAGTTGGAAATTTAAATTCACTCATAATTTTTATTAGTTATAACTTTAATACGTGTATACGTATTTAATATAAAAAAGAGCTTGACGTTAGCCAAGCTCCTTTTAAAAATATTTATTTTTTTTAGAAGTTTAAGATACAATAATCTGGTTGTACTGTCATCGTTAAATTGATAGCAGTATTTTCTGTATCCCAACCATATTCACCAAAGTTAGTTTCAGTAATTAAAGCACCTTTGATAATCCATTCAGAAACTACATCACCTACAGGACCTAATACGTTAAATGTTAAGTCTTTTTTGTAGAAATCTGAGTAACCATCTCTACCAGTTACTGATTCGTGGTGTAATCTTACCCACTCCATTACTGCTTGAGCACCTGAAGGTGTGATTGGATCAAATAATGTGAACTGAATTGTATTCCAAGTTGTTTTACCCTTAACAAAACGTTGTACGTTAATATGGTTTAGGGCTACGGTTCCTTGAGTTAAACTTACAGCGCCTACACCTTTTACAATGTATGCTGGGAATCCATCCATATACATGATGAACCTATTAGCTTGTTTTGGTTCAAACGCTGTAAAGAAAATTTCGTTAGGATCTAATACTGCCATTTTGCTTTATATTATTTTATTCTATTATAAATATTAACTTTTTTAACTCTTACGATGGGAATGTTGCACCCGTTGGTAATACGTTAAAGTCTAGGTAAATAAACTCAGCTGTTCTTGTTGGTTGTAAGTAAATAGCACCTACTAACTGATTTCTATCAATCACATCTGGAGTGTTGTTTGAATCGTCCATTACTACTTTGAATGCGTATAAACCTTGTCTTTGTTGTACACTTTCTAAGTAGGGGTTAACTGCTGCTAAGAAGTTATTTCTTGTAGCTGCTGTATTTTGTTCAAATACTAAGTTTTGAGCTACTTGCGAAATATATCCTTTAAGAGCAATTAATAATCTTCTAACATTTACTCTATCTAAAGCTGAAGCTTGTTTTTGTAATGTTTTCTGACCATATACTACAACACCCGTTGCTGGGAATGAAGCGATTGGGTTAACATTAGACTCATATAAAGTATCTCTGTTATTTGATGTTAATTGTCTTTCAGCGCGTACTACGTTAGTTAAACCTCCTCTGTTGATACCTGCTGGGGCAAACCATGGCTCGCTTACACTGTCGTTATATGCGTAAACTCCTGCAATCATAGTCGAAGCTGGTACCCAAACATTTGTAGTGTTTGATAAGTCTGGGTCTGCCACTTGTAGCCATGGCCAATACATAGCAGCATATGAAGTATTTCTATCATCTGCTTCTTGAGTAGCAGATGTAATACTAGATGCATATGTTACTGGGTCTACTACTAAGATATTATCACCTCTTTGTTGAGTATTATTAATAGCTGTAGTGATTTGAGAAGTATGTGATGAGTTAGTTAAACCTGGAAGGAATAAGGAGTTAAATTGGTAACTATCTTGGTTAGATAGTAAGTTTAACATATTAGTATAATCACTTCCTACTAGACCTTGTGAATCATTAGCATCAATATTTTGATACATATTCATAGTTCTACCTGTAGGGATTATATTACCTACACCACCAGCAAATGAACCATTATAAGAACCTGATCCTACTGTTGGGATAGATCCTGTATATTGGTCTTTAGCATTTCCAGCATTATCTAAATAATTTGGAGTAGTCGTTGCTGATTTAACTCTTACATATCTAGAAGCATTAGGGTATGAACCAGATATTTGTAAGTAATTATCTCCAGAAATATAGGTATGTTTTTCATCACCAATTACTTTAGTAATAAAGTTATCTTGGGTTGGATCTAATGATAAATTATTCCAAGATTCTAATACTACTTTATTATTTTGAGTATCATTACCTCTTCTAATTATTAAAGAGAAGGTACCTGAAGAAGTATTAGCTGTAGTTACTTCCCATCTTACATTATCAGAAGAACCTGATTCCATAGCGTTTCCAGAAAGTACTGAACCTGTATTATTCCAAATAACACCTTTATCAATAGCTTCTAATTCTAATACTGTAGTTTCATTAGTTGTATTACTACCACCACCTAATACTGTAAGTGAAGTACCATCTGAACCTGTTGAGAATGTTGAAGATGAACCTGTTACAAATGTTACCCCATTAAATGCTGTACCTGCTGCAGCTGCTGTAAAGTTTAATACTCCGGAACCTGCATCTACTGAGGTAATTACTGAAGAAATAGAAGTGCCTAGTTTAGTATTTAATAAAGTAGCATAGGCTGTAGAAGTAGAACCTGTTGATACAAAGTATAAAGGTGCTTGATCAGCTGGTAGACCATTAGCAGGATCAGCCGCTACAAATCTATAAGTTGTACCATCATAATCAAATCTAACTTCATCATCAACGGTAGTACCAAATACACTAGCACCTGCTAAAGTTAAATCAATACTTGCTGTAGCTGAAGCATCACCTACAGTTGATCCTGCTGTAACACTTGCTGAAGCGTAATTCCATGTTGATGGGTTGGATACTACTCTGGTTACTAGTAAAGCATTACCACCATTATTAAAATAATTGTAGGCTCCAATTGAAGTAAAGAAAGTATAGTCGAGACTACCACTTTCAAAAATTGTTCCAAATCTGTTTTGATAATCACTGTAAGATGTAACAATCGTAGGTTGTTCTACAGGACCTTTTACTGTAGGGCCTACGATAGCCGCCCCTACTTGAACAGGTTGCTGCGTAATAAATGACTGGTCATTCTCTCTTGCTAATACACCGGGTGATATTAATGTTTCTGCCATTGTAATGAGATTATTATTTTGTTATAAATATTCAAGAGAGAATTAAAAATTAATCTATTTTAGTAAACTCTCCTGTTTCTATGTTAATATTTCCGTCTCCGTATTTTTCTTGAAGATTTTGACCAAATTTTTGACTTTGTTCTTGTAGAGTAACAATATTTTGTCTTAAATTATCTTTTTGTAATTGTAAAGTTTGAAGTTGATATTCAATACTTCCTAATTGGTCTACTAAATTTAATTCAGTTTGTTGAAATTCTTTGATTTGGTCTAATTCTTTTTTTTCTAATAACACTTTTTCCATGTTTATAAATATTATATTATTTTTTACTATTTAATATTTTTTTAATTTCTATAAATACTTTATTTGGGTGTATTGATTTTTGACATATATGTTGTTTATCAGTACCTTTCCATATAGGACACCAATCCCAATCCCCAGCATCAAATGAGAAATTTGGATTAACCCAACACGAATTACATACGGATTCATTACGTACTCTTGTTACTTTGGTTTGAAATTCGTGTTCTTTAGAAGTAAAATTATTAATCATAACTGTACGTTTTTTTAAAGCCCAGTTAAACCAAGATAAACCTGAGCTTAATCCTATGAATACTTCAGCGTGTAGTAGATAATTAGCAACAGCATCAAATGGTTGGCCCCATGAATTTATAGTATTAGGAATTTCAAATCTATCTTTGGTTAAACAAACTACTTGATATCCAGCTTGATTTAATAATTTTGCTAAAATTGACCAATAAGTATAAGGCCATTCTTTACAACCTGCTGTAGATTGTGGAGCAATAACTACATATTTACCTTTAATTGGTCTCTCTTTTTTATGAAAATCAATACCGTGATTTACTTCTTTAAATTCTAAACCTAAAATATCAGTAGCTGTCTGTTGTAGGGGGAATAAATTTACTTGATTAGGATGAAGATTAGGATTATTCCATAAACCTGTATCATTATCTCTAAACCAACCAATTTTATATTTAGCTTTAATATTAGGTGATATATTTCCTGGTTCTATGAATTCAATATCTTTATATGTTTCTAAATTTTTAAACCAGTTATTATGGAATGTAGATAAGACTACTTTACAATTATATTTTTTAGCAAACTCTACAGCGTAAGGAGCCCAAGCTAAAGTATCACCTATAGATTTAGATTCAAGAGAAATTAATACTCTTTTATTTTCTATATTAAATTCATCTACTACTTCACCATTTATTTTAATAACCCATTCTATGTAATATTCTTTACTACACGATGTCCACATATTATTAGTAATAGTACTACTATGAATTACATTATTATTAGATTTATCTATAAATTCAATAAAATATTCTTTATTTTCATCACCTAAAACTTCAACTTTAGGACCATCTAAGTAAGAAATATGAACTTTATTAGGTTTTGGTTTTGGGGGAACATAACTATCCATAAATTCCTGAATGGTGTCTCTACCGATTTCTGTTACTCGTTCCCAACTAAAATCCCTATGGATTAATTTAGCTTCTTCTAATGCTCGTTTTTTATGATCAGTATAATTTTCATAAGCATCACGCATTACACGAGCTAAATCTTCATAATCAGGTTCGTAATAATTACCTGGGGTATGTCCTCCTTCTAGGTTTTTACCAAATTTAGAATAAGTATTTCCTTGAGTAGATTTTTCACCTACAATTTTTACGGGTAAACCCTTACCTTCAGCAAATTCCATTTGTGCTGAGCATGCTGAGTAGATTGAAGGGGTACCACAAGCCATAGCTTCAATTAGTGGTAAATTCCATCCTTCAGCTCTAGCACAAGATAGAAATACGTGGCCATTTTTTAAGTAAGTAATATAGTCTTCTCGTGATGGGAAATTTTTAATTTTTAAACGTGGATCTTCTAAGTTATATCCTTTAAGTCTTTCTTCAGTAGTTTCAAATCCATCCATATCTTTTCCCCACATATTATCGATAGATAAAATAAGATCTACTGGTTCACTTGGATCAAACTCTTTTAAAAAAGTTTCAATTATTTCTTTTGTTGATTTCCTATAATCCCAACGACCAAAAAGGATAAATTTAAACCTACCATCTACATAATCTAGGGTTGTTTGAGGGTCTTCTGGATAGAATGTAGTTACATCTACTCCTTCAGGTACTACTTTTACTTTTTTAGGATCTGCTCCTTGTTTAATAGTACATTCCGCTTGCCATTTAGAAGGAACCCACATTTGATCAAATTCTTTCCAGACATTAAAAAATCCTTCAGGTTGTTCGGTTGATTCCCATACATTATAACCAATTTTAGGGCCTTTATAATTTTGATAAAAATAATGATGGTTAGTTTCCATTAAAATTAAATTAATATTATGATCAAAATTTTCTCCATAATTAGAGTACATAGTTTGATCTATTAAATTACCATTATTATCAAAAACAGTTTGAGTATAAAGAATTTCTTTATCTTGATCTGTAATATACTTTTCATTGTTATGAGGTTCATCACTCATACCTTCCCAACTTTTACCTACGGTAAAGTTTCTAAATTTTAATGGAAAATATTTTGAAATACCTCTAAAGAAATCGCGAGTGTGGTTATTATACCCTGTAGTACCTACATAAGGACCATGTCCAAATATTTGGGGCTGTTTCATATAGAACTTTTATAATTTTAATTGTAACTAAATGTATGAAGGGGGGACTAACCCCCCTACTTACTTTTTATTTTTCGTTAATCTTTTTTTCTAAATCTATTACTCTTTCAAGTAATTCTTTATTTGATTGTATTAGTAATGCTACTAATTTTTCGTATTTAACGGCTTTATATCCATTATTTCTAGTAGTTACTACCTCTGGGAATATTGATTCTATTTCTTGGGCAATTATACCAATATCATGTCCAGTATGGCCATGAATTTTTTCATTTTCAATCCAATCAAATCTAACACCATTTATTTGGGATAGTTTATCTAAAGCATTATCTATAACTTTTATATTATTTTTTAACCTTTTATCTGATGAAGCATAGGCAATTACATCATTTTCAGCTCTAATTAAACCATCAACACTATTAGTTCCAGCAGATAATCCTACATTTAATCTTTCAACTGTTAATATTCCATTAGTATTTGAAAATGTCATATCAGAACTACCAGCTGCTGTTCCACTATTATTATAAATTACTTGTGTATTAGATCCTCCTATTGGACCTGCTGGACCTGTAGCACCTGATGTACCTGAGCTACCTGAACTACCTGATGTACCTGATGAGCCTGAAGAGCCTGAAGTACCTGAAGAGCCACTAGAGCCTGAAGTACCTGAAGAACCTGAACTTCCTGAAGTACCTGATGAGCCTGAAGAGCCTGAAGTACCTGAAGAGCCACTAGAGCCTGAAGTACCTGAAGAACCTGAACTTCCTGAAGTACCTGATGAGCCTGAAGATCCGCTTGTACCTGATGAGCCTG
>Ga0208898_1003051_pt1 | contig 9978 bp, 6 predicted proteins | sample VirMetDEL_Mar_4_FD_184513 | JGI IMG/M metagenome (GOLD analysis project Ga0208898, IMG submission 184513) | Aqueous microbial communities from the Delaware River and Bay under freshwater to marine salinity gradient to study organic matter... | ecosystem: Environmental > Aquatic > Marine > Coastal ...
GATTTACCTATAGACGGTGATTGGAAGTCTGTAGAATATAAATGTACAATAGTCGGAGCAAAGGAAGTATAATGGCTGACGATGAAATCATGATTGAAGACGATGCTATCGCACTAGAAGATAGTGACGATACTTCTATTTCTGATAAAGATGTAACTAATATCATCCCATTTATTATGGAACGATACAAGCGTTCCGAAGACTATAGGTATCAGGACGAAGAACGCTGGCTTCGTGCCTACCGCAATTATCGTGGTTTGTATGGTCCTGATGTTCAATTTACGGAAGCAGAAAAATCTCGTGTCTTTATTAAAGTCACAAAAACTAAGACGCTGGCAGCTTACGGACAGATCGTTGATGTGTTGTTTGCTAACCAGCGTTTTCCTTTATCCATTGAACCTACTGAATTACCAGAAGGCGTTGTTGCGGATGTAAGCTTTGACCCGCAAGAACCAGAGCAGATGCGCGGCCAAGAACCACTTACTAGCCCTTATGGTTATGCTGGTGATGGTATGGAGTTCCCGAAAGGTGCTACTGAAAAATCACTACAAGAAAAACTTGGTGTGCTTGGAAATAAACTTGAGCCGATTCAGGATAAACTAAAAGAAGGTGTAGGCAAAACACCTACAGCTATTTCATTTAGCCCCGCTATGATTGCTGCTAAAAAAATGCAGAAGAAAGTCCACGATCAACTAGAAGAGTCTGGTGCTACAAAACATTTACGTAGTGCTGCATTTGAAATGGCACTGTTTGGTACAGGTGTTATGAAGGGTCCGTTTGCTGTCGATAAAGAGTATCCTAATTGGGACGATGACGGCAACTACGATCCTCTGTTTAAAACAATCCCGCAAGTCAACCACGTATCTGTTTGGAATTTTTATGCAGACCCAGATGCCAATAATATGGATGAAGCTCAGTTTGTAATTGAGCGTCACAAGATGTCACGCACACAATTGCGTAACCTTAAAAAACGTCCTTACTTCCGTGGTGGTGTTATTGATAATGTTATTCAAATGGGCGAAAACTATACTAAAAAATACTGGGAAGATGATTTGTCTGACTATGCGCCAGAGCATGGCATTGACAGATTTGAAGTTCTAGAATATTGGGGCATGGTAGATACTGATCTATTAGAAGATCAGGGTATCAAAATTCCAAAGGAACTAAAAGATTTTGATGAACTGCAAGCCAATGTGTGGGTATGTAATGGTCAATTGCTTCGTATGGTGCTTAATCCGTTTAAGCCTTCTAAAATACCATACTGCGCTGCTCCATACGAACTAAATCCCTATTCATTTTTTGGTGTTGGTATCGCAGAAAATATGGACGATACACAAACATTAATGAATGGTTTTATGCGTATGGCCGTTGATAATGCTGTATTATCAGGAAACTTGATTGTTGAAGTAGACGAAACAAACTTAGTACCGGGTCAAGACCTGTCACTATATCCGGGTAAGGTTTTCCGGCGGCAGGGCGGCGCACCGGGGCAAGCTATCTTTGGTACAAAGTTTCCCAACGTGTCTCAAGAAAATATGATGCTATTTGACAAAGCCCGTCAGCTTGCGGATGAAAGCACTGGCTTTCCGTCATTTGCTCATGGGCAAACAGGCGTGTCTGGTGTAGGTCGTACCGCTTCTGGTATTTCTATGTTAATGAATGCCGCTGCTGGTGGCACAAAAACAGTCATTAAAAACGTAGACGATTATTTGCTTCGTCCTCTTGGCGAAGGTCTATTCCGTTTTAATATGCAGTTTGATTTTGACCCAGAAATTAAAGGCGATTTAGAAGTTAAGGCTCGTGGTACTGAAAGTCTTATGGCTAATGAAGTACGTAGCCAGCGTCTAATGCAATTCTTGCAAATCGCAAGTAACCCCTCGTTAGCACCTTTTGCTAAATTCCAGTATGTAATCCGCGAGATTGCAAAGTCTATGGATTTAGACCCCGATAAAGTTACCAACAATATGGATGAAGCCGCACTGCAAGCTGAAATTATGAAAGGCTTCCAGCAGCCAATGCAACCAGACCAAGGTGGTATGACACCGCCACCGGGAGCAGATGCTATGGACCCAACAGGTGCAGGTGGTGGACAAATTGGTGTAGGACAAGCACCAGTTCCGGGTGAACAAGGATTTAGTGGAAATGGACAAGGAAATTTACAGCAAGCTCAAGCCGCTGGTCAGCAACAGCCGCCAATGGGACCACTTCAGTAATTATTTGAAGGTACTAATTGAACAACAGCATAAAATATTAGAACAATCAGATAACTTAGTGTCCGTGCATAAAGCACAAGGTGCAATTGAAGCATTGCGTAAGATTAAAAGGCTTAGAGAAGAAGTGAGCAAATTAGATGGCTGATAATTTTGAAAAAGATATTTTATTTCAAGCCTTACAAGAACAAGAAATGCCTGAAAGGGTATTTGGGAAGAAAAAAGGTTTCCCTTATATTTTTGAATCAGGAACAAGTTCAGCTTTTGGTCCATATCAAATCCAATATGGCCTAATGGAAGATGTTAGAGATAATTTAGGTAGTTTAAAAAAACAAGCAGGAATAAATGTACCAGATGGTTTTAATTCGTATTTAATTAAGCTTATCAGAGATTCAAAAAATAAATTTAATGCTAGTAATAATCTAGAGTATAACGGTAAAGTTCCTTCTAAAAAAATATTTGGACCCTTAAAAGAAGGAACAATCAAAAAAGAATTACATGAAAAATATTATCCTATATTAGCGGAGCTTGCGCTAGAGTCGAAAAAAAATATTTTAGCTAATAAAAATAAACCTATTAGCCTAGAAAATATATCAAAAGCATGGCACGGTAATACCATAGCCAAAAAGAATGATGAGTATGCGTCTATTATTAAAGACAATTATACTTCTATTCAGAGATCAACCGCGCTGGATAAAGAAGACGCGGATGATGTTTATAAAATAGGTGAAGACACAGGTACAAAAACCATTGTAGGAAAACCCGTGTTTAAAACTCCACAAGGAGAAAATGTATCAGAACGATCTGTTACATTTAAAGTTGGTGGTAAATACATAAATGCGCCTAGCATACAGGATGGTGTAGAATATTCTGAGGATGAAATTAGAGACAAATATATTCGTGGTGAATTAAAATCTACTAGTGAACACGGTAATATAGAAGACGCATTAACGGCTGCTAGAACACGCAGTGATACATTATTACCTGAACCAAAATTTGATAAACGAACACAGGACCTTATAGATGCGTCAGCATTTTCTGACACTGAGATAAACATGAACGAGGGTGGCATGGCTAAAAGTATAGACGAACAAATGGAACTGTTTGCCGAAGGCGGTCTTTATGAAGAAGGCGGCATGTTAGATGATGAATCGGGCAATGAAGTTCCCCCCGGTTCTTTAAAAGAGGAAGTTCGTGATGATATTCCCGCTAACTTAAGTGAAGGTGAGTTTGTCTTTCCCGCTGACGTGGTTCGTTATTGGGGTCTTGATACTCTTATGCGTATGCGTCAAAAAGCTAAAGCAGGCTTAAGGCGCATGGAGGCTATGGGTCAAATGGGTAATGCAGACGAAGCCACTATGCCTGATGATTTGCCTTTTGACATTAATGATCTAGAGTTAGAAGATGAACAAGAAGAGTTAAACTTTCAAACAGGCGGTTTAGCTACAAATCCTCTTACACAAAACGCACTGGGTAATTTTATGGGTTCTGCTGGAACAGACCCTAATCAAATGTATGGTCCTATGTCTACCCCACTTGGTTATCCGTCCACACAACAAACACCTGAAGCTAGTGCAACTGCTCCTATGGAAGCAGCGTCTGCTAGATACATGCAACCATCTCAGTATGCATATCAAACGCCTTCATTTACATACACACCTGAAAAAGAAGTAATGCCTACCTTTAGAGAAACTACAGGAATGGGTGTTCCCGGTATAGACTACGAAACGCTTACTTATGTAAATGACGCTGGCGATACTATTATTATGTATAAAGATAAGAAAACTGGCAAATTGTATAACGATATGTTCCAAGAAGCTTCAGTTCCCGAAGGTTACAAACTAAAGACGGAAGTTAAACCAGAAGAAGTAACAACTAAAACAGCTAAAGTCGTAGACACAGACAGTGGCCGTGATCAGAATGAAGAAGACCAAGAAAAAATGAAAACAGATAGGGCTAGAGTTGATGCTGCTAAAAAAATGGGTTACAAAAACTTTGCTGGTGTTATTGAGGGCATAACGGCGGCTTTTGGCTTTGGTACTTTACCAGAAGGCACAGTAACGGGTATAGGATATGTTTCAGATGGAAAGGGACAACTTTTTGATCCTTTAACTGGTAGACCTATTCCATCTAACATACAAGGCGCACTTAAAAAGAGTTGGGGTCAAATTACAGATGCAATAAAAGGTAAAGATCGTCTTACTCAAGATTTAATTACTAAAGGCGTAGAACAGTCTACTAAATTCGGAAAAGACTTTTATAGACAAGCGGGTATTGTAAAAGTAGACAGAATATTTGATGACATTAAAAATAATATAAGAGAAGGTGGAGCTTTAGATAAATTAGGGGAAGATTACATAGATGACGTAAGAAATAGCGTAAAAGAAGAAGCAAAAAAAGGCAACTTTTACACTGAGACAGGTCTTATAGCCAATCCGTTTGAAGCTGGTAAAAATAGAGGTACAGGTAGTGATGATAGCACACCGCCTACCCCTGATCCATCCCCTGCTCCTGCTCCTGCTCCAGCCCCTGCTCCGGTTCAAGATAATTATAATTATGGTGATCACGACTCTAATGATAATAGCAACGATGGTCCGGGAGGCGGCAGCAGCAGTGGCAGTAGCGGTCCCGGAAACGCAAGCAGCGGTTCGTCATGTTTTGCTGCAGGCACTAAGTTCTTTATGGAAGACGGTTCACTTAAAAATATTGAAGATATTAAAATTGGAGATGTTTTACAGCGAGGCGGTAAAGTAAGAACAACTATTGTTGGCGATGGTTTGTATGAAAACTGGTATCTGTATGGAAATACAAAAGTAACAGGGACTCATACAGTATTTGAAAAAGGCAAATGGAAACGTGTAGCAAACTCAGATAAAGCAATACCTACTGATAAAGATGAATTTATTTACACGCTTGTAAATGAAAAACATCGTTTGATTGCTGAAGATGGCGTTATGTACGGAGATTATGATGAGGTGGATAACCTTGACATAGAAGACGGACTTCTTGAAATGATGAACCTTCAGGATGCCGTAGAAGAAGCAGCATAAAATAGCTGCATATCAGTTGGCCTACCCATCCCCCACCCCCGACAGGTGTGGCTACGTTGGCCCCAACACAGGAGAAGTAAATGGCAGAAGCTGCTATTATGGCTGAAGAAATGCAGTCTGAGAAAAAAATTGCGTTTGCAAATCGTAAATACACTAACGAAGAAAAACGCAAAATGGAAGAAGAAGAACTTGAGCAACTGTTAAAAACACAGCGTGGTGAAGCTGACGAAGATAGTTCTGAATCAGAAGAAGCTGAACCTACATCATCAGAAGAAAAAACATTTAAAAAACGGTATTCTGATTTGCGTAGGCATCAACAAAAACAAGCAGAAGAGTTCAAACAACAGATTGATGCTTTAAAACGTCAATTAAATGACGCTACTAAAAAAGAAATGAAGCTACCTAAGTCAGATGAAGACATCGAGCAATGGGCAGCAAATTATCCAGATGTAGCAGCTATTGTTGAAACAATCGCCATGAAAAAAGCACGTGAACAAGCAAGTGCGCTTGAAGATCGTATGCGGGTGATTGATGAAATGCAGGAAACCGCAACAAAAGAAAAAGCTGAAGCGGAATTAATGCGACTACATCCAGATTTTAATGACATACGAGAAAGTGATGATTTCCACGAATGGGCAGAAGACCAGCCTAAGTGGGTACAAGACGCACTGTACGACAATGATAATGATGCATTTTCGGCTTCTCGTGCAATTGATTTGTACAAGTCTGACAGAAACATTACAACAAAAAAATCTAGGTCAGACAAAGATGCAGCTAAGTCTGTATCTACTAAAAATACACGTAGTCGTCCTCAAGAAGATGAGGGGTCTGCCTATCTAAAAGAGTCTCAGGTACAGAAGATGTCACCGCAAGAATATGAAAAGCGGTCAGACGAAATCATGGAAGCTATCCGTAGCGGTAAGTTTGTCTATGATGTATCTGGTTCCGCTAGATAAAAAAAGAGTTGACAAATAGTTATTTCTAAGTATAACTATAGTCATAATAGCATAACTATATAGCGCAATATAGTTATACTACAATACGCAAACAACAATGTCTTATGGATTACCTGAAGAACTTGGCCCATAGAATAGTAGGACGGCCATCTTACTAAGATATGCACCCAATCGAATCAGCCTCTGATTAGTCTTGTGAGTTTGCATCTGTGAAATAAATGCTAACTAGGAGATTTCAACATGGCATTCACTTCTGCAAGTGGGTACGGTAATCTTCCTAACGGTAATTTCTCACCAGTAATTTATTCCAAACAGGTGCAACTTGCTTTCCGCAAGTCTGCTGTTTGTGAAGCTATCACCAATAATGACTATTTTGGTGAAATTGCTGCGATGGGTGATTCTGTTAAGATTATCAAAGAACCCGAAATCACCGTTAAGGCATATGCCCGTGGTACAACCATCACGCCGCAAGACCTTGACGATGAAGATTTCAACCTGACAATTGACAAAGCTAACTACTTTGCATTCAAGGTTGATGACATTGAAGAGGCACACTCACACGTTAACTTCCAATCTTTGGCAAGTGACCGTGCTGCGTATCGCCTCGCTGACCAGTTTGACCAAGATGTTCTTGGCTACCTGACTGGTTACAAACAATCTGCAATTCATGGTACTCCTGACACAGTTAACACTACTGTTAACGGGTCTAAGGCTGTGACAACTGCAGGTTCAGACGAACTGCTTTCAAGCATGAAGCTAGAAGCTGATGACTTTGGTGGTTCTTCAGGCTCGTCTATTGGTATTCGCGCACGTGCCGGTAATGACGGTGCAGTTTTGGGTAGCGGTAACGCATATCCTCTGCAGGTTATTGCACGTATGGCTCGTAAGCTTGACCAACAGAATGTTGACTCACAAGGCCGTTGGCTTGTAATCAACCCAATCATTAAAGAAATTTTGATGGACGAAGATTCACGTCTGTTCAACAATGACTTTGGTGGTTCAGGTCTGATGAATGGTCTGGTTTTGAACAACCTGCACGGTTTCCGTGTTTACGTTTCTAACAACCTTCCTGAGATTGGTACTGGTTCTTCCACAACTGGTGGAACTAATGCATCAAACTACGGCTTGATTGTTGGTGGTCATGATTCTGCTGTTGCAACTGCAGAGCAGATTAACAAGACCGAAACTTACCGCGACCCTGACAGCTTTGCTGACATTGTACGTGGTATGCATCTGTATGGCCGCAAGATTCTTCGTCCTGAAGGAATTGTAAACGCCAAAATTAACCTCGTGTAAGAAAGGGAGATAAGTTATGGCTCTTGGTGATAACACTCTAGCGACTGCACGTGGTAATTCACAGCGTGGTCGTAATCCGTACATGGTTCAGACAACTCTGAACTTTGCAACAGCCCTTTCAGATAAGGGTTCTGCTCTTGCTGCTGCTGACGTAATTCCTGTCATTGCAGTTCCTGCTGGAACCATGATTCTGAATGCTGGTGCGCAAGTTGTTACTGCAACTGACGCAACTGCAACAACTGTTGACATTGGTACTGGCGTTGATGCTGACGTATTTGTAGATGGCTTTAATGCAAAGTCTGCTGCTGATACATATGCAGATAACGCTGCTGCATTCCAGCCGCTAATTGCGACTGCTGCAGACAACATTGATGTAACGGTTGCTACTCTGACAGGTACACTTGCCGCTGGTAAGTTGCGTGTTTGGGCAATCCTCATGGATGTAACTGATGCTGGTGAAATGGCTGCTGATGAAGTAGACCGTGACACTCTAGCTTAATGTAGCGTGAGGGGGCAGGATGACTTGCCCCTTCACTTCTTTCTTTTAAGGATTTAATATGGCATACGATTATGTTGGATTAACAAACGAAGTTATTGCACGTATGAATGAAGTGCCTTTGACCAATGCTAATTTTGCTACGGCAAGGGGATTTCAAATTCAATGTCAAAACGCTGTTAATGATGCCATTAACTATATTAATTCTCGCGAGTATGGATGGCCTTTTAGCCACAGCACACATACCGAAGTATTGGTAGCAAATCAAACTCGCTATACTATTCCAGCCGCAACGCAGCACGTAGACTACGAAACATTTCGTATAAGTAGGGACAGTGCGCTTGGGGTATCAGGTGTTTCTTTGCGCCTTCTCGACTATAAAGAATATGTAGATAAGCAGATTGACCAAGAAACTACGTCTGGTGTAGGCGGTGTGCCTATCTATGTTTTCCGCACACCTGACAACAATTATGGTTTATACCCATACCCTGATAATACATATGAATTAAAGTACGAATACTTTGCACGTCCTACTGCGTTAGTAAATGCAACCGATGTGCCTACAATACCAGAACAGTTTAGGTATGTTATTGTTGATGGCGCAACTGCATTTTCTTACCAATACCGTGGTGAAGCCCAGCAATATGGAATTAACTTTGCACGTTTTGAAGATGGTATTAAATACATGCAGTCTATACTACTAAATAGAACAGATTATGTGAGGTCAGTTTATATACCACACTCACAAAGGTACGGTATTAACGTAGCTGGATTTTAAGGGAGTTTAAAATGGCAGATGAAACTGGCATATCTCCCTACTACTTTCCGTTAGAAGGTGGTTTGGTTCTTGACCAGCCTACATTTAACATGGCTCCGGGTATGGCACTTGAGTTGCTTAACTTTGAGCCTGATATTAAAGGTGGTTATAGAAGAGTCGATGGGTATTTAAAATGGAATCCTGATGTTGTTCCATACACTGCAAGTGACACTGAGCCTGTGCTTATGTCTGCTTACTTCAGTGGAACAAACAGTGTAATCGCCGCAAGAGGAACTAGCGTTTATCGTGGTGGCACAACAGGTGCTTGGACAGCAATTGATACAGGTAGAACTGGTGCAGGTAAGTACACACATTACAGATATAACCTAAACGGAACAGAACATATTATTTGGGCAGACGGTGCAAACCATGCTTCTAAATATGATGGCACTACTGTAACTGACTTAAATGCTACTGGCGCACCTGCAAACCCTAAATATGTAATAGGATACAAAAATACATTTTTCTTTGCGGGTCATTCTGCTAATAAAGAAGAAGTTATTTTTACAGCACCATACACAGATAATGATTTTAGCGTAGCTAATGGTGCAGGCTCTATAAGAGTAGACAGTGAGATTACAGGACTATTTCCGTTTCGTAACGAACTATTTATTTTTTGTGAAGAAAGAATTTTTCGATTAGTAGGAAACAGTAGCGCAGACTTTAACTTACAACCAGTTACAAGAGATGTAGGCTGCTTAAACGGATTCACTATTCAAGAACTTGCTGGTGAAATTATATTTCTAGGCAAAGACGGTTTACGTACTGTAGCTGCGACTGAACGGATTAATGACGTTAATCTTGGTACAATTACAAAACCAATCCAAGAAAGGTTTAGCAATCTTCCAGATATAAGTCAATTTAGTAGTGTGGTCGTACCAAGTAAGACACAATATAGATTGTTTATGACAAACACCAGCCTTTTTAATACGTCTAGAACACGCGGTATATTAGTCGTATTAAAAGAAAAAGGCTTTGAGTTTTCTGAAATTGAGGGTATTCAACCATCTTGTACTGATTTTATAACTATTCAAGGTGAGTCATATGTTCTTCATGGTGGATATGATGGATATGTATATCGTCAAGAGCAAGGAAATACATTTGACGGCGTAGCAATTAAAGGAAGATATCGTTCACCTGATATGACTATGGG
>Ga0208898_1003052_pt1 | contig 9977 bp, 11 predicted proteins | sample VirMetDEL_Mar_4_FD_184513 | JGI IMG/M metagenome (GOLD analysis project Ga0208898, IMG submission 184513) | Aqueous microbial communities from the Delaware River and Bay under freshwater to marine salinity gradient to study organic matter... | ecosystem: Environmental > Aquatic > Marine > Coastal...
CTTCATCGTGTAACCCCAGAGAACGCAATGCCTCTGATGCACCTTTTTTAGCTGCTCTGTCTAACATTGCTTCTAGCTCTTCTGGGGTTATCTGTGACATTGATTATGCTGCCTCTTCTTGTGGTTCAGTTTTTAGAGATGTACTTAGCATATTCATAAATGCCCCACGACCTACGTTAAGCTGATCTAAGTTAAACTTAGTGCTATTAATCTTACGATCTAAATCTATAACGTGATTAATCAGAACTCTTTGTTCATCTGTAAAGTCTTCTACGTTGTATTCTACTTCATCAATCGTAATGACTTGTGTTTTTTTCTCTGTCATTAGTCTTTCTCCTTTTTAAGTTATACTACCAAGGTACTCCTGACCCTGTAGTTGGGTTTTTGTCAGCTTCAATCTTAGCAGCAATAGCCGCTTCAACATCTTCCTGACCGACTTGAGCTTGCGCCCATGCAATACAGTTAGCTTCAGTCACACTATCGTAAGCAATGAAACCATCCGCATCCGCATCTGGTGAGTGGCCTGTTGTGCCATAGCTAGACGCAGAGTAATCACTGTCTACGCCTGTGCAACGCCAGTGGATTACAGTAATGCCACCGTCTGCCAAGTTACGTTCTGTCATTGGTACTGACCATGTGTAAGAGACTGCCATTGTTTATACTCCTTCTAATGCGTCTAGTCTTGCTTCAATAGAAGCCAATCGTTGTTCTGTTGCAGCACCAATGAATGACATCAACTGAGGATAACGAATACCTTTGCGGTTGCGTTCTTCACCAGTGTCTTCGTCCGTCCAATCAGATGAAATAAAGAAAGCATAATCGCCAGCATTCAACCCAGCGTCAGTCATGGCTTGCTCTACTTCCTGAGCAATTACACCTGTGTGTGTACGGGCTGCATCACCTTTTTCTGCAACACTGTCGTTCCACTTAAAGGTTTTGAATAGTTTGCTGATAGCTTTTGCTGCGGTGATCTCTGCATCTGTCAGCGATGCAATCTGTTGCTTTTCATTTTGGTCAGATGTTTGGATAGTGCCGTTGGCGGCGTAAATGTCATCCCATCTTGCCGAAGAACCGCCTAAATCTTGGTCATTATCGTTATCAGCACCTGTACTGGTGCTTGGTTGAACTGCATTACCTATAAGCTTAATACCTTTGCCATTTGAAGAACCACCTATAAAAAGATAACTACTAGCAGTCCCAATACTCCCCACAGGTGCACCGTCTTTGGCTAGTGTCAAAATACTACCATCGGAGGAAAGGCGGTTCAAGTACAATGGCTCACCGCCGCTGCGAGTGTGATAGGCAAAACCAGCACTAGTTAGACCATGACCTGTGGTGGCGGAATTATTAGTCGTCTTACCCACCAGCAAGTTACCGCTACTTTCGATGCGCATACGTTCTGAGCCGTTAGCACCAAAGTATAGGTACTCACCAGAGTTACTGTAAATTACATATCCACGGTCATCATCAGCTGTATCCCCAAACACAAGACCCGCTAAATTAGATGTACCCGATGTAATAGACATAATTGCATTATCAGTAGACTTTTCTAAACTTAATTCTCTTGTGGGCGAAGTCGTCCCAATACCAACATTACCGCTGCTAGTGATGCGCATGGCTTCTGCGTTGTTAGTGCCAAAATTAATATTTGAACCTGAGACTTGGCCAATCCAAGTTGAGACTGTGCCATCTGAAAATTGAAGTGTACTAGAACGTCCAGATGCTTCCGATCTAATTGTGACAGCAGCATTCCCCCCCGATGCTGTTGAAGTACCAGAAGTAGACACATGCAACGGAACTAAAGGCGAATCTGTCCCAATCCCCACGTTCCCGCTGCTGTCGATGCGCATGGCTTCTGACCAAGTGATAGCAGCGTCAGCAGTTCCAGATGCCACAACAGACCATGTATGCACACCATTAGATGCGTCCATCAAATATTGTGTTGCGTAGCGACTATCAATGTATTTCCAGCCACCAGAATAATAAGCGTTATTTGTTAAGCGAGCATCACCATTGGTATAACTTGCTAGTGAGGCTTGCTGTACCTGCAAAGGTGTATAAGTACCCCAAGTTTCAGGAACAACCCCAATACCAACATTACCACTACTGTCGATACGCATGCGTTCTGAGCTATTTCCAAAAAACGCTAAGTCATCAGATGATGCTGGCATATAGGTGAACCAGTCAGTCGATGACGTACCACCGCCAATCTGAACGCCAACTTGGCCTGTTGTTTGGTTTGCACGCTCTACACGCATATATGCGTTGCCTGATGTGGTGCTTACTTGCAGTGCATGTGCAGGATTTACCGTCCCAATGCCAACATTGCCGCTGCTGTCGATTCGCATGGCTTCTGTAGTGTTGGAAACATTAAACGCCAAATCACCAGCTGCGTTCCTGACCCTAATCCGATTTGTCGCCCCGCCACCGTTGTAGTCTAGGAAAAACGTAGTGTCATTTGCGTCACTGCTGTCAATTCTCAGTTGAGAATTATTTGCTGCGACAATGTCTACGCCCATTGAAGGCGAACTCGTCCCAATCCCAACATTACCGCTGCTGTCGATACGCATGGCTTCGGAAGCTAGTGTAGGGCCATATTCAAATCGCAAGGCATCGTCATCAGATGTTCTTAAAGCCCATTGCTTTGTTGCTGAATTTGTACCTCTAGTAAAGGCAACGGCACCGCCCTTTACACCATTTAAGCTTAAAGTCTTAGCATTAACACCAAAGCTATAAGGCGAATCTGTCCCAATACCTACGTTACCACTGCTGTCGATGCGCATGCGTTCTACTGTGCCGTTTACGCCAAACGTCATGGAGTTTGTGCCATGATCGTATGACAAGTAACCAGTATCTATATCAGCAGTATCACCAAAGAATATACGATTGTTGTCGCCAAGGTTATTGCCAGTATTGAGGTATATGTCCGTATTACCAGAACCTGTTATGTCTAACTTAGTACCCGTGATGTTTACACCTGTGCTGGTGGTGGCGAGTTTGGCTGCGTTGTCGTAATAAAGATTTACTGCGCCGTTACTGTTAAACGTAGCCATTGTTTCGCCAGCGGAGTAAACATAAACCCCACCGCCGTTAGTTGTGTTTAGTATTAAAGAACCATCACCAGCATCTTGCACATAACTATTAGACCCATCATGGTAAATCTGTAGGTCAGACCCAGCACCGAAGATGGCTTTGCGGCTATCCAAGAAATGTAGATCACCTGCACTTGTAAGACGCATACGTTCTGTAGCTGCACCAGTAGTATTAGTTTTAAATACAAGGGCAGTAGAGTTAGTAGAACTATCAAATGTATCTTCTGCCAATGCTTCAATAGATGCACCAACAAGTATAGCATCTGTACCACTAGCTTCATCAGGAGCACTAAACTCAATCTTACCTAGTACATTAGTTGCTTCAATAGTAGTGTCAGATGTTTGCAACGAAAGCACATAACCAGAGCCTGTCTTACCAATGGTGTTTTGTGAGAAGGTTACAACACCACTAGAAGAAATAGTAATTGCATCAGCATCAGAAGCAGAACCAATTGTGCCATCATTATCAATCTTAATACTACCAAGTGTAGCTACACCATCTAAATACATATCCTTAAACAAAAGACCACTTGTACCAATATCAAGTGTATTGGTAGTCTTAGGTTTAATTTCAGTGGCACTTGCTACAAAGTCTTGGACAGGACCAAGTACAGTAATAGGACCACCCTCTGCAGATGTTCCGTCATGCGTGTGTCCACTTGTACCAAAGGCACTTTCAATTGCGTCAAATTCACCATCTAAGTCTGCAGCATTGATAATGTTACCATCAGCAATGTTGTTAGATGTATCGTTACGAACATATCCCGTACCCATTATAGATTACCTTTCTTTAAATTTAAATTTGAGGGAAGCACTTGTAGATTCCAAGGTACATGAAGGCCACAGATATTTTTTCCTCTTATGGGAGTTATATGATCCACATGATATTTTTCACCTACTATAGATGACTGTTCTTTTGCAAGACTATAAATGTAATTCATCTTATCCCAATTTTTATTTGTCAGCCAACTAACAGCCCCATCTTTCTTACGTAAATCATTTCTTCCTGTGCAACCTTTAGCAATAGAGTAACAAAAATCTTTTGTTAAATTTCTAAAAGGCATTTTGGTTTACCTTCTCGTGTTTATACCAAATTCTATTGTAATTGCATCAAGAGAAAATGGAGGGTCTGTACTGTCTGATTCAAACTGTATGGACCCTGTAAATCCTGATCCAATTAATTGTGTCTCAAAAAGAGTTAAAAGTTTGGTACTAAATACAGCAGATGATCCATATTCAGCAGTGCCGTAAAATGCAACTTGTCCTGTACTGTTAGCAAAATTAATTTGTGTAGGTTGTATGCTATCTTTTTGGTCAAAGTCTAGTTTAAGACTCATATCAAATGAAACACTACCTTGTGGATCTGTATATAAAAATGCTTTATAAAACGTCTTACGAACTCGTGGATCATTAATTGGCATAAATGGAGTAGCAAAAGTAGTTTGTATATTAGCTCCATCAAAATTATTACCATCTTCCATTTGGTATAGATACCCATCATCATTACCAAATACAATCGTTTCTATATTTTGATAAAACCTACTGTCTGCTACATATGCACGTATGCCTCGTGTTTCTGCCCATGCCATACCCTCGCCACCTTGACCAGCAAACTGTGTGCCTAGTATACCTTGAGCGTTTTCCTGTGTAATGTTTGTATTATACCCTAGTATTCTATACTGAGATTTATTACGAATAACTACACTTGCAAAAGATGTGTTAGTTGAAATAAAACTTGTCACTTCTTTCTGTATTGTCTTGGATACGTTTCCAAGTCCAAAGTCACCAATACGATCTGTACCACTTAGTAGTCTTAAACCGTCTGGTCCTAAGAACATTACATCACCACCAACCTCTTGTATTGTATCTGTGTCTACACACCCAATGTCTAGTGTTATCGGTTGCAGGTTAAAGTCTGCAATGGTGTTACCAACTAACTGCAATATAGATGTTTCAGTAAATATAATTAACTGTTGTCTAAATATTATTAGTCCTGTTATTGTTGCTCCTAAAGATATTGTACCAGAACCTGCAGCCGCTGTAAAGTCATTATCTGTGTATGGAGCAGTAAAAGTTAATAAATTACTTTTGCCAAAGAACAGTTGGTTTTTAAAGTTGACTACAAAACTTGCACCATTAACGTCTGTAGGGACATCATTGAGTGCAGTAAACGTAGTGTTGTCGTATAGTGCAGGAACGTTAGTACCATCTACTATGGCAATTTTTTCTGTTCCTGTATAGTTATACCGTGCAAATCTAGTTTTACCAGCACTTTCTCTTGATGTACTTAAAAAAGTTATTGCGGCATCATCTGCTGGTGAACTGTCTAATGCAGGACTAATTGCTAGTGTAGCACCCCCAGAGATTACAGATGCATCTGCAGTTACCCTGTAAATTTTATCTACGCCAGCAATTTTAAATATATCATGTTGTTGTGGCGCAGAAGTTAAACCATCTACTACAAGACTTGAACCTGTTTGTGATGCACCATTTACAAGTACAGTACCATAACTAGGAACATTTATTTGTGTTATGTCACTAGAAGATACTTTAAATAAATCATCATTCTTTGCTACAATAACTCTGTCTAAAAATACGCCACAACCAAGCATAAGATAGTTTGACGCAGTGCTTGTAAACTCTACAGCATCACCATTAGAAGGAGAATTATCTGCATGTATTGTAGGTGTAAAGGTAAGTGCGGCTGTTCTTTCACTAGCATTATAGCTAACACCACCAGACGAAATAGTGTAAATGTCACTAAATGTAAGTTCTAAGTCTTCTGCAAGGTCTAGCCCTGTAGACAAAGTTACAGTGCTTCCACTTATAGATGATACTGTAACACCTGTTGGAATGCCTGTGCCACTTACATCCATACCTGCTTTAATTGTACCAACAACAGTGTCAACAATATGTGTGGTATTATCAGAGTCAGGAGCATTAAACGTTAGTGTAACATCATCGGCTATAGATTGTGCAGAGGATAGGACTATATTATTTTGGTCTGTAACTGTTGTTACTGTAACACCAGCATCAACGCCAGTTCCTGTGACAGTCATTCCTACAACTATACTTCCAACATTACCATCTACAGCAACGTTAGTTGAACTGGAAACTGTACCATTTACTACTGCAGTTGCTGTATTGTTTACTTGTGCAGTAGCGTGTGTAAGTTTAAAGGTATCACCAACAACAGGAGTAGTTCTAATGTTGGCTATGTTTAAAGTGCCACCAGATTGACTTGCACCATTTATTACAGGATTACCATACGGTGGGATAATACTACTGTTATATTTTGTATATCCTTGGATACGTCTATAACCACCCTCAATAGATGGCTCAAAGTTTTTAAGCACTCTAGCAGAACCTGGAGCATTAATACCCTGCTGCAAAGGACTCATATTAGTAACAAGTCCACCCTTAAACTCTACAGGGTATGTTTGTCGAGTTGATGGCATGTATTAAGAAACCCTAATAGTGCTATAAGAAGAGTTTGTTTGATTTATTACCGTTGATCTTAAATAATCATAACGGTTAATATAAAGACTTCTCATTTGTTTAATTTCAGAATCAAACCTTTGCTGAATCATAGCAGCTTCTTGACCCTCTCCCCTAAACATATAAGCAAAATGCATTGCACCATTTACAATTATGTATCTAAATTGTTCAGGTATACTAGGAACATCAGTAGCATTAATTAAATCTACAGGTAGCCTATAGTATTCATATACCAGCTCATAGGCATTATTTGGAGGAGCTATTACACCAAACTCTTGATTAGGAGTTCTAAAGATATACTCAGGTAAAGCTCGCACATTGGTGTTAGTATTGTATTCGTAATCTACATATTTTTCTAAATACTCTTCATAACTCATTAAGTTAAGTTTTTTAGTTGCATTGTTAAAAGTGTCATTTCTTTTAATACGAAAGCTATCAAAGTCAATTGTTTTTGCATCTGCAGGAAAAGCATAACGAACTGTACCAGCAGTTAATGTCTCTTCTGCCTCTACATGATTAAAAGGCCACTCGTATTCCTGCTGATTAATATACCGAATAGCAGAGTTGATTGCATCTTTAATCATACTATATTCACCAGTAGCATTAGCAAAGTTAGAAGAAGTAAGTTCTACCTCATTCAGTCTACGGTTTACGTCATTTACTAGACCAAGATAATCATAAGGCATTTAACGTTCCTTTATTCGTAACTTAATACTGCGTTCTGCTTGACTTCCAGTGCTATCGACCATATTACAAAAGAAAGTATACTCAATATTATTTGTACCGCCACCAATGTTTATAGTCGCTACTGTACTTGTATTAGTCTGAGATACGTTTTGTATATTATCAGTAGTTGCAGAACCAGACGCAACAGTAAGTGTTTGACCTGCAGCCAATGTAGTTTTAGTATCATATGCAGTAGATTTTACAGACCATGTAACTGAACTAATAGTAGCACTTCCAAGAAATCTTGACCAATCTACACTATAATCTAATTGTTCATCTGGGTCTTTATTAGGCCAACGAAAACTCATATTTAATCCTCAGTTGCGTACACAGTTCGTTCTGCAGAAGTAGACTGTCTTTCTATAAAAACTATTCTATTTTCTTGTGGCACTCTTACTGTCCTATTTGAGTCAAAAGCAGGTATAAAAACTAACCTGTTTTCTTCTGGTACACGTACTGTTCTGGATGATGAAGTAGACATTATGCTGCCTCTGCTATGTAAACTGTACGTCTACGGCTATACTGTTCTCTTACAGCTTGGAAGTCAAATATTACTGCAGTTGTAGTTATATTTCCTATAGTTCCTGTAGCTGATGTCGAATCTAAACGTTCTGATACTGCTGTTATTACACTTCCTACAGAGCCAGTTACACTTACACTATCAAGCCTTTCTGTAGTTTGATCTTCTACATCGTTTACTTGACCCGTAGCAAATACTGAAGAAAGTGTTATCTGTGAATCTGCATGTGGTGTAATTGCAGCTATTGTACCAGTAACACTTACACTTGCAAGTCTTTCACTAACTTTAACTTGAGATAATGCCTGTACTGCACCTGTAGCACTAACACCATCTGTAATACGTTCACTGATGTCAATTTCAAAACCACCAGCAGATACAGGTTCTATTGCTCCTGTAGCAGATACATCTGCAAGTGTAAGTTTATTATTGATCTGAAGTGTATTAATTGTGCCTGTGGCACTAACACTATCTAGTCTTTCACTGACCTTAACTTGAGCAAGTGCTTGTACTGTACCTGTTGCACTTACACTGTCTAGTCTTTCAGTAGTTTGATCTTCTACTGTACCTATAGCACCTGTAGCTGCTACACCAGTAAGGGTAGTTGATATATTTATAACACCATAACTTGATGTTCCATATACCCCTGTACCGTAACGTGCTGAAGCTGCTACTGTAGCCATAGCTTACCTCTTAGGCAATACGAATTACTGCGTTTGAACTATCGGGAGAACCACCGCCTGTTGGTGGAAATTCAATTGTTAAATCACCTGCTGTAGCACTTACTGTACCACCAAAACTAATTACTGCAATTGCACGATTAGATGCTGATGAATTGTAAATAAGACAACCATCTGCTGATGTTGTTACGTTTGAAAACACTTCATCTGCAAAATCTACAATTGCTGTAGAACCTGATAGGCTAATACTTGCGCTATCTAATGTTTGTCCACCTGCACTGTAATTAGTACCTGTAGCTTCATCATTTGTGCCTTGGGTCAATGATGTACCATCTCCTCCACTAGCACCATCGTATGTAGTTGTAGCAGCCCCATAATTTTCTGTAGGGGAAGCTTTAATAAGTGCAAGTTTTATTACATGAGTGTCCAAATCATGGATACCACCAAGTAACTCTTGTTTAAAACTGTTGCACATTGCTGTTGTAACGCCCATGTTTGGATTTCCTCTTTAAAAGTCTACACAGTATTCCATTCTAGTTATTTCTAAAACTGTGTCTTTATCTTGCCAAGTTGGAACGTAAACACATTCTATTTGTGTATACCCATTTTCTTTAGCGTAGTTAAATCTGTTATTTCCTATAGCACAACGATATTTTAAATTTGTGTCTACAAGTTTGTTAGGGTCTTGTCTGTGTGGTTGCTCTTGGCAATAAACCAAAAAAGTTTCTTGTGTCCAAACTATAGGAGGCCAAAGCATTCCATTGTCGTCTAATGATTTCTTTATAGCAGCTAAAAAGTTTCTATCTAATAAAGCAGCTTCATCCATTTGTGAATAGACTTCACTTATGTTGAATACCCTAACATCCCAAGCAGATAATTTATTTTTAGCCTTAAGTATCATTTAGATGTGCTAAAGGGGCCACCAGAAAGCAGCCCCTAAAGTTTGTTTATGCTAGTAGATCACGATCTACTTCAGCAGCTGCTCCTGTAGCACCCATAGGGGCATACACTACAAAGAACTTAAACGAACCTGCTGAAGGTGCGTTTGCTGCTGCAGTTAAAGCAGTGATTGTAGTAGCTGCAGTAGTAACATTTGTGATACCGTTTACTGTAGTAGTAGAGGCACCCAAAGTTTTTGCACCATTGATGTCTGCTGTTCCCAACAGATCGGTGTCACCACCTGTTACACCAAAGCTTACTGCATTGGCACCACCAATAGTAGCAGCTGAAGTACACTCAGCACCAGCGGCAAGAATTACACAGTTATTTGGAACCGTACCGATGTCGTGAGTTGAACTAGTTGTAAGAGAACCGAAAGCAAGCTCTGCGGTCTCAATGCGAGTTACGGATTGTAAAGCCATTGTATATCCTCCCTTACGCTGCGTTGTACTTGGCAGTAACGATTGCTTCTGGACGAAGGATCTTACGACCGTATAGGTGCATACCACGAACGATGTCAGCAAA
>Ga0208898_1003055_pt1 | contig 9973 bp, 14 predicted proteins | sample VirMetDEL_Mar_4_FD_184513 | JGI IMG/M metagenome (GOLD analysis project Ga0208898, IMG submission 184513) | Aqueous microbial communities from the Delaware River and Bay under freshwater to marine salinity gradient to study organic matter... | ecosystem: Environmental > Aquatic > Marine > Coastal...
CTTCTAAGAGTATTACAAGATTATTTCTACGCAAATACGGGAGCAAAAGATTTAGGTAAATTGTTAAAGGGTTTAGTACCCTTAAAATCTAAATTCCCTAGATTATTGGATCCCGCTCAATCCAAAGACGTAGGAGGCAGTGGAAAACCTTGGCAAAGCGAATATGAGGGATATGCGTGGAGAGGAGCGACAATGCCTCTAAAGGACCTTCAAAGACTTATCCCACAATCTAGATTAGTTGGCCAGGCTAACGAAAAAGACCCCAAAAGAATCCGAATCGACGGGTTCGCTATCGACGATCCTAATTTCGTTTATAAATCCAGGGGCGATTATGGGTTTACCTCGTTCTCACTCGACGCATACACTGCAGATAATTTCAAAGGCCAGTTTGAAGACGATCGCGTTTCCGTTGTATACGGTGTTAAATTAACTGATCCTAATTTGATCATGAATCCCGATGTGTCCAACCTGTTAAGCAAATATAAAGAATACGAAACGCTATATGTCGGTGATAAGGTCAAACCTGACGTTATAATGGTTACTGATAGACGTATCAAGGGCCAATTTCAAGACGACGCTAGAATCTCTAAATTTACCGATAAAACCGACAATCCTAACCCTGTTGCTTATTTTGATGATTGGAAACGCACCGCAAAACTCCAACCACCTAGCAAATACGTTGGGTTAAACGAAGATACTAAAATGAAATCATTATATCAAGTATATACGGAGATACAACTAGGTGAGATCGGCAACTTAGAGCCTTCCAAGGCATTACCATTTGAGTTAAAATATGATAATACTCGCTCTATAACTGATAGAGAATCTGGGAATAGCTACGTAGATGGATTTCAAGAATATACTTTTAAGCTTCCAAGCGGTACAAGAATGGGAGTAATTTTACGCTATGAAGGAGATGGAAAAGTACGAATTGATTTCAACCCTATAGGAATGGGTGAAATACCTGTTTTAGGTGATACTTATAAATCTGCCTACACCATTATGAACACTGTAGGTACTATTGTAAAACAATCACTTAAAGACACTCTAGAAAAGGGTAAAACAACAACTTTAGTAACCGTTGGAAAAAACGAATACAATAAAAAGAATCCTGAACAACGCCAACAACTTTATACCTTATTCATCAAAAAGGCTTTTCCGGGAGCAGTAATTCACAAAAGTGGTATGTTTACTAAACTACCTGATGATTATACTAAATATCTTAATGAGAATGAAGTATATACGGAGATACAATTGAGTGAGGTAGGTGAGGGAACTTCGGAGCCGTTTGAATACAAAGAAAATTTTAGAAAAGGTAATACATTCTCATACCTTATTGATGCTTATACTGAACAAGATGATCTTGAAAGAAGTATTCCTATTCGTTTACAAGGTATTTCTTTTAGAGAGCGTGTTTCTGACGATATGGAAATAGATCGTGAAGAATATTTTAATTTTTTAGATAAGCCTAAAGGTACTATTATAGATGGGTATGAAATTATTTTCTCTATTGCTGATGCCAAATCTGGGGATACTTTTAACCTTGTTAATGATAAGGTTTATATGTTCCGCTTAATGGCTACTATTAAGGAAATTTTACAAAAAGAATTTGGCTCTAATCCACCCGATCTTTTAAATTATTCTCCTACTAAAGAAGGTAGTGAGGCAGTAGAAGATACGGGAAGACATAAATTGTACTCTATTTTTATTAAAAAAGCATTCCCAAATGCTAAAATGTTTGTAAGTGATGTTGATGAAGAAATTTATTTTAAGCTTAAGTAGCATCGTTTTACTTTGTTGTACTGGTTGTGTAGGTCCTAAATCATGTGAGGCGTACTCTCAATGCGACGAATTGTATATGAACGATTATAATTGCGTAAAAACGCAAAGAAATGCGTATTTACCTACATATAACACATATAGAGATTATTATCCTAATACTCAAACTGTTTATTACTATCCTGTTTATATTCCCACAACAAACCACCCTTCTCATACCGAACAAAGACCTACAAGAAACGGAAAACGTCCTGGTAGTACTACGAGAAATACTAATAATTAATAAAGTATATACGGATCTATAGAAAGGTGGTGGGTACTTAAACTGGCTTTTGGGATATTTATTAATATGGCAACATCCTATACAAGATTACAATTAAGAAGCTTTCAAACCTCATCTGCTGATTTCGCTGGTTCTACTGCTTATACTTTTACTTTAGAAAATAATAATAATTCTACTGCTTATTTTGCTATAGAAGGAAACGAGTACTGGAATGGTACTCGTTTTGTGTATAAGGATGTATTTCATTCTGCTTCTTTATCGTCGTTATCTAATTGCACGGTAGTTAGTGGCTCTACGAATGCTGCTTTTATAATTAATCCTAATGCTACTGCAAGTTTTGATTTTACTCCTACGGCTTTAATTGCTAAAGAACAAGTAAAATTTTCTGCACCTAATACTATTGTTTATAGTGTAGCAGATTTAACAGCTTCAGGTTCTTTATTAGGGGTGGATTTAGCAATTACCCCTTAATTTCTTCAAAAACCCCTATATGTATTAATATGACACCAGGAGTAAATGATCCAGGACCTTGGCAATGGTACGTAAAACGACCAGATAATAGAGATTTATCTATAATGGAAGTTAAACGAAAGTACATGCATGAGCAACTTTTGTTTGAAAATTACATTAGCACATTAAATACTTTAAATACAGTAAGTACAGCTGCTGCAGGTGCTGCAGGAGGCCCTGCACCTGGTGGAGGTGGGACCCCTGAAACTCCTGAAGTGGAAATTTTAACTGAAAGTGGAGATGCCATTTTAGCAGAAAATGGTGATTTCTTAGTAACCGAATAAAAAGCAACATTAAAAAATGGCAACTATAAAAATATCTGAATTAAACCCTATAGCATCAGGAAGTGTTATAGGTAATAATGTAATTCCCCTAGTAAGTGGGGGAGCTACTAATAAGATTTCTGTGGATGATCTTCAAGGAAAATTAAGAGGTCCTTCTAATAGCATTTGTGCTACTCAATCTAATAGTACTTGCACACAGCATGTATTGGGGGTTCAAAATAAAATTAATGCTTGTGGAGTTGTTTCTATTGTACCTAATTTATCTTCTCCAAATACTTACGACGGTACTTGTATAAATAGTGCTTATAGCTCGATTTTGGGAGGGGTAAATAATAAAATTGAGGGAAATTTCGTAAATTATATCTTCAATTCAACCTCATATTATTGTGAAAATAGTACCAACCTTATTGCAGGGGGGGCTAATTCACAAATTTGTAATAACGGAACAAGAACAAATTATAGTTCAGGAGGAGGAAATAGTATAGTTGGAGCAGCTATGTCTTCTGTAACACATTTGGATTGTGGTTACCAGCCTGCTCATAATACTATTGTAGGGGGGCAAAGAAATACTATTGCACAATTTAATACCTCAGGGGGAAATGCTTATACAAGAGATAATGCTATAATAGGTTCATATCGTTCTAGCATTCAAACTGGCGCAAGTGCATATGTCAATTTACGATGTAATAGAATAATAGGATCTTCACGATCTACAATTATTGGGTTAAGTACCACTTTTAATGCAATGGAAGAAAATTCCATAATAGGAGCTGCTTATAGTTATATACGGAATGAAAGTGGGAATGTAAGTTATAAAGGATTAAAGGGGAATATTATCTTGGGAGGAAACGGTGGAATAATAAGTACTAATAATTTAGGGGCTTCGAACCTTAATTCTATAGTAGGGGGATGTGGTCATCAAATAAAAAATAATTCAAAAAATAATGCTATATTAGGAGGATATACTTCATGTATAATAGATTCATCTTTTGGATCGGCTACAGTAGCGGGATGTAATAATTTTATAAGCAGTAGTATAAGCTCAACTATTATTGGAGGGTGTGCAAACAGAGTAGAATCTTTTTGCTATGCTGTCATTGCTGGAGGGGTTGGGATAAAAGCTAGAGCCCACTGTGCACTCCATGCTGATAATTTATTATTAGAGACAGGCTCAATCCCAACTGTAGATCCAGGAATACCAGGTATGTTGTATATTGCTGGAGGGGCTCTTAAAGTATCAGGATGTTTATAATAAAAATTTAGAAAAATGATTATTTTAATAGAAACAAATATAGTAAATTTATTAGAAGAAAAACCAAAATCTAGCAAAATTGAAGATTTGACTAATGGTTTAATTTTAATAAACCATCTTAAAACCCTTTTAAAACCCGAAGATAAGGATAAAGAACATTCAAGAATTAGAATATTTAAAAATCCTTATAAAGTAGTTTATGTTATAAAAGGAGATAAAACTATAATTCCTGAAAATGCTTTAGATACTTCATTAATAGATAATTTAATTAATGAATTAAATTCTTTATAAATAACTTGGAATTATAAAATAAGTTTTGTATTATTGGTTCTATGAAAAAAAATTATACAATCTTCCATATTGAAGGAGGGCTGGGAAAACATGTGGCTGCTACAGCTGTAGCTAAATGTATTAAAAATGCCTATCCTAAAAAATCTCTTATAGTAGTATGTGCTTATCCTGAGGTTTTTTTGGGTTTAAATTTTGTTGATAGAGTTTATAAAATAGGGAATACTCCTTATTTTTATCAAGATTATATTGAAAATAAAAATAGTCTTATTTTCAAACATGAACCTTATTTTACTACAGAACATATTAACAAAACTTTACCATTAATTGAAAATTGGTGTAAATTATATAATTTAGAATATAATAATGAAAAACCCCAAATTTCTTTTAACTTAAGACAAAAACAATATGGATTTAATAAATGGTTAAGGGAAAAACCTATTATGGTTATTCAAACTAATGGGGGTCCTTTAAACCAACAACCTTACCCTTATTCATGGACACGTGATATACCTTATAATATAAGCCAACAATTAGTAACAACTTACTCAGAAAAATATCACATAATCCAAATTTGCAGAAATCCTTCTCAAGCTTTACAGGGATGTGAAGTTATAACTGAAGAGTTAACAAATATGGAATTATTTTCTTTATTAATCCACTCAGAAAAAAGAATTTTAATAGATTCATGTCTTCAACATGCCGCTGCCGCTTTAGATCTCCCTTCTTCAGTTTTGTGGATTGGTACTTCATCTAAAATTTTTGGATATGAAATCCATAATAATATTAAAGCTATACTTCCCAAAGGAATAAAACTTCCAGATAGTTATTTATTTGATTTTGAATTTTCAGGACAATTACATGAATGTCCTTTTATAGAAAATGATATTTTTGATTTAAACCAAATAATTTCTTCTGTTGAAGAAAACTAAAAGATGAAACAGCTATATTTTCAATCATCTCTCCCTAGAGCGGGGTCGACTTTGCTCCAAAACATAATTGCGCAAAACCCCGATTTCTATTGCACTCCTACTTCAGGGGTTATAGAGTTTGTAAATTCGGCAAGAACTTTATATTCTCAGAACTCTGAGTTTTTAGCTCAGGACTCAAAAGAAATGGAAAAGGCTTTTAAAGGATTTTGTGCTCAAGGATTACAAGGGTATTTTAATGCACTTACCGATAAACCTTGTGTATTAGATAAAAGTAGAGGATGGGGGTATCAGTATAGATTTTTAAATTCTTTTTATCCTAATCCTAAAATAGTTTGTATGGTAAGAGATCCTAGAGATATTTATGCATCTTTAGAAAAAGCATACAGAAGAAACCCACATAAAGACCCAGGTTTAGTAAATTTTACTGAGATGAAAAATACTACAGTAGAAAAAAGGATTGATTCTTGGTCTCAAGGGTTACTTGTAGGTCTTTCATTTGAAAGAATTTATGAGATAATTAAAAATGGCACAGATAAATACATACATTTTATAAAATATGAAACATTTACACGTCAACCCGAAAAAGAAATGCGTAAATTATATAAGTATTTTGAATTACCCCATTTTGAACATGATTTTGATAATATCCAACAATTAACCTATGAAAATGATGTAATGCATGGGATTTTTGGGGATCATCAAATAAAAACAGGAAAAATCATTCCTTCTAAAAGTGAAGCTAAAGAAATTTTAGGAAACCATGGAGCAAATTGGGTAAAAGAACAATATACATGGTTTTATGATTATTTTAGATATACCTAAAAGGACATCATATTAAAGTCATACGAAAATTTGGCTGCGCAGGAAGCCGTTCGTATATTTACAGGGTAAGGTTGCGAGCGAGTCAAGACCGATCATTTAAATTAATTAGTTATGGAAGATTTGATGTTCCAAGCCCAGCAAAAAGAAGTTGAATTCTTGAACGACGAGCAGATTCGTGAGGTCTGCCCAGTTGCCTTCAGTGAAGGCGCAAGTAGTGAAGTTTCTAAGCACTACACCCACATTCCAACCAACCAAGTCATTGATGACATGCGTAAATTGGGTTGGGGAGTAATTGAAGCCAAGCAGGTTGCTGCTCGTAAAAAGCAAACCAAAGGCTATCAAAAGCACATGCTTGTTTTCCGTCACCCAGATTTGATGGTTGAAGGAAAAGATGGTGATAATGTTTGGCCCCAAATTATCATGACTAATTCCCATGACGGGAAAAATTCGTTCACATTCCAAGCAGGTATGTACCGATTTGTTTGTTCAAATGGGTTGGTAATTGCCGATGAGGAATTTGGTTCAATGAAAATCCGTCATATGGGTTATGATTTTGAAACATTGCGTGAAACAATCAATGAGATGGTAGATAAATTACCATTGACAGTTGATAGCATGAATCGATTTAAGAATACCGAGTTGACTAAGAATCAAAAATATGATTTGGCTCGTAAAGCCCTTGAAACACGATTTAAGATTCAAGAGAATCAAAAAGTTGATCAAGTTTATAAAATTGACCTGGATCAGTTCCTTACCCCAGTTCGTGATGAAGATAAGGGTGATGATTTGTGGAGTGTATTTAATCTCGTACAAGAGCGTGTAGTTACAGGAGATTTTGATTATGTTTCCGGTGCAAAAATGCGTAAAGCTCGTGAGATTAAGAACTTTAAGCAAGACTTAGATGTAAATAAAAAACTTTTTGCAGTAGCTCAAGAGTTTGCTGCATAAAGAACTGCCATGTTGTTTGAGGGGGGAGTGAGAGCTCCCCCCAATTTCAAAACTTGATTAAAATGAATCCTAAAAAAGCCACTACCGAAGACGTTGTTGAAATGATTTTGGAACAAGCCGATATGTTTAGTTTACGCACTGAAGTAAGATCTACTGCTATTGCAATTCTAAAAGAAAATCCTAACATGGATACAGGTTCAGCTTATTTGATGGCTGCCATTGAATGGGATGTTACTTGATAAATGCACTTTAGAACAGTTAACAACCAAGTTGTAAATCCTATTTCTTACACTGCTAAGATTATACAGGATAACCCATTTGCGGAAATTCATATTGGAACAGATTCCCAACGCAATGGAGAAGGTGTTTGTTATGTTACTGCTATTGCTTATCGCTATCCTATGAAGGGTGTACATTATATTTATAAACGAATTCAAGTTCCTCCTGTTAAGGATAATTTTACTCGCTTATGGAAGGAAACGGAAATGTCTTTAGATATGGCAGAAAAAATTTCTCAAAATTTCCCTCGACTCCAATTATCTATAGACATGGACTACAATGATGATGAGTATTATGCTAGCAATAAATTAGTTGCAGCTGCTAAAGGATGGGCTAAGGGTTGTGGGTATAAAGTTAATATAAAACCACATAAGCAAATTGCGACAAGAGCCGCAGACTACCATTGCAAATGAAATACTGGACATATACAACAACTATAGAAAACTTAGAAGTTAATTATATTTATAGCCATAATGGACATAAATAAAATATTTGGTGCTTTTAATTCTGAAAAGGATGAAAATGGGTTTCCTATACCTAAATTTTTAAAAGATATAGAAGAAAACCATCCCAAATATTTTTTAGGTATGTTTAAAAAATTAATAAATAGTCACCTTAATTATCAAAAAGGATTAATTCAAATGTTCCAAATGGCTGATCCTAAATTAAATGTTGAAGACATTGAGGCTGCAGGTGAAAATTTGTTATATAATAGAGCTTGGGAATATATTAAAAATTATGATTTAAAAGATAAATATTCTCAAAAAACTTTATTAAAAGAAAAATCAATTGAGCTAGAGCATGCATTTGTATCTGCTATAGTTTATTTTGAAAATCAAGAAGAATATGAAAAGTGTGCTTTTCTTAAAAAATTCCTTGATTTTCTAGATTCTGTTTCGTAACTTCAAATTAAATTTATGTAAAAATGTATTTTAGAGACCACATCACCAGAAAACTCGAAAATCTCGAGGCAAAGTTAAAGCATATCGAATTTCATGCTACTAGAGGAAATGGAAGTGAAATTATTAAGGTTAAGAATGAATGTGAAGACTTAGTTGAGGACTTGAAGGCAGCTGTTGAAAGAGAACCTCGTACTCCAAACGAACAAAACAGATATTAATGCTTACAGCCGAACAAATTCAATCCAATTGGGAAGAATTCTGCTCAAATATTGAGAATTATATTTCTTCTCCCCGTAAGGAAAAACTTCTTGAGTTTTATAAAAAATATGAGGACCGCATCATGATGATGCCTGCTGCTCATAAAAAAGAATACCACAATGCTTTCCCAGGTGGTTATGTTGAACACGTAAATCGAGTTGTTCGTTGTGCTCTTAAACAATATAATTTGTGGGAAGAAGAGGGAGCAGATATGACTACTTTTACTAAAGAAGAATTAGTTTTTTCTGCTATCAACCATGATTTGGGTAAAATGGGAGATGAAGAACATGAGTCTTACATCCCCCAAACTGATAAGTGGAGAAAGGAAAAATTGGGAGAAGATTATATGTTTAATAAGCAAGTCCCATTTGCTTCAGTCCCCGATCGAGGTTTATTTATGCTTCAATCACATGGTGTTCAATACTCATTTAATGAGATGTTAGCTATTCAAACTCATGATGGTTTGTATGATGAGGCTAATAAAAAGTACCTCCATACCTTTATGCCCGAACAAAAACCACGTACTTCACTTCCATTTATCCTCCACCAGGCGGATTTAATGGCTGCTCGTATTGAATTTGAACGTGAGTGGTTACCTAAGTTTAAAAACCCCGTGCCTACTCAGAAGGAAAATTTTACATTAACGAAAGAAGCGAAAAAATCTACAAAAGACAAAGCACTTTCACAACTTGAAAGTAAGGGTTTAAAAGATTTATTTGACAAATTATGATAGAAACAATTATTATAAGTGTATTAGGGGTTTTGGTTGTGGTCTTAGGATTCACAACCTTTAACCTTCTTAAGAAGAACGAAAAACAAGAAGACATTCTTGCTAGTTATATAACCTATCTTGATCAATTTAGTAGAATAATAGAACTCTCAGATGAAAGACTCAAAAAAATTGATGAACGAGGAATTTTTAAAAGTGATGATGAGATAGGGTTCATGTATGAACAAATCAAAGAACTTCAGAGAGTTCTATCCAATTTTAGGATAGAAAAATTATGAGCGAACCAGTAAAAAGAAAAAGAAAGAAAAAAAGTAAAAATCAATATTTTACTCAAGCAACAGAGGACGCTATTGTTAGATACAATAGCTCTTCTGATCCCGAAGAGCGTAGTGAAATCTATCGTAAGGATATTCATTATGCTTTTTTTAAACTTACCGAAAATATAATCCATACTTTTAAATTTTATTATACCGAAGTAGATGATATTGAACATTTACAACATGAGGTAATTACGTTTTTATTAGATAAAATTCATTTATTTGATCCTACACGTGGGGCAAAAGCATTTTCATACTTTGGGACAATTGCTAAACGATATTTGATTATACAAAATACTAAAAATTATAAAAAAAGAGTAGATAAAGCCCCAGTTGAGGAATTACATCACAATTTAAGTTATTCATATGATTTAGATTATGACCCTATG
>Ga0208898_1003056_pt1 | contig 9972 bp, 6 predicted proteins | sample VirMetDEL_Mar_4_FD_184513 | JGI IMG/M metagenome (GOLD analysis project Ga0208898, IMG submission 184513) | Aqueous microbial communities from the Delaware River and Bay under freshwater to marine salinity gradient to study organic matter... | ecosystem: Environmental > Aquatic > Marine > Coastal ...
AATTATTTTGAAATTATATATGGTGATAAACCTATGAGACCATATATAGATATAGATGGGCAAATGAATGATATAACTAATGAAGAATTTAATAATTTGGATTTAGATATTTTAAATAAACTTTGCACTTTGAATGATTGCTCTATTATGACAAGTAGTAAATATGGTTGTGTTGATAAATCAGAGGTCATTAATAAATTGAGTTATAGATTAACATTTTATAATGAAACTTGTAAAGATAAAAATGATTGTAAAAATTATATTGAATCTGTAAAATATCCTATGATAAAAAGATTGTTAGGAGATATTATTGATGTAAATGATAAAAAAAAATATAATTCTCTAAATGTTGATTTTAGTGTTTATAGAAGTAAAGGTAAAATGAGATGTGTTAATGCTTATAAAAATATTTATGATAAAACAAGAATTAATAGATTGGTTAAAGGAAATATTGAGCAAACAATTATCTATGCTAATTATATGAACTCTTTAGAGCCTGAGCTTGAAACTAAAGGAGAACCCATTCTTCTAAAAAATCAAAATGAGATTATTGAAATTAAACCATTAGTCCAGTCTAAAAAAATAAATAAATTACAACAAGAATTATACAAGGAAAAAGAAAATCAAAAAAATGAAGATAATATGTATGATGATTTGATTGATTTTTATCATTCTTATTTTTTGAATGATTTGTTAAATGTAATCAATATTAAAAAGTTAGAACATCAAGATTGGGTTAAAGTTGTATTGAGTTTTAAAAAATGTGATGGTGTATTTGAAGATTTGATAGATTGGAATAAAAACCATAAAAATTTTAATATTGATGGATTGACCAGTTTATGGGAACAATATACAGATGAAGAAAATGAAATGTCAATTGCTACTTTAAAACACTATGCGGAATTAACAAATAAAAAAAGATATATTGTTTGGAATCAAGTTTTATATAAAACACTTGATATATGTAATGGTGTATTAGAAAAAAATCTCGCAAAATTATATATTGCCGTTAATACAGATAATTTAATTTCACATAATGATAATTTCTATGTTTTTCAAAAAAATAAATGGAATAAATGTAATAACAATAAATTTTCTGTATTAAGATACAATTATAGTGAAGTTATGGAAAAATATTTTAAAGATATACTCAAAAATTTAAAAAAAGTTATGAATGACTATGATTCATTACTGGAAACTCAATCAAGTAAAGAATTATTCGATAAACAGGAAAGTTTCCGTAAGCATTATAATAGAATTTCAGAAGTTAAATTGTTAACTGGAAGAACCCAATGGATTAATAATGTTCTTAAAGAAATAAGAAATATTATGGAAGTTAATAAAACGGATAAGGATTTATTTGATAAACAACATCATTTATTTTGTTTTACTAATGCTATTTTTGATTTAAATACTGGAGAGAATGTTGAACCTAATAAAAAATTATATATTACTATGAACTCTGGTAAAAGATATTATGAACCAACAGAAAAGCAGATTAATACAATTCATAATTTGTTTGTTTCTATCTTTCCAGACCCTGAAATTCGCAAATGTTATTTGTCTATATTGAGAACTGCTCTATCAGGATACAGATTAGAAAAAATTGTTGTAGCAAACGGTAATGGTCGAAATGGAAAAGGTCTTATTAATGAATTAACAGAACATCTTTGTGGAGATTATTTTTACAAACTACCTGTTGATGCTCTAACAAAAGATATAAATATGGTTGGAGCTAATCCACAATTCGCAAATCTAAACAATAAAAGGTTTGTTGTATGTTGTGAGCCAGAAGATAGTCGAAGTATTAAGATGCATACAGCAAAAGAAATAACTGGTTGTAATACATTGAATGCTCGTGGATTATATGAAAGTGAAACAAAAACCAATCTACTATTAACATTAGTTATTGAGGCAAATAAAAGACCTGAATTATCTGGGAGAATGGATAATGCAATTTTAAATAGATTAATTGATGTAAATTTTGTCCATTCATTCAGTGATAATCCTGATTTAATTAACAATATTGATTGTTTTGAAGAAAATAGACTATATAAACAAGATACCTTTAAAGATAAACATTATTGTGCTCTATTTAAATATATACTAATGAATGCTCCAAATAATTTATATGTTCCAGAAGTAGTTAAAATTAGAAGTAAAGAATATGTTGTTGAGAATGAGGACTTCTTTGGCTGGTTTAATGAAAAATATGTTATTACTAATGATGTTAATAATGATATAGTAAGAGTAAAAGATTTATTCAATAATTATAAAAATAGTGATTTTTATTTTCATTTGACTAAAAAAGAAAAAAGAAAAAACACATTGAAAAATTTTAGAGATAAGATTAGACATCACTTGGTGCTTAAAAATCATTACAGAGATAATAAAACAAACAAAGTTTCTGCTGTTAGATTAGTTGGTATTAGAGAGAAATTTGAGGATAGTGATAGTGATAGTGATTAAATTAAAGAAAATAATATCAAGGTGGTAAAAAGTGGTAAAAGTGGTAAAAATGGTAAAAATAGCATCGCAATCAAAAGCCTTTTTATATATATATAAAAAAAAGAGATACTTTTTTTTTGTGCTATAGTTTTGAGCTTTTATAAGTGGGCAAAATACACCATTTCACCATTTTTTCAACTTTTTATTACCATTTACCGTAATACACTAAAAGGCATTATTTACCATTTACCAGTGGCAATTTATACCACTTAAGGGCATTATTTACCACTACTTCTTTTCCTACTTTCTATTGCAAGTTCTACTATAGTTCTTATTATTTTTTTTATTTTTTCTCTCAAAAAAAAGAAAAAAAATATATAATAAGAGAGAATCTTTAGTTGCAACATTGGCAATTGAAGAAGGGAGCAGAAAATAATCTATATATTATATATAAATGCATAAAGAATCTCTCTGCCTTTATTGTAGAATAACTCATCAAAAACATTTAATGGTATTATCAAATATATGCTGTTATTGTTTTGTATTTAGTGAAGAATTTAAAAAACTTTAATGTGCTTTTTGTTTTACTTTTTTTTAAAAAGTATATGTATATTATATGGTTGATAAATATTACAAAATAACACAATATAGTATTGATAGAGCTAAAGAATTAGGTGTAATTATAAAACCCAGTGTTAAAGGAAATTATAAGATTGATGTATATGATAAATCTGATAATTATATAACAAGTATAGGCCATAGGCAATACAAAGATTATCCTACTTATATAAAAAATAATGGCAAAGAATATGCTGACTACAGGAGAGATTTATTTTATAAAAGGCATAAAAATTATAAAAAATTTAGTCGAGGTTGGTATAGTTCAAAGATTCTCTGGTGATTTATAAAATATTACAATATCTCCATCATTATTTCTCTCTATTCTATCAATTATAAGGTTAGAATCTGAATATGAATTAATTGTATAACTTGCTACTGCTGGTTCTTCATAACTACTAAAATAACTACCCATATATAATATACTAATATATTATTTTTAAATTAACTTAAAGATATATTAATCAATAAATATATAAATGAATAAATATCAAAAGGGTAAAATTTATGCTATCAAGTGTATTGATAATGATGCTGTGTATATAGGTTCAACTATCCAAGAATTGCACGAGAGATTGTTAGACCATATTTATGGTTATTATGGTTATGTTGAAGGAAATGGGAAATATATATCAAGTTTTGAAATTATTGATACTGGAAATTATTTCATAGAGTTGATTAAGGATTTTCCTTGTAATAGCAGGAAAGAGTTGAGACAAGAGGAGGGGCGAATTCAAAAAGAAATGGATTGTGTCAATATTATAATAGCTGGAAGAACACCGCATGAATATTATAGAGATAATATAGTAATACTAACAGAGAGAAAATCAGAAAGAATTGAATGTGAATGTGGTGGAAGTTATAGACGCGACAATAAATCACATCATTATAAATCACGGCTTCATTTGAAAAAAATGGGTGCTTAATCTTCTTCATCTTCATCATCAACCCATTCAATAGGTTTAAAGTAGTCAGCATCATATGTGTTTAATTTGCCATTGTATAATCCATCAAATCCGCTCCTGTATCTTTTGCGCTTATCATCCGTTTCATTGTCTATGCACATAAAATTAAATTTTTTACTTAATATATAATTGTATAACTTTTTAAATTCTCCGCGGGGTAAATCACTACCTAGCTCCTTTTGTAGTAATAACAATTCCTGTGCATTATAATTTTGAAAAAGTATAGCCATTGTAATGTTATTTCTAACTGGTCTACTAGCAGGTGCCCTAAAATAAAGTTGTGTTAATATCATTATAGAACAATTCTTGTGTCGGCATTTAGTGTATAATATATCTATGGCTTGTTGTTGTGTTTTTGATGGAGCACAACTGAAATCATCTATCATAATTAAGTTTTTAAAATCTGTATCTAACTCATCTAACAATTTTTCAATGCCATCCAACTTATCAGTCCATCTTGCTATTGTCTTTTGCTCCACGTCACACTCCTTCCGCACCATATCATCTAACAAATCATAATGCCTTTTTAAAAACTTATATTTAGGTTGGTCTAACATCGCGCTATACACATAGAGTTTATCAAAGACAAGCATAGGTTTATACAGCATATTAAGTGCTAAATTTGATTTGCCTTGTCCTGAACCACCTACCATAAGAATACGGCAAGGGTGTCTTGGAAGTAGCTCGTGTATTTGATTACTTTCATCATTTATTTTATCTTCTCGCGCCAATGAATCCATATTTTCTATTTTGAAAAATGATTTATTTAATTTAGGCGATTTTTTTTTACATTTTTTAACCATATCTCTCTGTATTATATATTATAACAATATTTTTTTTTTAATTTTTAAATTTATTTTATTTACATAATATATAATATGGCTTCACAAAAAGCAAAAGAATTAAGAGCACTTGCATTATCATTATCTCTTGTAAATGATGATTTGAAAAACAAAAGATATTTGAGGAAAAGCGAATTTTATAAAGAAAGTGATAGATATAAAATGGAGAGACAAGCACAACAACAGGCGGCATTAAATCTTGCTAATGAATTAAAAAACAAAACACCAACCATATCTGCCGCACTTATAAATGCTGTTAATAATGCTCCTGCTGAAATTGTAGGGCATGCCGGTGATGGTGAAATTAAGGAAGGAGATATTAAAAATACTGCTGAAGGAGATACTAATGGTAAAATACCACAATATATTACAGATATCGCAACTGATATATCAAAAAGAAGTATTGAAGAAGCAATCGCAAATCTACAAAAAACACCTTTTGAAAGAGCAAAAGCAAAAAGAGAAAGAGGATTATCAGATGATTTATTTGGTGAAATAATTGATACAAAAATTGATGATATTAATAAAAATGTAAATAATGCTGTAGATTTATCACCTGAAATTCTAAAAAAAGCAAGTCAAGAACAATTAACAAGATTATATAATTTATATAATGAAAAGAATCCTACAACTAAAGATGCTTATAATACTATAAATAAACATTTAGTTATTATTGAAGATAGATTAGAGAAAATGGAAAAACAAGAACAAGCAGAAGCAGAGTTGGTAGCAAGGTCAAGAGGAAGAGTAATTGCTCAACCTACTAAACCTAAATTAGTAAAATCTGTTACACCTGGCAAAGTAAAAGTTGATATTAAAGAATTGGAAGAAACAAAATCTGCACCACCACCTAAAAAACGAGGCCGACCAAGAAAAAACCCAGTAGAACAATCAGATAAACCTAAAAGAGGTCCAGGGAGACCAAGAAAAAAACCAGTAGAGTCTGAACCTACTGGTCCTAAAAGAGGTCGAGGTCGACCGAAAAAAACAAAAGAACCAATAGTATCACAGAGTCAATCTGATAAAAAACTTGAAGAAATGTTAAGAGAAAGACAAAAATCTTTACAACCTATAACAAAAGAACAAGCAGAAGAAATGATGAAACCTCCAGCTGAAATACCAAGAATAATTGTAGGAACGGCAGCAGAGGCAGCAGGTCCTAAAATTGAAGGTCAAGGTTTAAAAGATTATATGGCTTATATGAAAGGCCGAAAACCTACTAAAAAAATGAAAAAACTTATTATGTTAATTGGAAGTCAACGTGCTGGTAATAATTCATATAAATTAAAAGTTGAGATTGATAAATTAATGGCTGACATTAGACAAGATTTACAGGGTAAAATTTCTAAACATAAGGCTAAATCTGCTAGGAAACAATCAGCAGAAATTGCTAAACAAAAAAGAATGATGCAAATCCGTCAGCAAGCAAAACAACAAATGGAATATGAAAGAAGTCTAGCAAAATATTAAAATATATTTATATAATATATATAATGAGCTATAATAACTTGTTTGGAAATCCTTCACACCCAAGGGTAAATATTCATAATAATGCTGTTAAAGCAAATTTAGGAACTAAACTAAATAATGTGAGAGATAGACAGCATACACAACAAGAAATCCCTATCTTTGATGCTGGTAATTCAGTATCTTATCAGCCAGTTTCTACATTTGGTGCCAGTCTGCTAGATACAACATCACTAGCAGATTTAAGAACGCAAATTTTGGAAAACACCAGTGAGGAGGCAATTAGATTGTTAGCAGATGGAAATAATGAAATTAATTTTTATACTGGCGGAACAGGTGCTTCAAATTTAAAATTACAAGTTAAAAATAGTAGTGTAGATTTAGTTAATAATACTCCGTTAAATGTAAATGATTTAAATGTGGGCTTAAATAAAAGTTTAATTGCAGATTATGTTGGAAGTCGAGCAGGTGAAAATTTAAGATTGCGGCGAGGTGGTAGTGTATATCAAGAATATACTGCTACTGGTATAAATGTTAATGAAAATGTAGTTATTGCTGATAATAAACACTTAAAACAAAAAATAGAAGATAATGATAATAGAGTTTTACTTGAAAGCGTAGCGAAAAGGCAATATTGCTTATATTCTTATGAAGCAGGAACTAATAGTGGTTTATTAATTCAAGCGGACGGCGATATAATTAAATTAAACAATTATAAAAATACTGCGGCATCATATCAACCAATATCTGTAAATTCTACCGCATTAAGTTATTTCGTATGTGGTGCTGTTTCCAATCCAACTGGAACATCAGCAAATTTTGTTAGTAATGGTATAAGTTTATTTTCTAATGGTGCTACTCCATTAATGTTAATAAATTCAAGTAATATAAAACCATATGTAGATATTATACCTGATGGACCAAATGCGTATGATTTAGGTAATGCGGCAAACTACTTTGGTAATTTGCACGTTAATAGCGTAAATGTAAAAAATGATATTTTTATAGATTTTTTTAATTCAACAGATATAAAAAATGATGGATTTTATTTTAGAAATGGCTTCGGTAGTGGCAGCGGATTTCAAGATAATATGAGTATAAGAGGGCATAATAATAGTGGTGCTAATGATGGTATAGCAATATCCGCTTATGGTGGTGTAAGTATCAATTGTGGTGCGATATCTGCTAGCAATGATAATGGAACTGATGCGGCAACTAACCGAGTTATGCTGCTAGGCGTCACTATTAATAATCATAGAAATATGCTGCCGTATATTGATGGCGGCACGGACCTCGGTTCAGTTTCCAATAAATTTAATGAGATATACGGCAATAATATTAGAGCGCATACAAGTCTATATACAGATAGTATTAGGCCATATTCAAGTAGTCCAGTTCATTTTCATAATACAAGCATAACTACTGATAATGGTTATTCATTAGCAGTAGATAGGGTGCAATCTACAGCAAGCAATAGAGATTTATTTTTGGGCAATGATAGTTTAACTAAAATGGTTTTAAAAAATGGCGCATCTGGCAATGTTGAATTAGTAGCACCTGCGATTGTTCCACCAACAGATACAACTAATTCTATTGGAACTGGTGCGTTTCGTTTTGGTAGTATTAATGGTATGATTGTATCTGCTTGGACAAAAGTAAATACTGAACTAATCCAACATTTAGGCAGTGGTATTATTGAATTAGATGGTGCCTCCATACGGCCAAATACAAATGCAACTCAAAATTTGGGCGATGCTACGAAACGATGGGCTGAAGTCTATGCTACAAACGGCACGATTAACACAAGCGACCGCAATTCTAAAAAAGATATTCAACTAATTAAAAATGCGTTGCAATTTGTTAGAAAATTGCAACCAGTCCAATATAAATGGATTGAAAATTCACACGGCAGAACTCATACTGGATTCATAGCACAAGATGTATTATCAGCAAATCCATTAGGGCTAGCTGATAATTGGGCCGGCTATGTAGATACTGGCAACGGCTTAGGCTTGCGGTATAGTGAATTTATTTCTGTAAATACACAAGCAATTAAAGAATTAGATGAAAAATTAAAAATATTAGCAATAAGGGTAAATAATAGTGATGGAGATATAAAAGTAGATTTAAATTATCACACAGATAGTAGTGAAATTCTTGAGAGATTAGAAGCATTAGAAATTTATAACAGATTAGAGCAAAATGGGACAATAGTAGAAGAATATGATGATACTGAACTAAAAGAGGAAATTAAAAATTTGAAAATAGAAAATAAAAAACAGGAAGATTGCATCTCTCAATTAATAGCCGATAATATGATTTTAACTGATAAACTAAATATGTTAATGGAGAGATTAGATAAATTTGTAGAAGATAAGCCAAATGTAAAATTAGAAGTTGTAGAAGAAGACCAATTATTAAGTGAGAATGGAGCAGACCATATGGAACAAATAGAGGAAAGATTACATAGTGTAGAGCAGAAAGTTAATAAACTATCAAATAAACAAGCAAAATTAATTACAGCCGTAAATAAATTAAAAAAATAAATGATTAAACAACCTCCAATCTATCCTATAATTACCCCAAGAACAGGCATTTAAAACCTTTTTAAACATTTCACTTTCTAATGTTTTTTTTAGTTTTAACCCTTCTTCTATACTATCTATTTTTATACCAATTGAACCATTTGTTAATCCATATTCTCCCTCCATATCAATAATAACATTATTTATTCCAGTTTCTCCAAAAATCACTTTTGGAACACCGAACATATCTACTTTTTTTTTAACAGGTGGGTCAAGTGTATTTGTCCATTTATATCTTACACCTTTTTTAGGTGTAGAATGAATTAGTGGAAACTTGAATTCATCTGTTTTATTATCCTGAACCCATTTTTTGCGAGTTTCATATTGATTTCTGCTATATATAACATTTTCACTTACACCTAATAATGGTTTTATTATTAAATGATTAAACAACCTCCAATCTATCTGAAAATTACTCCAAGAACAGGCATTTAACACCTTTTTAAACTTTTCACTTTCTAATGTTTTTTTTAGTTTAACACCTTCTTCTATACTATCTATCTTTATACCAATTGAATTATGTGTTAATCCATATTTTCCCTCCATATCAATAATAACATCATTTATACCAGTTTCTCCAAAAATCACTTTTGGAACACCGAACATATCTACTTTTTTTTTAACAGGTGGGTCAAGTGTATTTGTCCATTTATATCTTACACCTTTTTTATTAGTAGAATGAATTAGTGGAAACTTGAATTCATCTGTTTTAGTATCCTGAACCCATTTTTTGCGAATTTCATATTGATTACCACTATATATAACAACATCACTTACACCTAATAATGGTTTTATAATATTGTATGAATGATTAGGTAAAAATATCCAGTCTTTTAATTGTATTGTGTGTTCTATACCTAACTGGTCTTTTACAATTGTAGGTTTATCACTATAAGTTTTTTGTAATACATACCAATCATAGCGTGTTCCAGCATTAAAGGTTTTTTTGCCGGCTTTTGTATCGTGTATTTCCAAATATAGTAAGTGATTTTGTTTAGTCATTAAATTATATAACCCCTTTGTTTTAGTTTTGTCATCTTGTGGTTT
>Ga0208898_1003058_pt1 | contig 9970 bp, 5 predicted proteins | sample VirMetDEL_Mar_4_FD_184513 | JGI IMG/M metagenome (GOLD analysis project Ga0208898, IMG submission 184513) | Aqueous microbial communities from the Delaware River and Bay under freshwater to marine salinity gradient to study organic matter... | ecosystem: Environmental > Aquatic > Marine > Coastal ...
CCGCCGATGGCTCTGATACAGGTAATGGTGGTGCAAGCACCGTTGGAACTTATCAAATTAATGTGGGTTTGGACACGACAGTTGGTGGCCTTGGTTGGGGCGCCGGAACGTGGGGGCGAGATGGCTGGGGCGATGCCGCATCCAGTGGTCTATCTACAACCACGCAGATACGTTTTTGGTCTCACGACAACTTTGGCGAAGACTTGCTTATAAACCCTCGTGACAGTTTTATTTACTATTGGGATAAGAGTAACGGCACTGGCACCAGAGCCGTGGAACTAAGTACCACATCTGGTACAAAGACAAGTGTGCCTCAGTTGTGCAAGCAGGTTCTAGTTTCTGATCTGGATAGGCACGTTATCGCATTCGGGGCAGATGGACTTGGGGCAAGCTCAGGTGACACACAAGGTGATGGTGTGCAGGATCCATTACTTATTCGTTTCTCTAGCCAAGAGAATCCTATTGACTGGTACCCAACAACCACTAACACGGCAGGTGACCTTCGCCTTGGTGCAGGCTCTACCTTCGTGCAAGCTGTAGAAACCAAGCGTGAGATCCTAGTTTGGACGGACACCGCCCTAAACTCTATGCGTTTTATTGGCCCGCCATTTACCTTTGGCATACAACAGCTAGCCTCGAACATTACTATCTCAGGTCCTAACGCAGCAGTGGGAACCGAGGACGTTGTATTCTGGATGGGCATTGATACATTCTACATCTACGCTGGTCAGACACAGCAACTGCCTTGTTCTGTAAAGGACTATGTGTTCACCGACTTTAACATTGAGCAGCGCGAGAAAGTATTTGCTGGCGTAAACTCAGAGTTCTCAGAGGTGTTCTGGTTCTATCCATCCGCAGAAAGCGACGATAATAACAAGTATGTAGTATACAACTACTTAGAAAAGGTGTGGTACTACGGTGATTTATCACGAACTGCTTGGATTGACCGAGGCACTAAGTTCTACCCTATCGCGGCTGGTGATCAGTATCTATACAACCACGAGTTTGGGTATGATGACGACGGTTCAGCAATGGACTCCTACATCGAGTCTGCGGCAATTGACATCGGTGATGGCGATAAGTTTGCATACATCAACAGGCTAATACCTGACTTGACGTTTACTGGGTCAACGGCACTTAGTAGTCCGCAAGCAACATTCACTGTCAAAGCACGTAACTTCCCCGGTGCCTCGTTTGATGATGATGTTGTATCCGGTGACGCAGTTCGCACGGCATCGTCTCCTGTTGAGACATACACCAATCAGTTGTTCTTACGCTCTCGAGGCAGGTCTTTTGCTTTGCGGGTGTCTTCTGATGCTGTGGGTGCAAAATGGAAGCTGGGTAGCCCACGAATTGATATACGCCAAGACGGGAGACGCTAGTGTCAAGCAACCAGATAGCACCACCTAGACTACCGGAAGCACCAGCAGAGTATTCTGTTCAGTATATGCAAGACTTGCTTCGTACGTTAGAACTGTTTATTGCACAGGAGCGCAACCCCGGGGAGCTTCGCGGGACAAAAATAACATTAACGGCGTTGCCTACATCAGCAACTGGACTTGAGACCGGAGCACTGTATAATGACAGTGGCACTGTAAAGGTAGTAACCTAATGGGACTATTTAACAAAATCACAGACGCGGTAAAACAAGCGGCCCCTGTTATTGGTGGTGTCGTTGGATATGGTTTGGGCGGTGGAATCGGGGCGGCTATCGGATCTGGGATCGGGGGTCTTGCTTCTGGTCAAGAGGTTAACGAAGCTTTGAGAACAGCCGCTATTGGCGGTGCCTTGGGTTATGGTGCAGGTAAATTCTTTGGTCCTGCTGGTTCTGGTTCTAGTTTCTCGCCGGGCTTCTTAAAAAGTGCGGAGCCATTGACACAGGCCACCACACAGATTTCTCCCACCGCAGGTTTAAGTGCCCAAGAAGCTAGCTTTGGTGGAGCGGCTCAAGCTCCATCTATGTTAGACAAAGCTCTTGGCTTTGCCAAAGAAAACCCACTCATAACCGCTGGTGGAATCGGTGCGCTAGCCATGCTAGGATCAACGCCCGAGGAAGAAGAAGCGGCGAGAAGCTTGCGTCCATATCCTACGGGTAAAGTTATTTCTACGCCCGTTACTACACGGGATGGCAGACGCCTTGATTTATCTAACCCAGAAGATCTAGCTCTGTATAAAGAAGACAAAGCCCAGTTCCTAGATCCGGAGTTCGAGTATTCCGAAAGTGAACTAAGGCGCTATTATCATGGTGGTGAGGTATCGGGTCCCGGTACTGGGACCTCGGACTCTGTAGAAGCTATGCTATCTGACGGAGAATTTGTAATGACAGCCAAAGCTGTTCGTGGTGCAGGTGATGGAGATAGGGATATCGGAGCGGCACGAATGTATGATATGATGGCTGAATTGGAGGCACAAGCGTAATGGCAGTTCAAACCGTAGAACAGATAGCAAGACTTCCTGAGTTTCAGGAACAGTACCTTGCTGACTTATTAAAGCAGGCAACCACCGTATCTGAAACAGGTATGCCGTATGCCCCTGCCCAGCTAGCAGATTTATCTGCCGCCCAGCAACAGGCCATCACGGCAGGTATGGAAGGTGTTGGCGCATACGCCCCGTTCCTACAGCAAGGTCAGGCGGCTATTGAGGGCGGCATTGCCACAGCAGGCGGCGCTCCAGTTACTGGCACGTCGTACCAACAGTTTATGGATCCGTATCTTGAGGATGTGGTTCAGCAGCAATATGCCGACATTGCAGAGCAGGGTGCCGTTCAGCAGAACCAACTTGGTGCAAGCGCCGTTGGAGCGGGAGCCTTTGGCGGATCTCGTCAGGGCGTGGCACAGGGACAGATAGCTGGTGATGTGCTAGAGCAACAGGCTCGCACAGGTTCACAGCTTCGCACCGCAGGTTTCGCACAGGCACAGCAGTTAGCCCAGCAACAAGCACAACAGAAGCTACAGCAGGCACAGCTACAGGGTGCTTTGGGTCAGGGCATTGCAGGTCTGGGTCAGCTTGGTCAGCAGATGGCTGGTCAGGACATCAACACACTGCTAGGGTTGGGTGGACTACAGCAACAGCAGACACAGCAGGGTCTGAATCTGGCACAGCAGAATGCACTAGCACAACAGCAGTTGCCGTTCCAGCAGGTTGGCTTCTTGTCAGATATCTTCCAAGGTGTTCCAGCATTGCAGTCAACATACAGCACCACACAAACACCGGGTCCTAGCGCAACCTCACAGTTGCTAGGACTTGGGATCGCGGGTCTAGGTGCGGCGGGTCAAGCCAAAGGGTTTGGAAATCTGTTTAATTTCGGGAGATCGTAATGAACCCTATGAACCGTAGAATGTTCCGAGATCCGATGGCCTCTCGTCAGGCGTCGGGTATTCTTGCGTCATCACCGCAGTTGGCTAATGTAGTTCAACAGCGTCAGCCTATACGTATGCAGGCAGGTGGGTCACAAGAAATCGCTGTCTTGGCACAAGCGGCTGGTCAGGGTGATATGAGTGCTGTTGCTAGACTACAAAGCATTGCTTCAAGCAACACAACCCCCGCCGCTCTACGTAGCGCGGCGGCGGAAGTTCTAAACCTTCCAAGCATTAGCAGAATTGCAAACCAAAAACAGAACGCCAAAGATTTCTTTTCCAGCATTCGCAAGGGGCCGGAGAGTCAGGTAGACGTAGGTATTGCAGGAATAGATAATGGCGCGCCGTTCATAACGGCTGGCGTTAACCCTAATGCGTTGTCGAATATTTTGACGGACGCTACAGGCGACAGGTTCTTATCACCAAATGCTAAAGCCGATATGAGCGCGGACGCTACTGCGGCAAACACAGATCCCGATGCACTTGCTACCGCCATAGATCAAAGTCCTGCGGGCAAAAAAGTCCGCAGCTTCATGGATTCTATTGGAATTCCTAGAGTTAATATGCCCGCTAATGAAGCCGCTAGACAAGCCGCTGCTGAGGGTAGTGCCCCAGGTGGTATCAGCACTTTAGGTGGAGTCGCTGACTTTATCTTTGGTGATGACAAACAAAAAACTCCGTTACAAAGTGCCGCTTCAGCCATACGAGATGTGGCGGTTCCTCTAGTAGATGTTATGGGTTCTGGTGTTCCTACTCAATTAGGTTATGGCATAGATTATCTGACAACTCCTCAAGCTACGGATTCTGCCCTTAGCGCTGCGCAAGCCGCCGCTGGCGAAAAAAGAAAAAGTTATCCCGACCGTCAACCTGTTGTAATTAAACCTCTTGAGACTACCCCAGCCGAAGATCTAAGTAAGACTTCTAAAGACTTTGATATTATTAGCCGTGGTACTGATACAGGTACAGGTACAGGTACAGGTACAGGTACAGATGCCCCCAAGCCAACAAGCGATGGACAAAACCAACCATCGGCTCTTATGAAGAAGCTACAAAAAATAAAAGATAACATGGCAAAGGGCACTGCAGAATCAAGCACTCCTAAGTTAACTCCGGATGAGGCAGCAAAGCCAGACGTCGTCGAAGATATGGCTTTTGAAATAGCTAGCAGAGCAACTCCCGATGATGTCGATTTAACAAAAATTGACGAGGAACTAAAGGCACAGTTTAATTTCGATCCGTCTAAAGCATCTAAAGAAAAAGAAGGTGCTTTCTGGAATGCCTTGATGCAGGCAGGTTTAGCCGTTGCCGCTGGAGAAAGTGACAATGCTTTAACCAATGTTGCAAAAGGACTTTCCTTGGGCGTAGGCGTATACGGAAAAGCTGTCGGAGATCTTAATGAGCAAGAACGTGAAACATTAAAAGAAATGCGTTCCGCTCGCAGGCAGTTAATACGTGACGAAAGGTCTGCAAATATCGCAGAAGCCGCCGCCGAGAACCAGTATAATCAGTACATGGCTAACGCACAAAATGTGAAAGCACAAAATGAGCGTATTTATGGCGAGGCTGTGGCAACAAGAGAATTTAACCAAATGAAGTTTGAGGCAGACACAGCAAGAGCAAACAATACTTTTGAAATAAATTTGATTAATGCAATGTCAAACCTTGAGGCTAGAGAAGCGCAGAAACTAAATGCCGCCGCCACACTTACACTAGCTGAAAAAACTCTTGAAGCAACCATACGGAAAGGCAACCCAGCACTTCTTAACACTTTCAGAGATCTCAACCTTATAGACGAGGATAACAACCCTACTGAATTAGGTTTGAGAACGGTTGGCGATAAAGCTGAGATGATCAAGCAAATAATCGCGGCAGAAACTACTACCAAGTCTAAGACAGGGCAGGCGTATAGCCCTGAAAGAATGGCTCAAGAGGTACTAAAAAGTACAGACGGGCCATATGAAACTAGGACAGAAATGATAGGACAATTACCAGACAAATTTAGCGTTGATAACCCGCCAAGCACTGAAGAAATGCGAGTCTACTTAGAGGGGCAATATACAGCAGGCGATGCTCCCGCTACTACCGCCACCGCATCTCGTCCAGATGGCATGGAGCTTGTGAACCCCGCAGACGGAGTTGTTTACATTCGTGATTCAAGCGCACCCACTGGCTACAGGAAAAAAACAGCGGGTGGTTTTGAGGTTAAAAAATAATGGCTGAGTTCGACCCTTCTTTGTTGGTTCCCTTAAACCCCGACAAAGAAGAAGACTTCGACCCTTCTTTGTTGGTTCCTGTTGAAAAGTCAGCCGTGGCCGACGAGCAAGACGAGGGCGTAGTTTCAGAGGCTATAGAAGGCGCAATTTCTGGGCTTATAGCTATACCCCAAGGGATTCTAGAACTTGGTGCTATTGGTATAGATCTTGCGGCGGATACCAGTCTTTCATCTGCTGTTACAGAAAAAGCAGAAGGTCTAAGAGAATACTTAGGTCTCGATCCTACTGGTCTTGCTGGTAAAGGCACGGAAGCTATCTTTCAATACGCCATCCCCGGTCTTGGAGCCGCAGGCATTGTAAGTAAACTTAGTAAGGTAGGAAGACTATCCAAAGCTTTAGGAAAAGGTAAGGCGTCGCCACTAAAAAACAAAGACGGCACACTAGGGTTAACACGCGGAGAAAAACTTGGCCTTGGTGCACAGCAAGTTGCCGCCGCAGGTCTAGCTGATGCTGTTGTGGCTACTGACGGTACAACTACCATTGCAGACTTCTTTGAGGGCGGTCCCACACAAACTGATCAAGAGATAGGGTTGGCAGGTCGTGAAGAGGCGCTTCGCAGGTTAACCAATAAATTATCCGTGGGTGCAGAGGGCGCTGCGGCAACTATAGTTGCACCAGCAATTCTTGCCGGAACAGCAAATGTAGCAGGGCGTGCACTTACTCAAGACACTATAGCTGGTGTTACCAACCCACTTGCAAAAGGTGTTCAGCTAGCGGCAAAGACTACTATCAAAGGCGGTCAAAAAGTAAAAAAAGTTTTTGATGACGCAGAAGCGGATCGTATATTCCGCCCTGAACAACAAGGTGCTCTGGGTCAGGGACTAGCTGGGTTGTCATCTATATTTAGATACAGAAGTTTTCTTCCTGAAAGAATTGCGGAACAGCGTTCTTTGATCTCTGGTGATGTGGAAGCTCAGATCAAAGGTGCTAAGTCTGTGCTTGCTGGTCTGGATAAAGAGATAGATGTTGTTTTAAAAGAAGCCGCAAAAGTTACATCAAAAAAAGACTCGCCACTTATCCGTCAAAAGATTTTTACTAACCTCGAAGAGTTTATGACAGGCCCTACCAAGGAAGCTAGACTTCGTGCCTTTGACGAATTGCCTGAAAACGTACAGCTTAAAGCAACTGAAATGCGCAAGCTTGTCGATAGGTTAAGTAACGACGTATTAAATAGTAACTACGTAAAGTCTTTAGATGGGGTTCCCGGGAAAAAAGGTTCGGGGATCACGGACATGGGAGCTGCGCTCAGATCCGAAATCGAGGAAAACTTAAATAAGTATCTTCGTCGTCGCTACCGCATCTTTGAAGACTCTAAGTATGTGCCTACGGAAGAATCTATCGAGGCTGGTATAAAAGGATTTATGGGCAGTAAGCGTCAGACAATTAAAGAACTGTCGCGCCTTGTTAATAATGAAGCAATTCCTGCTGAAAACAGAGCGGGTTTGATGAAAAAGTATGGCCTAATTGGCGACCTTGATGACCCCACTAGCTTTAGGCTTGTGGGTGATGAGGTAACTCCAGAGCAAGCGAAGCAAGCTGTAGACGCCTTCATAAAAAGAAACCGTCCAAGAACAGGCAAAGGTCAGACTACTTTTACCTCTAGAGTAGAAGAGTTTGGAATCCAGCCTGGCATGTTTAAAAAGCGCATGGAAAGGGTAGACTTTAAACGTGCACTACTGGGTGAGGTGTCAGACACTAGAGAAGCATTTCTTGGGACTGTGTCTGATCTAGCTGAGTTTCGTGCTGTTGATGACTACTTTGGCAGTATCGCAAATGCTTCTAGATCAAGCGAAAACATGAGTAAGTTTTTTATTTCCCCAGAAAAACTTCGCCTCATGAATCCAGACGAGTTAGAAAACTACGTAGTTTTAGGCAAGGGCGATGACACGGGGGACTCTGCATGGGGGTCTTTGCAAGGCTTCGCTGTTCCTAACGCTTTGTATAACGACATGACCCGCTTGGTTATAAATGACATGGGCACGTCCGGTAACCTTGCAAGAAAAGCATACTCCGGATTCCTGCGATTAAAGTCGGGAGCGCAATACGCAAAGACTGTTTTATCTTTTACCACGCAAATACGTAACGTAACCTCTGCCGGACTTATGGCTTTGGCTCAAGGTAATGTTGGTAAAGGCGCCAACCTCGGTGAATCCGTTCGTCTTGTGATGGATGACATCTTCGACATGAAACCAGAAGATGCGTTACGAGAACTACAGGAAGTGCAGGCTCTTGGTGTTACAGGAACGCAAGCAGAGTTACGAGAACTACAGGATCTTATCAAACAAGGTCTGGGCTTTACCGAAGACGCGACTGTCGATGGGGTAAAGGTGGGTCGTAAGTTTGGTTCCTCGCTAACAGATAGCACGCTTGGTTCGTTTATATCCAAAACAGGAAAGGTTGCTCAGAACTTATATCAGGGCGGTGACGACGTTTGGAAAATATACAACTACAAGTTTGAGCAAAATAAGTTACGTAATGCTTTGCGTTCGGAGACTTTGGAAAACCAGTACAAAGCACTCAATGGGGCGCCCGTTCAGCAGGGTACGGAAATAACCTCTGACATGGTAAACCGAGCATATAAAGAGGAAGCCGCACGAATTGTAAGAAACACCGTTCCTAACTATAACCTAGCCCCAGAGGCCATACGCGGTCTTCGTAAACTACCTGTCGGTAACTTTATCACTTTCCCATACGAGATTCTTCGGACAGGTGTTAACACTATTTCTCGTGCGGTTGATGAACTTGCTAGTGACAATGCCGCAATCAGGCAAATAGGATTGCGTCGTATAACCGGAGCCATGTCAACCTACGCCATTGCTCCTATGACGCTGAAGAACTATGCGCATGAAGTTAGTGGTGTTTCAGAAGATGAGCTAGATGCATACCAAAGATCTATCGCCATGCCTTGGGAACGTAACGCACGTTTGATTCCTACTGGGCGAGATGAAAATGGTTTACCTACATACATTAATTACAGCTATACAAACCCATATGACCTGCTTGAAAAAATAGCTGTTGCTGCGTTTAACAAAGCAGAAGAAGGTAGACTACAAGGTAAACCCAGTGCTCAGATAGTCTTTGAGGCGGCGCAGGCTCCTTTCGCCGAGTTGTTTGCCCCGTTTACAGAAGAGTCTATTATAACAGGTAAGATACGTGACGTTTTGGATCCTGAATCGGAGACTTTAGGTGTCCGTCAGTTGGCTCAGTTAGCAGGTGGTAGAGCAGGTAATACAATAACTGGTGCTCGAGTTTATAACCCCGAAGATTCCGCCGGAGATAAATTAGCAAAAAGTTTTGCTCATGTTATTGATGGGGTAATGCCGGGCAGTTCGCCGATTGATGTGAGATCAGGTGAAGTTGAACTCAGTAGGTTTTCTCGCGCCTTCTTAAACGACACAGGACTGTCGGAGAAGTTTAATATCTCGCCCAAAGACAGAGCCGGGCTAGAGCTAGACTTGTCGGAAGAGTTAGCACGGGTTATTACTGGTGTAGGCGAACGAAAGATTGACGCCCCTGTGGGTCTTAGATTTAAGGGATTTGAGTTTGGACGTGCAAGACAAAATGCAAAGAACATTATAAACACAGTAGCTAATCGTAGAAACGTAGTTAGCTCCGATCTGGTTGACGCATACCGCGCATCAGAGGAAGCAACCTTCCGTGTTCAGAATCAAATGTTTAGTCTGATAGAAGACATGAAGAAGATCGGTATGTCTACGGGACAAATCAGAAGAACATTAAAGAACGCTAACGTATCCGGAATAACCGAGATACTACAAGGTCGGTATATACCCCCTAAAATTACTAGTGTTATAACAGGGAACATGCGTCGCAACGAAACGATAGACCAATACACAAAGGCTAGACCCGAGATTGAAAAAATTAGAAGAGAGGCGCGGTCTCGTAAGTTTGGTGTTGCTGAAGAACCAACAGTTCAAGTAGCCCCAGCTACTAGCCAAGCGGCGCCCACAGCTAGCGCAGAACCTGCAGCGCAGGGCTTTGACCCTAGCTTGTTGGTTCCTGTTACTCCGACCTCGAACCTCGGAACTTCTTCTCCAGCGCAGGCAGGCACAAGAACAAACCCTGCATTTCTGGGTAGCGGAAACCCCGTTGATACATTAAAGAATCTAGTGATTGCTCAAAGGAATCCATAATGAACATAGATGTATTACGTAAAGAGATAGCCGAAGATGAAGGCTGTAAATACGAAATTTATTTAGACCATCTAGGTCTGGAGACAACGGGCATAGGTCACTTGATCCTCGAAGGTGAGCCAGAGTATGGCAAACCTGTGGGTACCGTGGTCGAGCAAGATCGTGTCAACCAGCTATTCAAGCTTGACAT
>Ga0208898_1003061_pt1 | contig 9959 bp, 17 predicted proteins | sample VirMetDEL_Mar_4_FD_184513 | JGI IMG/M metagenome (GOLD analysis project Ga0208898, IMG submission 184513) | Aqueous microbial communities from the Delaware River and Bay under freshwater to marine salinity gradient to study organic matter... | ecosystem: Environmental > Aquatic > Marine > Coastal...
CTAAGAAAATCAGTATAGACCAAGTAGCTGTAAATAACTACAGTGAGTGGGAGCAATACTGTAAAGAAAATAATTATGACCCACAGAGTGGTGAGAGTTTAATTTAATTTGTATATTTGCTCTGTGAGTGGAAGCACAATTAAGAAATTTTTTAAAACCCTTAATGATGTAGCCTTCCACCTACTGATTTAAGGGTTTATTTTTTTATGAGTAAAACAGAAATTTGGAAAGATATACCAGGATATGAAGGGGCTTATCAGGCTAGTGATTTGGGCAGGATAAGGAGTTTATCAAGGAGGGTTAGGAGTCGGCATAAAACTAGAGTTTTTAAGGGTAGGGTATTAAAACAAATGCCACAACAAAACGGGTACACTCACGTAGAGCTGTCTATTAATCAGAATAAGAAAAGGACATCAGTTCATAGTTTAGTTATATGGGCATTTATGGGTTATAAGACAAAAGTAGGGACGGTGTGTATTGACCATATAAATAACAATAAGAAAGATAATAGATTATGTAATCTAAGAATTATAACCCAAAGAGAAAATTTCTGGAAAGGATTTGAGCTGCACAACAAGTCATGCTCAAGTTCGTGGCGAGGGGTTAGAAAAAGGTTTGGTAAATACCAGGCAAGAATATCTGAGAATGGCAAAAGAAGAGTTATAGGTACTTTTGAATCAGAAAAAGAGGCAGGCATGGCTTATTTAATAGAATTAAAAAAGTTTAAAGATGGAAAATAAAAATAATTGCACAATTTTTAAAAATATTTTTGCTAAAGAGGCTCACTATATATCGGTAGATACTGCTCTTGACAGAATTAAAAACGAAAAGAGTAAAGAGAAAATCGAATCTATACGCAATCAAATAGACAAAGAAAGGGCGTCTAAAATGAAACAGAACTTACCTTCTGTTTGCTTCTCTGGAACTTTCGATGAACGGAAGGATTCGGCATTGAAAGAACATTCTGGCTATATCGTACTAGATTTTGATGGGATAGAAGAACCAGAGGAATATAGAGAGGAATTAAAAGAACATCGCTTTATCTATTCAGCATGGGTCTCTCCTTCAGGTAATGGAGTTAAGGCGTTAGTCAGAATAGCCAAGGGAGATAATCATCAATCACATTTTGATGCTCTTATGGAGGATTTTGATAATCTTGATGCTTCAGGAAGGAATGTCTCCAGAGTTTGTTATGAGTCATACGACCCTGGGTTATGGATAAACAAGAAGGCTATACAATACCGAAAACTCAAATCTGTAGAAAAAGTAAAGGTTGAAGAGGTTGTTGGAGATAAGTCTGAAGTGTTTGAGGCTATTAAGAAATGGTTAGCTAATAAAGGGGATGCCTTTAGAACTGGAGAGAGAAACTCTTTTATATTTAAATTAGCCTCTGCTTGCTGTAGGTTTGGACTAGATGACTCTGAGTGTGAGAATTTTGCGTCAATGAGTTTTAACGACTCAACATTCTCTGCTCAAGAGATGCATAGAACAATACAGAGTGCGTACCGAGCCAATGCTGACAGTTTTAATACAGCAGAGTTTACCAATGGTAAGTTGGTGGATAAAATTTCTAAAGGAGAGGTTGAAACAAAGCAGATTGACGCAAGTATTTTTGATATAGATATTAAACCAAAAGATGTCGTATTTGGTGAGGACGTAAAAGGGTCTGCGTTAGGGATATTGAGAGATGGGTATGAACAAGTAGATGGTATTGGAATACCTGAATTAGATTATCACTTTAAATTTAAGAGAGGGGAAGGAACGCTTTTAACAGGTATAGGTAATTACGGAAAGTCATCCCTATGGAAGTGGTGGCTAATGATGAGAACATTAAAGTTTGGTGACAAATGGGCATTATTCTCTCCAGAAGATAACCCAGCACAAGAATTTTATCATGACCTTGTTGAGATATATTTAGGTAAGCAATGTACTCCAGATAATCCAAATAAACCATCTGAAGACGAATATAATAGAGCGTATGATTTTGTGTCAGAACACTTCTTTTATGTATACCCAGAGTCAGCAACACCTACACCAGCTTATATTAAAGAGAGATTTTTAGAATTAATCATAAAAGAGAATGTAGATGGAGTTGTAGTTGACCCATTAAATTTACTTACTCACGATTACAGTGCTCATGGAGGTAGGGATGATAAATACTTAGAGTGGTTGTTAACAGACTTTAATAGGTTCGCTCAAATTAACAATGTTTACTACACTGTAGTGGCTCATCCAAGGTTAATGAAAAAGGGTGATGACGGGAATTACCCAGCCCCAGATGTATTTGATTTGTCTGGAGGAGCAATGTTTAATAATAAGTTGGATAATATCTTGGTTTATCACAGACCTCATGCACAAACTGACCCTCAAAATTCAGAGTGTGAGTTTCATACAAAAAAAATAAGGAGACAAAAAATAGTAGGCAAGAAGGGGTTTATAGTTTTTAATATGAATTTTATGAAAAGGAGATTCATATTCGGAGGAAGGGACTACATGGAGGAGTTGATAACTGGAGAGATTTCTAAACCAGCACCAATACAATCTATAAACTATAGCTCTAGCAGTGACTTAAAAGAGGCTGCAGAAGATAATGATGAATGGCTTCAAGATGAAATAACTTTTGATGGAGCTGATATGTAAATTAAAATTAAATAGATATGTTTCATGAATCAGCTAAATATGTCAATTCGGCATTGAACCCTATAATGAACGACACTTTTATAACTAAGACTAATATAAATGTAAAAGGTCAAGGAGTGTTAGAATTTGGGGTTAAGTATATTATTAATGGATTCGGAAAAGGTAAGCCAGATGATAGTGGAGAAAGAAGAGAGTTCTGGGAAATAATTGATAAATACAATACCGAAGTGCCGCCTATACACCTATGGAAAGAGGACTTGAACAAACTTTATAAAAAGAAAATAATAAAGTTAATATAGGTTGCGACATTAAAATATTTTTAATACATTTGTAAAATAATTAATAATTAAACTAAATAAAATTTAAACTATGGGTTACGGAAACGGACAAGAAAACAGCCTGCCAACAACGTTCTTTAAAATTATAGGACAGAAAGCTGGGTCTACTGAAATTTACTTTCAAGGAAGAACTAAAGTTGGAGACAAGTACGAAGAAATCGCTGAGAAGCCAAACACAATTTACGGACACTTAACTGGGGTTAGCGTGAAAGAATATGAGTGGGAAGGCGAAAAAAAGAAATCAGTAAGACTAGTTCTTGATGATGCTAACGAAAGAATTATCTTAGAAGGTGGATTCTCAAATTTAATGATTAATGTCTTAAATACTATTGCAGGTAACGCTGCTCCAGTAGACAAACTAAGACTTAATGTTTATATTGACAAAAATGGGTATCCTTCAATCGGTATTGCTATAGATGACCAGGAATGGAAGGATAATAACTGGAAGTGGGATTACAACAAGAAATTAAAACCTCTTATTGAGCAGGTTAAAAACAAAGCAGGGAAGGTTACTAGTGTTGACAAAACTGAACTTATTGATTTCTTACACAAAGAAGTTGAAGGTAAAAAGTTTCAAGATAATGTAGCAGGTAATCCTCCAGCAAAAACAGCACCTGCAACAGAAACTCATCCCTTACCAAGAGCTGGAGAAGTATCTGTTGGGGAAGAAGACTTGGATGACGACCTTCCGTTCTAGCAACTAACTGATAATCAGATAATTAAAGAGCCCCATCTAGGTCATGATAATGGCTGTTCCCTAGATATTATTTAAAACACATGAGATATGAAGAGTGCCTTGCAAAAATTTGCTGATAAAATAATAGTTTCAATAGATAGAGAAATAGCAGTTGAAAATTTCGATAAAGCAATCTTTATATGTTCATTAGGAATGGTATTAAACTCATTTCTTAAACTATTTAATATAAATCTAAAATAACAAACATGAAAGGAGCATTAGGAATACTAGCTATTTCCTTTATCATCTGGGGATTCTGGATGTCTTGGGAGTGGCTCACAAACAGAAGAAAAGATGATAAAAAAGTAAATAATAATAATAATAATAATAACTAAAATTAAAGAAAGATGAAAAGAATTATTGCGTTATCAACTATAGCATTAGTTGTATTAATTATGAGTTTCAACTCATGTTCAACAGTAGAATCAGGTCATAAAGGAGTAGAAGTTTCTTGGGGTGGTAAAACAAATTTAGACGTAGTACATCCTGAAGGAATGAATATAGGGTTACACTGGATATGGGACGGTATGGTAGAGTATGATGTTAGGGAAAAAACAATGACTCACAAATTTGTATTCAATGATAAAAACAACATGAATACAACTGTTGAGTTAGCTTTAGATTATAGATTAAACCCTAAGAAAGTTAATCTTTTGCATAGTCAAATAACAGATGTTGAAACGAAGATTATTAAAACTTTAAAATCAGCAGGGAAGGAAGTTGTTCCTCAATATTCAGCTGTAGAGTTAAATATAATGAAGAGAACTGAGGCTGAACTAAAGTTGTCAAAAATTATCTCAGAAGAACTACCAGAGTTTTACGTTGACTTTGCTAGACTACAAATGACTGACGTTGACATACCAAAAGCTGTGGCTAAATTAGCAGAAGAAACAGCGGTTCAATTAGGTCGTAATGAATTAGCTAAAAAGAAAGAAGCTGAAAAGGTTGCATTAGCTAAAGCGCAAGTTGCTGAATCAAAAGGAAATTTTGAAGCTGCTGAATTTGATGTTAAAACAAAAAACTTAATGTCTCAACCAAAATTATTAGAATTATACAAAGCAGAAACAGAGAGAGTTTGGGCTAATAAAGGAGTGAGTCCTTACGGGAATAACAATGTGTTTGGAAGTGGTGCAATGATTTTGAAAAATAAATAAAATGGAAATAATTATGGGAAAAATTAAATCAAAAGTTGGTCAATTTATGGCTAGGTTATCTGAAACAAATGATGACACAAACAATGAAAGAGTTAAGGCTATTTATGATACAGCTGAAGTAACTCACAAAAGAACTATAGAGAATACTGAAATGAAGATAAGAAATCTTAAGATTAAGAGAGATGCCTTATTAGATTTTAAAAGTAATGGTAATGTTAAATCTTACGAAGATTTTGGTGCTGTTAATTTTGTTAAGCAAGACACAGACCTTTCTTTTGAGATTGACACTGAAGAGAGAGTTCTGAAGATACTTAAAGAAAGGTACTCAGAGTTGTTTAATTAAAAATAAATAGGTAGTGAGTCTCAGGCTTACTACCTATTTTAACTTTACTATATGAAAGAATTAAAAGAACTAGAAAAACAGCTAAAGGAAAAGAATCAACCAAAGAACTCAGTAAAGACTAAGGAAGAATTTTCTCTACTAGAGTTTAAGAGGAGGCTGAATCAAGCACCTCCAGAATCAATACTTCGTTCTAATCCAGAATACGGCAACAAATACATCCCCCTACAGTTTGTAGAAGTAATGTTAGATATACTATTTACTTCTAAGCAATTTGTAATGAGGCACAAGCCAGACTTTGTAGAAGGTCAAACAGTTTTCTATATGGATGTAGTAGTAGTTCATCCAGTAACAAAAGAAGTATTAACTTATTCAGGAACTTCAGTTGTAGGTACAATGCCAAACAGCGATAACTATCGTGACGTGCACAAAAGAATACCAGCAGGTGAGAGTTTTGCTATACTGAACGCTGTTCAAAAAATAGGAAGAATATTTAGACCTCAACAGGAGAAGTTCATTTCGGCATTGGATACTTACTTTGAAAAAGAAACCAAGGAAGAGAAGAGAAGCGAGATGTACGACAGATTAAAGAGGATGATAGATGAGCTAGACTATAAAGACCCACTAAATATAGTGAAAGCTAAAAGATGGGTTGACAATGCTGGTAGGGGAAAAAAAATATCAAGCGAAGAATTTGAAATATTAGAAAATCACGTATTATTTAAAAATCAATAAATGACAAATAAAATAAACTGGAATAAATTTCTATTCCGCTCCTCTGGTGTTTACAATATCATGTCTGGAACTGTAGGAGCTACAGCAACAGAACTTGAGGAGCTAGACGAATTATTGCTCAAAGAAAAAACTGTAATAGGTTTAACTGACAAGCAGGAAGAAGAACTTAAAGATTTAAAAGCTAAAGAGAAGTTAACAGATAATCAAAAGAAAAAAATAGCTGACTATGAAGATAGGAAGACACGCAAAAAAGAACTCACTCCAAAGCAAGAGGAAAGAAAAAAAGAATTGCTCCTCAAAAAGAAAGACGAAACCTTGCCAAAAGGAGTCCAAACCTACCTCAAAAAACTATACAGAGAGGAAACTTACAATAGAAGAAAGAGGCTGGAGTCCAAGTATATTTTAAAAGGAAACCTTCAGGAGGAGGAAGCTATAACGATGTACAGTATGTATATTAATCATCCTTTCAGTAATAACAAGGAGAGAGCTTACAATGAATATATCTCTGGAGAATATGACATGTATATTGGAAAGGACATTTATAATGTTGATGAAGGATTTGACACTAAGTGTAGTTTTGACTTATCTACCTTTCCATTTCCTGACGATGTTTTAGACTGGAATTACTACTGGCAAAACATGTCTTACATGTGGTTGTCTGGAGCCAAGAAATGGACAACTGTTTACTGTTTAACCAATACTCCTTCCTCAATGATTGAGGATATGATTTACAGAGAAAAGTTTAAATGGGAAGGTAACGAGATTCCATTATGGAAGAAGTTGGAGATAATAAATAACAATACTTTTGATGACAAAACTTTTGCTTCAGAAATGATGAAGCAGGATGCAGCCCCTAGTCTTGATAGTGAAACAGAAGACAACTTAAAAGCTGTAGATGTGGTTAACAATTTTGTGCCTATGGAGCTGAAGGAGAGGGTAATAGAAAAGGTTGTCCATTTTGATGAGTCAATACCGAAACGCATCATCGAAAGAGTCAAATTATGTAGAAAATTTTTAGTAACTTTAAGCAAGCAAAATGATACGAATTGAAACAGTAGAAGCATTTTTATCTTTACTAGTACCTATAGCTTTTATAGGCATGGGAATCAAAGCCTACTTGGTAGGAAAATCTAACGAAAAGAAATAACATGGCAAACTCAAAGATGGAGGCTGGCATAGGAAAGTACTCTAAGTACGATGAACAGATATTGAATGAATATCGTTTAAATCCTACAGCTTCATTCATGGCAATAGCTAGAAATGTTGTAAGGAAAAATAAGATAGATGGTAGCGAAAGGTCTTTATCTTACTACGCTAAGAATCTTGTTAACTCATTAGGAGAATCAAAACTTGCAGAATTAGAAAGCGGTGTATCCAACGATTCTGACAGCAAGTCAAATAGTTATAATAAGGAAAAATTTGTTTTATCAGCCTGGAATAAGATTACTGGTGAGATGATGGACATAGATTCCTATTGCAAGTACTATTCATTGCCAAGAGAGGATGTTGACTCATATAAATTAATATCTCATACTGGAGCTCCTTTTTATAATATTGTATTTAAAGAAAGAAAGGTAGATAATGATGTTGATTTTGAGGTTGTTAAGGATATTTTAAGGAAAGAACTTGATGGTGTCTATAAAAAGAGAGAAAATATATCTCACAAGAATGATAAGGAAGCAGCATTAAAGTGGGCTGACCTTCATTTTGGAGCTCATATAAGGAACTTAGTTCTAACCAAAGATTATGACTCAGACATATTAGCTGATGGGTTAAGGACTAGCGTAGACCAGGTTAACGATTTTGGATTTAAAAAGGTTCACGTACACATTAATGGAGATTTAATAGAATCGTTTAGTGGGTTAAATCACATCAATAGCTGGATGAGTATGAATCCTGAAGAGATAGGAGCAAACGCTATTCGGCTTTGTACAAAACTCCTTCACGAAGCATTATCTGAGATTAATAACTTAGGTAGCGTAAAGATTGTTGCTGGAAACCACGATAGAACTAGCAAGGCAAATGATGAAGATGTAAAAGGTGGAGCAGCTGATTTGATAGCATGGGGATTAAGACTTATGGGATATGATGTAGAATTTCATCCCTACATTATAACACATCTTATAGATGGAATTAATCACATCAACCTGCATGGAGATAAGGGTATAAGTAAACGAGCAACCAAAGATATTATCTGGGATTACGGAATTAAAGGGAAGTACAACTTCGTATTTGAAGCTCACCTACACAGTTTAATAGAAAAAATGTCAACTACTCAGAGAGAGAAGTTTAACGTAATAAGAGATGATGCTATAGACCATAGGAGGATGCATTTACAAAGTTTCTTTACGGGCAACTATTATTCTGAAACCTTAAACTTTAACTCAAATGCAGGATACTGTATAGTTTGGGATAACGGAAAGGAATTACCTCAAGTTTTTAATGGGTGTGTGTGATGAGTGTTTGGTACGAAATAGAAGACCAGGAAGATGTAGAGCTATCTGAAGATGGTGGTACATTAGAAATTAAATTTAATATAGATGACAACGGCAGTGTATATGTTGAAGTCCCTATAAAAATAATTAAAAAAGCATTAGAAAAATGAAACTATCAAAAAGAATAATAATAGTAGGAAAAGCTGCTTCAGGCAAGGATTACTTTAAAGACTTCTTAATTGAGAAAGGGTTTATACCTTCTGTATCACACACAACTAGACCAATGAGAGATGGAGAGATAAATGGAGAAACTTATGATTTTATATCTACAGAAGACTTTATGTTTATGGCATCCAATGACCAGTTCTTTGAATACAAGTTATTTAATCAGTGGGGTTATGGGACATCTCAACTAATGTGGGATACTGCTGAGGTGTTTATATTTACTCCTTCAGGAATCAATAGTCTACCTAAGAAGGAATTGGACGAATCGGTATTGGTATACTTTGATATACCTCTGGATGAAAGAATTAACAGGCTAGAAGAAAGGAGTGATGCTGATACAATTGATAGGAGATTAAAAGCAGACAATGCCGATTTTAAGGATTTTAAAGAATTTGATATTAGAGTTAAAAACCCAAAATTTAACGCAGAAGAATTACTTAAACTGATTATCAGACAGATAGAGATATGTTAAAAAAGAAAATAATAGGGCTACTCATTTCTACAGGAGAAGAGTTATCAATTAGTCAGATTTCTGACTTAACAAATGAAAAAAAAGAAGTACTTTTAATAGAAGCTAATAAACTTGTAAAAGAAAATAAAGCCTATTGGAATACGAAGGAGAAGATAACGCCCCACCAGTAACGTTTACAATGTACGCCCCATATACGGAGGCTCAATACAGTGTTATACTTGATATTGACCATGATTTCGATATAAAATATTATCACACTGTAGAGAACTTATTGAAACACGAAGGGATAGACTCACCATACATCGAAGAACAAATACCGCTGTTCGATGATTTGTTCGCAAATTAATACATTATATTAAAATAATTTTACTATATTTGTATTTAACAAATTAAATCAAATGCCAAAAATAAACGGAATAGACCTGGATGAGGTAGAATTTCTATCTGTTCAGATAAAAAACAAGTTCGGCTCAATGCATGAGTTCGCAGCAGAAGCTGAAATAGCTTACAGACCAATACTAAAATTCTTTAACGACCTGGAAGTTACTCAAGAGAGGTTTGAGTACTATACAAATGTTTATAAGAAAACAAAAAGCAGCAGAGAGTTTCAGTACGGAAGAATCCTTCCAGAGCATAGAGAAGCTATAAGGAAGGTTATTCAGGACGAATACAAGAAGTATAGTAATTTTTGTAGGAAGTATAAGCACTTTGATGTTGTGTACATTAGTAATATAGTAGAAGGTAGACTTAAACTTGTTACTAAGAAATATGTAAAGCTAGTAAGAATATTAGAAAAAAGATACGGACTAAAAATTAGATAGAAAAATGAAACAAATTAAATTAGAAAAAGAAGCTACTGATTCATTATTAGTAGGATTAAACAA
>Ga0208898_1003062_pt1 | contig 9959 bp, 12 predicted proteins | sample VirMetDEL_Mar_4_FD_184513 | JGI IMG/M metagenome (GOLD analysis project Ga0208898, IMG submission 184513) | Aqueous microbial communities from the Delaware River and Bay under freshwater to marine salinity gradient to study organic matter... | ecosystem: Environmental > Aquatic > Marine > Coastal...
CACCAAGCCCTGCGGTACAGGCAACACAAAGTTAAGTGTAGCAGGACGCAATGCTGAGCAACTCAAATCAACAGGGTCATTAGCTGTTTGAGTAAGTGCTGTTGTATAGAAGAAGTTAAAGAAATCGCTAGTCTTACTGAGGATTACATTGTCATTAGACAGGAATCCAAGCCGATTGTTATAGAAGAATACTTCACGAATCGGGAAGTTAACAAAGCTAGGTAGACTGTTAGATTCATCATCACCAACCAATCGCTGTTCCCAAGAGTTCTTTTCAGGACTACCGGGAACTGCTTCAATAGCTCGGAAGGTGAATGCATCAACACCAGTATTGACCAGCTCATGCGGCATGGTACGTGGGTTAAGATGAATAGGAATGTTAGGCTTTACAAACTCTTCCCAATAGCCATCACCTGATGTACCATCCTCAGCAATGAAGCGAACGTAGTAAGTGTCTTCAGCAGAAGCTGTGTTCTGAATAGTAACACGACGGTTATGGACGCTTTGTGTAGGAAGGTCAGAGATGTTGTTTACAGTGTTTGTGAACGCTTCAATAGAGTCACCACTGATACCACCTTTAGCTGTGATAGAGAAGTTATCAGGTGAGCTACCAGGTGCTAGCTGAACTTCAATGCTAGATTCTAAAATAGTAAATGTAAACGGAAGACCTGTTAGAACTGTGCTCAAACCAGGTTGTAGTGGATAGCTAGCACCTCCTCCACCTCCTCCACCTCCTCCAGCACCACCACCAGATGGGTTAGCAGGGTTATCATTGACAATCCAATCAAGGACATCCTTTACATTAAGGATTTCCTCAAAGTCATTTTGATTCAGAGACGAATTCTCACCGTTACGAGTGGTAATATTAACAGTGTAGTCAGTACTATTATAAGTAACAACTACTGTATAAGTTGCACCATATTCAACACTAGTCAAACGTATGGTAGCTTGCTGACCTTCAACATAACCAAAGTTCCTGTATTCGGGACCAAAGGCTGGTGATGGGAATTGAGTAGCTTCGTCATTGGTAGTATCCAAGACACCAACAGTCTTTGTCTTATTAACAATAAACGTGGTATCTTGAACAGTCAGTACTTGAATATTATCTCTAGGATTCCCAGAACTTAAAGACAAATAACTGTTTGGATCGTAAGTACCAAGACCTAGGTATGACTCAGTAGTAACAGTAGCTTCATCTCCTGACTTAACATTCCAGATACGGATACCATCAGGTTTAACGCAACCTAGGTACTGCTCATCATCATCACGATTAATGTAAAACCAGCGACCGTAGTAATTAGTGTTGCTATCAGAAAACTCAGTGCTACTAACTGGAGCATCATTTCCAGTACCCAACTCTTTAATAAACTTAGTACCAGGTCTTTTAGTAAGACCAAACGTTGGGTCAATATAAGCATTAATACTATCTCTTACCTGACCAGGAAGTTTCTTATCATCAGGTTGCTTGGATACACCACCAAGAAAGTTCTCTACTGTTTGTGTAATACTTGCCATTAGCGATACAATGCACGGTACGGTTTGTAACTAACGTAGTAGTCACATCCTTGTGGGTGTCCAAAGAATGAGTAATCACCTTGATTGCATTCATACTCAAGTGCCATAGCACGAGTATATGCTTCACGTTGTTGTAGCATTTGATATTGAGTGCTATCACCAATCACTCGTTGACTAAAGATACTAGCACTACGTGCGACGATATAATCACGAATAGGAATAGGAAGGTCAATCAAATTAAAGTAACGTTTGATGTCACAATAAGGGTCGTTTTCAAAGGTGAATGTTTGGTTGATACGGTCGTATAGTTTACCGTCACGACGTACAACATCAACAGTCCTATCAGTATCTACAACATCAAGCTGTAGATAGTTATCAGGAATAACTACTTCCTTATTAGAGTCACGTGTTATCTTTACTTTATAATCAGTATTAAAAGTCCATCCTTCAGCCTGCACCTCTCTTGAAACCTGATGCAAGGTATTCAAAATAATCGCAACGTCCGGGTTGGTTACTTCACTAACTTGTGAACCATCCTCCAATGTGATGTTCTGAGTTTCAATGACAGTAACAGGCGCCTGACCTACTGACGCCAAAATTTCATTAACAGCTTGTAGCTCAACTTGAGCGTTAGTAGTAGACATATTAGCGAAGGAAATATGGATAAAAAAAGGGAGAGCCGTGAAGCCCTCCCAGTTAGAGTTAATCAGGCACGAGAACGAGCAGGTGCGTCGCACTCAACGCCAGTATAAGCAAAGCGAAGATTCTTGGTCTCCGAATAGACACCGGAATCTGCAACAGGGCTGCCGTAGCCCCATTGAGTTTTCGACACCGAATTACGGAGAGCAGTGTTGCCACCACTAACACCAGTGGTAGCGCCGCTGACACCGTTGTTGCCAGCAGGAGTTGCAAGGTTAGCCATAATTTAATTAAGGAGCATAAGGAAGTTCATTGTCAGCATCATTAGTTTTAATGCTAGTAGCTGCACCCGTAGTCCGACCATACTCAATATGAGTCATCGGGTTCAGAGTTTCAGAACTAACCAAACCAATGCCAGTATTTTGAACAATAACACTAGTACCAGGAACGTAGGACATAGTAGTTCCTCCGTTATCAACCAGCCAGCAGCTCAATAGCAGCAGCCGGGTTCACCCAGTCAGCACCCATAGCCATACGACCAACGATGATGTCACCCTGATACATGGTCTTCACGTCAGAACCAGTGGTCTGAATCTGAGGACCGATAGCTTCCACAACACCAGCTGCTTCCTTACCATAGATAAGACCAGCGTGGTTAGCGAAGTTACCAGAGTAATCGTTGTTCTCACCATTCACGGATGCCACAGTACCAGCCAGGAAGGGCAGGTTGTTGGAACGCCAAATCTTGATACCAGCAATCTCATAGAGACCTTCACCAGACTGAACACTACCAGCATTGTTACCGTAGTCACGGTTCAGAATGTTGGTATCAACCTGAGAGATCAGAGCGTAGTATTGACGTGGGCTGAGTACAGCGTTACGACCCATCTTGGGCACGTTCTTTTCATCCATGATGGCGGCAGCTTCGAAGAAGGCATCCACCAGAGCTTGAGCGTCGTACTCCTTACCAGCACCAAGTTGGATCTGGCTACCACCAGGCTCAGGACCAGGAGCGGCAGAGATAGGATGAGCTTGACGTGCAGCCTTAGCGATCACACGGAAGATCTTCTTGTCATAAGCTTCAGCCAGAGCATGACCGATCTTAGCAGAGATTTCCGAACGCAGGCTGTAGTGAGCCAGAGTCTCATCAAGGTCATACACGAAAGCGGAGCTGATCAACAGGTCGTCCATGACGATTGTCTTTTCAGCCACGGGAGGGTTGGAAGTACCCAGAATTGGAGTGCCAGGTTGGTGATAAGCAGCATCCATACGACCAGTGTAGATGAACTGAGCCGAACGACCGTTGCGCAGAGCACGGTTCATCACGGTGCCTTTAGCAATCGTAGCACTCTCGTATGCTTTAATCATCTCGCCGGTAAACAGCTTGAGATAAGTAGCATACTTACTGTTGTAATCAGTAATGTTATCAGTAAGACCAAGACCAGGAGTCTTGTTAATATTACCTGTTGCCGTCAGAGTAGTATTCGGCGGCACACCAGGATTTGCAGACCAAACAGAAGCCATTGTAATTAAAGAAAAAAGAGAAATTAAGTGAGTTTCTCTTTAAGCGCTTAAAGATATTAAGTTGTTTTATTTCTTCGGTAAATTCTTACGCTCACCGAACGCGTTCGGTATGAGGTGCCCGCCGTAGCAGATTCATACCAATGGGTAAGGGAGGAATTGCACCTCCCAATGCCGCTTTTACGGACTACCCAATGTCCTTTTAGCGGACAATTGTTTTGTTGTACTTAACACCACGATAGGTGTAGGTAACTTGAATAGACATAGTTCGTACCGATAAGCTCATGCGCGTTCCAGCCTTGAGCAACCCGTCCCACACGTGGGATGAACGTACGAAATATTAACCAATTACCGGAGCACTATGTGTCGCCAAATCAAGTGGGAAGTTATGAGCATTCCTTTCATGCATCACTTCGAATCCGAGGTTAGCACGGTTAAGGATATCTGCCCATGTGTTTACCACATTACCTTTGTTATCAAGGAGTGATTGATTGAAGTTAAGACCATTCAAGTTAAATGCCATGGTGCTTACTCCAAGTGCAGCAAACCAAATACCAACCACAGGCCAAGCAGCGAGGAAGAAGTGAAGACTACGGCTGTTATTAAAGGAAGCGTACTGGAAGATGAGCCTACCAAAATAGCCGTGAGCAGCGACAATATTATATGTCTCTTCCTCTTGTCCAAACTTGTAACCTTTGTTTTGAGATTCAATTTCAGTCGTCTCACGAACAATCGAACTTGTAACGAGACTGCCATGCATAGCACTAAACAAAGAACCACCAAATACACCAGCAACTCCCAACATATGGAACGGATGCATAAGGATATTATGTTCAGCCTGAAACACCAACATGAAGTTGAATTGTCCAGAGATGCCAAGAGGCATCCCATCACTAAATGAACCTTGCCCAAATGGATAAACCAAGAACACAGCATAAGCAGCTGCAAGTGGTGCAGAATAAGCTACAAAGATCCAAGGTCTCATTCCCAGTCGGTACGAAAGCTCCCACTCCCTGCCTGCATAACAGGTAATGCCGATAAGGAAGTGGAACACGACGAGCTGGTAAATGCCGCCGTTATAAAGCCATTCGTCCAACGAAGCGGCTTCCCACACTGGGTACAAATGTAGCCCGATTGCGTTCGAGCTGGGAACGATTGCTCCGGATATAATGTTATTACCCCACATGAGGGAGCCGGAGACTGGTTCACGAATGCCATCAATATCTGTCGGTGGAGCGGCGATAAAGCCGAGAATAAAAGCGATGGTTGCGACGAGTAGGCATGGTATCATTAGGTGACCAAACCACCCAATATAAAGACGGTTGTTTGTGGAAGTGATCCACTTACAATAATTATCCCAGAGATTAGAACTCTTCTGAGGGAGAGTTAACGTTGCGGTCATGCTTTTCTAAATATAGAGCTGCGGAGCGCAGGAGACTTGGATCATCTTTAAATTTACCAAGCCCAGTATTACAAGCTTCACATAGCAAAGCTCTCACTTGACCAGTTACGTGGTCATGATCAACATGGAAGTGTTTAAACCTACTACCAGGTGTGTCAGTACCGCAGATAGCACACCTGCCCTCCTGATCCTCGTACATATCATCGTACTGATCAAGTGTTAAGTTGTACCTAGACTTTAAGCCTTCGGCACGGCTTTTCATAGGATCATGATTAGCACGTCTCATAGTATTATGACACGCTCTACATCTTGATTTAATACCGCGTCCAGATTTAACCTGATTCACTTCGGTTATATCTGTACCGCAGTCAATGCAGGTTTTCATTGTTTGAAGTTAATTAAGTCGTGTAACTTTTACAGGAGCCACTCCAGCACCCAACATGCCAATGCGTTGTGCTGTTCCCTTGCTCAGATCTAGGTCTCTTCCGGGAATGAAGGGACCGCGATCGGTAACCCTAACTACTTCACATGTTTTGTAGCAGACCTTCAAGCGAGTACCAAACGGCAATGATTTATGGGCAGCAGTTGCATCCATCATATTATACCGCTCACCACTTGCAGTGAGGTTACCATTGAATCCTGGACCATACCAAGATGCAATTACAGAGATAGTAGTTAGGATAGGAATCATTTCTTTTTAGCAGTTTTAGCAGCTCTTCGGAAGTTAGCAGCAGAAGGTGATCCTTTGCTGCCAGGTTTCCGCATCTTCTCGCCGGAGCCCGCGGCGATTCTTTTCTTCTTGGCGTGGATGTTAGCGTAGAGACCTTGCTTAGTCATCAGCGCTTCTTTCCGCCGCCGCCTTTGTGTCCTTTTTTACCGCAAGCCATAGTTAAAATACTCCATTTAAATTACTTGTACTTAGATTTACCCATAGCTGCTTTCATTGCTTGCTTCATGGGTTTAGCTACCTTTTGCTTTTTAGACTTAGGTGCAGATGCTTTACGTTTACGAGTCTTGGATGGAGCACTCGATTTCATACTTCCAAAAATACTGCCTGCTGCAGAAGCGAGACTCATAGGAGACATCATTAGAAAATACCAGGAATAATTTGTCCAGTTAGTGCGTAAGCGCCAATAGCAGCCACAAAGCCAAGCATAGCAAGCCGACCGTTGAGCAGCTCAGCACGTTCGTTATGTGGTACACCGTAGGGATGGTCAGTCATAATAATGGGTGGTTCTTTTGCGAAAAGGTTATCAGTAGTCAAGGGTAGATCTCTCAAGTTTAGCATAGACATCCTGTCGATATGCAGGATCTGTGTCGTACCGTGGATCAGCCATAGCACGAACAACTTCGGATTGGCTACGGAAGACATCAACTTTATCAGCTGCAGGTCTTCCAGTCAATAGTTGACCGTCAACACCGCTTGCATCTTGGAAACGATAGGCAAGAGCTTGAACAGCAAAGAAGCAGGCAACAGGGTCACCTCGATCCATCACTGCATCATACATGTCAATCTCTTGTTCTGACATGTTCTGACTAGCCCAGCTTAGCATGTTTGCATATTCCTGTTCTCCTCCAACAATGTTTTGGAGAGCAGAAACATTCTCAGCACTAAGCTCTTGCCCTTCAGGTTCACCTTGTTGTGAACGATAATCAAGATACATCTGAGCCAAGTCAGATGAATCCATGTTACCAAGTTTTTCCAAAGTTTCTTGACTAAATTCTCCTTGGGATTCTTCCCAAAGTGTATCAAGAAAAGAAGTGTCAATACTATCTTCGTTCTCTTCAGTAGGTGGTTCTTCAGCAGTAGTAGTTTCTTCAGGTTCAGGATCACGAGAACTAAACTTCTTTTGAAGTTCCATGTAAGCCTGTTCAAGTTCTTCAGCATCTCGGAACTTACCAGCTAACAACTCTTCCTGAGCAGACATTGCTTGTTCGCCAATGGCTAGCGACTCCTGTTCTGCAGCAGTCAGTTCACCTTCGGGAGCTTCATTAGGATTGTACGTCAGTGTTGTCATTAGCTTTGGCGTGGATTACTTTGAGATTACCGAGACCAACAGTCTCTACATATTCAGTTGAACGACCCAGAGTTGGCTTACCAATCTTAGCTTTGGGAGCATACTTATTGACTGGTGTAAACTCTGGTGTCGTCGGAGGTTCAGCTTTACTGCGCTGGCGGCGCTTCGGAGCTTGCTTGTTGTCCATATAGTTCGGGGTTTTTGGATGGATCATTTGCAGGAGCAGAAGCCAATTGACCAACTTGCTTGGTAAGTTCCATTTGCTGTTGTTGTTCCATAGCTTGTGCCTGCTGATCTTGTACTTCTTGTACAGTCTTAACAAGGTTCAGGACATCAATACCTTGTGCAGCTGCAAGACGTTTGATTACTTCCTCAGGATTAACGTAGGTCTGAATAGCTTCAGGACCCATGGTCTGAGCAATAGTAGTGAGGAATGCACCCAAGCTTTCACGATCTTGTCCACGACCAAGTGCATTGATACCAGCCACAATGGTTGGCTTCACAAGATCTTTGGGTAGTCGTGGAATCTGTCCTGTCTTTTGGAATACATTCAGTTTACGATTGAGATAAGGAACCAAGAACTCAACAGTCAGCAAACTAAATAGTCCACCAAGTTGTTGTTCTAGTTCCATCTGTGTCATACGAACTTCTTCAGCAGTAGTTCGTTCGGATTGACGTACAGAAAGAATGAGGAAAGCCTCACTTAACCGACGTTCAAGAGACTGCATCAGTTCATAAGCAGTCCTGAAGTCAGCAGTTTTACCAACCTGGATAACACCAATGTCATCAGGTCGTCCTTGAATGATAGCACCATTGCCTGCCTGAGCCAGTGTCTGTGGTTTGGTAGTGCTTGAGGGTGATACCACGAAGACGACCTTAGCAGCTGCTGCAGAGCCTTCTACCATAGCCTGAGAGAGTGCTTCGAGAGACTTGAGATCTCCAATGAACTCTTCAATTCTACCACGACCATACACTTCACCATCAACAGTGTTGAAGCGAAGTACTAGCCAAGGGTTAGCATCAAGTGGTGCCTTACCCATAGAACCAGGAATAATTTTGTCTTCATATTCTTGGTACCAAATCATTCGGTTGTTATCCCGTTTGATGTGGGTATAGATGTCAGCCTCATCATTACGATCAGCGACTGTACCTTCTACTTTGTTAGGCATGTCCTCAGGAATCATGCCACGTAGAAGCTTCTTATTGATGCGTTCTTTTGTGACTATTTCAAGCACGTTGCCGTTGCCATCTCGATCCACAACGTAGCGATTTAGCGGATAAAGTTTAAGACCATCCTTACCCATGTAGATTAGTGCATTACCTGCTACTACCAAATGCTTAAGAGCTTGGTGAATAGTAACACGGTCACTTGATGCTGCAATTGATTCAAGGATAGTTCGTTCAATCTTTGCAAAGCTTAGGTCAAGTTCAGACCTAACTGCAGGATCAAACTCTTGACCAAGTTTAGTATCATCAAGTTGTAACTTGAAGAAGCTAGTCTGTGGAGGAACAAGGGCAAGCATCAACTTAGATGCAAGTGTTACTACACCTTTTGCTCCAACACTTTGCCAAGGTGTAGGGAGATACCTTGCACCTTTTTGATAATCTTCTTCACCACGAATCAAATAGGGCAGAGTTAGATCTGCCGCTTGTCTTGCTACGTCTAGAAACTGGGAACGATCACTGGCTAAATAGTCATACCTTTGTTTAGCAGTCATTAGTTCTTAAAGATAATTAAATTAAAGCAGACTTGTAATACCACGGATGTTCAGTGCATTCTTCAACTTAAGTCGATTCAGTTGACCTGTGCCAAGTTGAAGGAGTCGGTTGCGCTCACGTTTACCGCGACGACGCTTGAAGCCAAAGGCGCCAGGACCAGTGCCAGTAGAACCGAACATCAGACCACCCATATCGGGAGTGGTTTCTTCAGTGGGTTCGTTGATGATGGGACCATCACCTTCTGCTGCAATTGGTTTGTCAGCAACAGCAGGAGGCTCAGCTGCTCCACCACCTTTGCCTTTGCCTTTACCACGGCGACCACCGCCACCGCCGGTACCACCCATCCCTTTAATACCAAGGATAGGCTCACCACTTCCAGTAGCGCCGAAGTAGCGTTGACCACGTTGTAGACCAAGACCACGAAGTGCTTTTACATCTTTGCTACGTGGGTCAAGTGAGGATGGAATACCACCACCTGTACGACCACCATTTCGATCTGGCAATGTATTATCGAAAACCATGTTGAGCAGACCCTGCTCTGATGTAGCAAGTTGACCTTTGTCCAACCGACGTTGGGCACTACCTTGAATGCTAGCACCTTTAGCTAGTGCTTTATCAATGGCACGTTCACCAAGTCCAGTAGCAGCCAGATCCATAGCTTCTTGACCGGAAAGGCTGCGACCTACTCGTACACCACGAATGGTGAGACCTTTCTTTTTCTTACGACCGCCGCCAGTTTCTGCAGTTTCGGTGCCAGGAGCTGCAGCAGTTGCTGCGCTTGGGTCGTATCCAATAACTTTATTAATACGCTCAATACCTTCTGGACCTAGCGGCTTGTCAGGTGTAAAAGCATAGCCTGCACCACCCAGCTGACTGCTAGTAGTTTTATAAATATTACCACCAGAAATTTCAGAAGGAGTGAATCTTACATTACCTGTATCTGTACCTGGTCCAACCACTTCAGATGTGATTTGCATCTGTTGGTTGGTACCTTGCTGTTTTGCTGCGCGTGCATCCCGCCGCCGTTGTTGAGATTTACTTAGTTTCTTTTTAGCCATCGTTTTCTAGTCGTTGTTGAATCCACTCTACAACTGAACGTTGACCGGAGCGGTACATAATTAATGAGTGTGAATCATTGGGTGTGG
>Ga0208898_1003063_pt1 | contig 9958 bp, 16 predicted proteins | sample VirMetDEL_Mar_4_FD_184513 | JGI IMG/M metagenome (GOLD analysis project Ga0208898, IMG submission 184513) | Aqueous microbial communities from the Delaware River and Bay under freshwater to marine salinity gradient to study organic matter... | ecosystem: Environmental > Aquatic > Marine > Coastal...
CAACGGGTTACGGCGATTGTCTTACTCTAACAAAAAAGATCGGGAAAACATACAAATAAAGCGGTGAAGGGCTTGACAAATAGACGATACTGTGTATAATGAGAGTATGATTCAGCAATGAATTACTGATCTTTAACAATACAATACGTCCGATGGAAGGTTTGGTATCTTACTTCTATCCTGTGCAATCCGGTTTGATCGCCGGATGTTGCTTCCGGTTCTATTTTCTAGAGATAGAATTTAGGACATAGTTTGATCGACTATGACGCGACAGCAGGGGAAAAATAGGAGAATAAAACTTGGTTCGAGTCCAAGATCGGATAGCATATACTGTAGGCGGGTGGTTTCCACCCGCTGAATAACGAGGCGACTATTCAAATCCTCAGCGCCTACAACCCCGAAAGGGGAGAGAGTATAGTGGGGTTTTTATTTGACAAACACAATTGTACAATTATAATTAGAGTATCACACACACAAGGAAAACAATGCCAGCAAATAATGTAAATGTTGAAGCACTACGGATCGTGACCTGTGCCGCTGGGAAACATCGCAACTTTCTAGAGCGAGAGATTGAAAAAGACGAATACGATGTTGCCTGTGGCATCGGGTGCGAATCAGCAGTTGAACGAGCAAAAGAGCAACTTCAACTCTTAGAAACTTCTATCTTTATGATGGAACAACATATCGAAAGGTTTGACAATGAGTAAAAAACCATTTTGTGAAAAAAGTAAAGATGTCTTACAATATATTGATGAGACTAAACCCGTTTATGTTTATCGTAACTTACACAAGCAATGCCTAAGTGTACGACAAAACGGGATTGTAAAGTGCCACGCTGAAAATGTGGTATTAATGGATTGTGAATTTAAGGTGAACGAAAAAGGGAGGGATCATGTTAGAGAAAAACAAATCAAACAAGTTCACGCGGGTGTTAAGGGTTTTGTGGTTAGTGCTAGTCGGGCGAATGAACTTTTAGACTTCGGTTATGAGACCGTGTACTATAATCCTTATACTACAGACTTTTGGAAACTTGAATCTGGTCAGTATGTAGATCGTGCGGGATGGTGTGATATTCATGCCGATACTCAAGGTGCTAGTGTTCTGGCACTTGATATCCTGTATAAGCATTTTCAAGATACTGAATCGCACGTTTAAGTGATTCTAAATCATCATTAAATAGACCTAAACCGCTGTTACACTTTCGGCAGAGTATACCCCTAACCATACCTGTGCTGTGACAGTGGTCAACAGTGGCAAATTTACCAACCGCCTCCATTTCACAAGAACATATTTGACATTTGTAATCTTGTTCCTCTAATAACGAAATATAATCTTCCCACTCAAGTCCGTAAAGTCTTTTAACATAATGTTTTCTTGCCTGCAAATTTTTATGATCTATCATTGCTTGTTCGCTGCCAAATTTTTTGATCTCTCTTTCCCTTCTCTCTTTATTATAACAGTCCTTACAGAACCCACTAACACCAGAGTACTTACCGCCAGTGTGTGACCACTTCCCAAATCTTTCAATGGGTCTTTCTTCGTTACACTTAAAACAAACTTGAGTTTCCATCATTTCACCTTTTGTATGGGTTTTAAAGTTGATAATCCATACTATATTATACACAAAAAATCAGATACTTTGACGTAAACCCTTTGCCACAAACGACTTAGGGGCTTGACGGGGCTGGCCCCGCCGCCGCCGTAAGTCCTTACCACACAACGACTTACGACGATTCCCTAGAGCAAATATCATACCAAAGAAAAATCCTCAAGTTAGGGTTGACAACTGGACGATATAACCTATAATGGGGTAAACCAACCACGTTTCTCGGAGTCACTATGTTAAAATTTTCTAAGGCAAACACCAAACTTAAACAACTGGAAAACATTGATGAATTATCGGTATATCTGCAAAATAAACGGAAGGTCTATTCGTTCGACCTATTATCCGGTTGGAGTTGTCCATCCGCAGTCGATTGTCTCTCAAAAGTTCACCTCATCGACGGCAGGAAAAAGATCAAAGATGGCAAAAATTGCCAATTCCGTTGCTTCTCTGCTTCTCAAGAAGTAGTATTTCCAGCAGTCTACGACAACCGCAAACACAATTTCGATTCTTTGCGTATTCTCAAAACGTCCTACGATATGGCGTGTTCTATTGCCGACGCTATGCCCGCAAACCTTGGAATCAATCGAATCCACGTTGGCGGTGACTTCTTTTCTCAAATGTATTTCAGGGCGTGGCATCTTGTCGCAGAATGGTGTCCAGACCGTTTGTTTTATGCTTATACAAAATCCCTCAACTATTGGTTGGAAGATCGTGACAGTCTACCGGATAATCTGGTCATGACTGCTTCGCGTGGTGGTCGCTTAGATCATCTCATCGACCAACACAATCTGCGAGAAGCAAAAGTTGTTTTCAGTGAGGCAGAAGCGGAAGCGTTGGGTTATGACATTGACCACGACGATTCGCACGCTGCTCGTCCAAGTTTGGCGGATCAATCTTTTGCTCTGCTAATTCATGGACAGCAACCAGCAGGATCGGACGCATCCGCAGCAATCAAGGAACTCAAAAAAAATAATGTAAAGTTTTCCTACGGTAAGACAACCCCTCTACAGGGGGTATAGAATGGGATGGATAGGAATTTCTTTTATATTCTTTATTTTGTTTATATTATGGAATAATGAATGATAATTTTATTATTTATTTTAATCTGTCTCATGTACCCCTCTTTCGGGCGGGGTGTATGGGACGGATTTTGGAATGGTGAATAAATCGACCTAAGTCCTTATACAGTAAGGGTTTACGGCTTGGCCGGGGCTGGCCCCGCCGCCGCCCTAAGTCCTTTGCCAGTAACGACTTACGACGATTATGATTTTCTTGCAAGTTTATGTGGTGATAGACTTGACATATACCGATAATAAGTATATAATGGGGGTATAACAAGGAGACGAGAATGAACGACGAAAAAATGTTTGAGAATGTGACCGTTTTGACCTTTTGCCCAGAGTGCAATGGGACAAATGAGGTTCGCTTCTCTTTGGATTCCTATCGTAGATGGAACCAAGGTGCCTTGATTCAAGAGGCAATTCCAGAACTGAATGCCGATGAGCGGGAAATGCTGATGACCGGGATCTGTCCCGGTTGTTGGGATGAAATGTTCCCAGAAGATGACGAATAGGGGTTGACTTTCCCGTTCTTTCGATTATAATTTGAGTACAAGCGAGGCGGGTTTAGGGTATCGCCTAATTTGCTGGGGTAACGCTATCCCGTTCTCGCTCTTTTTTTCTACACCACTTTTGGAGATTTTGTTATGAGTAATGCTACCGTTTCTGCTGCTGACCAAGTTGCTGCCGCTTTCGATTTCACCGTTGACAAGTTTCCCTTGTCCGGTCCTGATGGAATGACAACGCCTTGGTATGCGATGTTTCGTTCTGATGGTGCGGGTGTCGTTGGCGAAGGTTCGGTCACTGATCGTTATGTTCCTCACCAGACTGAGGACGTTATCGCCTTGGTCGATGCTTGCGAGTCCGTTTTTGACGAAGCGAGTCAAGTCAAGACTCATTTTCGCAATGGACACTATGTAAGTGTCGCACCGTCTGACGATTATCGTCGCTCGATTTTCGGGTCGCGGGATAATATATTCCCCCGTCTGATCATTCGCGGTGGTTATGATCGTTCCGCTTTCAATGTCACTTTGGGTATCTATCGTGACGCCTGCCAAAATCTGTTGATGTTGCGTAGTGTGACTGAAACCTACCAGTCGATTCGCCATACTTCCGGGTTACGGTTCGCAATGGATGAACTGATTGGGCAGTTTGAAACTCTGAAAGAGGGTTGGAATACTCTCACCAGTTTGGTGGAGTCGATGCAATCCGCAGAGGTTTCGATGGTCGATTTCCTCAATCAAGTTTATCCTGAGCCTGATGCTGACGCAGGACAGCGAGCGGTTACGATTCACAAGAATCGCACCGAAAAGATTTTTCGACGACTCCAACGAGAGCGGGTCAAGACTGGTCGTTCTGCGATTGGTTCAACCTTCGAGGTTTCCGCTTGGGAGGCATATAACGCAGTTCAGGGGTTTAACCAGTGGGATGCACCCCGTCGCGAGGGTTTCAAGGGTGAGTTTGACCGCATCCTACAAGCAGCGAAGAATCCCGCAGTGAACAAGGCGGAATCACTCGCCCTTGCCGCTGCCGCATAATTCATGTGGTGTGGACTGTGACCCCCGAAAGGGGGTTGCAGTTTTTTTCAATCGTCGTAAGTCCTTTACTGGTAAGGGTTTACGGCTTGGCCGGGGCTGGCCCCGCCGCCGCCCTAAGTCCTTTGCTGGTAAGGGTTTACGTCAAGTCAATTCGCATTTTTCATACCAATCAAAAATAAATCAGCGATACTTTAATTGCAAAAGCATGTTACAATAGTTGTAAGTACATAAATAGTAAAGACTTAGGTTGATTCTGCCGATCTATATGTTATAATACATAAGTCGTTTGGTGGTAAAGACTTACGGAAAATAAAAAATAATGATAAAAACAAGATCATCGGGGCGGAAGATAGGTTGTCTAGGTAAACTGGATAATCTAGGTGGAATAGCTAAACTAGCTTTTGGCGCATAGTCTGCCATCATGAAAAAGCACGCGAGTTTTGGGGATTGTCTTACCCAAAATATCTTAATCACTGTTTTTTGAAAAATAGCACGCGAGTTTTTGTAAAGTAGAAAGGAGTTGATAATGAGTAACAATAATATACTCTCAAGAGAAACTAAAAAATGTCTTGAGGTTCATATAGGTTCTAAGGCTGCTAATGAGATATATGAAGTTATTAATAGTTTAAGTGAAGAAATAGAAAAATTAAAAAAAGATAAACTGGACAAATCCTACATGATAGATAACGAGAAGTAATGAGTTGTCTTTCCTAAATTATCTTAATCATCGTTTTTTTAGAATAAGCACGCGAGTTTTACTAACTATCAAATATTACATATACAATAACTAATGATAAAAGTATAGCTAAAATAAAAATACCCAGGTAGTGCATTGTCTCACCTAAATTATCTTAATCATCGTTTTTTGGAAAATAGCACGCGAGTTTTACATATTGTATAGATATATAGTTATTATTATACATATTAACAAAAATAGTAAGTAGAAAGAGATATAAACAATAAAAAGTTATCATATATTACTTTTAAATTCTTGTTTTAAATCTTTCGGTGCTACTGATACACATAATATCTTAAATAGACTAGCAAACATCATTAGTATAGTAGCTAGTAATAGTCTTATAGTTCTCATATCACTTGAGTTTTAATTAAAGAAATATAATTTAAAGAACCCACCACTAACCCCGCTAATAAAAGCGTCATCTTTAAATAGATAAAAGAAAAAAATTATAGATAAGGAGCTAAACTATAATCTGCCAACTCCTAGAGTTCAACCACGAAACCCTGGCAAATCCTTCTATCTACTTAATTATACTTCATCTTCTGTGCTTTTCAATAGATTATTTCTAAATTTCATAATCTTAAAAGCATCTCCAGTTTCATCTGTAGCTTTAGTAAATTCTTCCTCAGTAATGACTCCCTTTTGAATTAATAAAGAAAGTAAAGAAGAAAACATTACGAATTGAAAATCGCCATTAGAAAAATCAATTTTGAACAACTCCTTAGATAAATTATTAAAGAATTGTTCTCTCTCAGATAAATCTTGTGGTAATTCCATTTTTGCCTCTTTAAAAAATTAGTATATAATAACCCGTAAAACTCGTAAGAGTATAATTAATTCTTTCTTACTACTTTACTCTTAATGATGGTAATGTAGAAAAGAAGATATTGATCTTAGATTCTGGTATGAATACATTAATGTGCAGTCAGAACCAGTCATGTATTCACCCTGTTTTCATTATCTTCTCTTATGTCTATATTCCTTTCTACCTATATATTACTTTGGGCGAATGGAATTACTGGAAAAATCTTGAAATTTTATTGAAAATAATAAAAGAAAGTATAATTAGGTATGGTTTGTGTACTGAAAACAAGGAGTTATAATGAATGTAAAGAAACAATGTGTCCACTGTGGAGAATCTGATATTAAATTTATTGACCTCTATACTATAGATGGTTTAAATCGGAACTCTGATTCAGCCTGTGTGCCTGTCTGTAAGAGGTGTGCTGAGAAATGGTTATCCCCTATAGGGAAAAACTGACTTTTCTTTATAAAGAATATTAAGGTGAGTGTACCTCCCAATCTAGTCTTAGAGAAGGGGTATATTTCACCTTTTTTATTAAATTTCCACTTTTATCTTTACTTTCAAACATATATATACGACAATAAGAGGTATATCCTAGTCACCTGAGTTTAATAAAAATATGGGTATATTATGTATCAATCTTCTTATACTTTACCAGATTTCGGAGGATTAGTCGCGGAACGTGACACTGTTTTGGGCGTTTTTTGCCGTTTTTTACGGGTTTTTTGATGTTTTTTATTCAAAAGTCCACTTATCGCGAAGTAAGCTACTTAAATTAAGAAATTAGAACAAAAAGAAAACCTCCAACCGTCAGTAAAGATGACTCCTCTATTACTTACTCTTTTATATATATGTTTGTTTATTAGAATCTTATAAGAAAAAATAGAAAAAAGATAAAAAAAAGAGCTTGAAATAAGCATGTCTCAGAGTATAATTTATCATTACATTTTAAGTAAAAAACACTTGATTTAAGGGCAATTTTTTATGGTGTAATTATTAGTATAATTGTTCCAATAAACCTCAATTAACTTAATTGATTCATAATTGGAGGATAATATGGTTAAAAAAGGTTTAATGAAAAGGGCTTTGAATGAAGAAGAACTTTTATTCTTGGCTTTACATATAATTTCTCACAGTAAAATAAATGAAAAAACAAAATATGCTTTCACTTACGCAGAAAAGTTAATAACTGCGTACATCATAGAAAAGCATGGGTTTTCTCTAAGTAACAAGAAATTAGAAGAAAAGTATATTGATTTACTTGCTGATTTCATACTGACAGAATCAGCTATGAATAATGAAGTAGAAGTTATGTTTAAGGATGGCAAAATATCTTTTAAAGAAAAGGGAAAATAATGAACGAAAGTATAATGGGAATGAAAAAAATTTCGTCTAACTTCCATGATGAATTAGTAAATCTAAATAAGATTGGTATTCATAAAAAAACTATTGAAGTTTGGGATTGGCTAGTAGAAAATAACTATAATCCTGCCGATTTTAGTAATGGAGTGGTTACTATTAGGCGACAAGGATTTATGAAGTTAGCAAAAGAGGTGAATAATGTTGTGTCGATTATGGAAAATAGACTTTGGAGAATCAGCGCCGTGTGGATCGACGGAATAGAAATATCTTTTACAGAAATGAAAGAGCCTGGAAAATGGCATCCGATAGACAACTGGGAACCGATTGAATGAAAAAAATACTTTTACTGTTTGTTTTAATTGCAAATACTTGTATTGCAGAAGATTATCATCCTATGATAAGTCGTGCAAGAAGTATGGATGAAGTAGATAGAAGTAAATATAATGAGTATAAAGAAAGATTAAAAGAAAGAAGAATTTATGCTCTTGAAGCAAGGAGACAGCTAAATGCTGGCAAAGTACATAGATACTGGACTGCGATTCGCGTTCCTGTTAATGTCGGTATAGGTTACTCATATAGACCTTTATATCATAATAGATTTTATAATTCAGGTATTGCACCTTATTATGAATATGAATATCAAGGAAATATTCTTCCCGGCAATATTAGAATTTATACTTCGAGGTAAAAAATGAACCATGATTCAAATATGTCCGATTCACAGTACATGAGATTTCAGGACAAATTACAGAAAAAGATGGAGAAATACATTGACAATCTCGATAATGAGAATAGAATTAAATTGATGAAGAGACGGTTTGAATCTTCAAAGTATAGGAAAAAGACATTATGGGAAAAGTTTAAAGGCTTCTTTGGAGTCATGGTCTTTATTCTAGTCATGTGTTCAAGTGCAGTTATGGCAGAAGAACCTGCCAGTGAAACACTCACCCCAATTAATAATTTCCGTATGGTTACGAGCAGTTGGGAAAAAAATGTTTTTACTCATGGCACTGACTTATCTAAATTTGCAAGTAAAGAAGTTGAGAATATTCAGATCGCTTTCAGTAAAGAGTATGATGGCGAGCGGTCGATTGTATTAATGAAGGCATTTTTCCCTGTGGATATAGTTGAAAATTATGTTTTAATGGGAGATACATGTCCAGAAGATGAACTAAAAGTATTTAATGATGGTAAAGAAATTTTTGAATTTCGTAACACTCTTGATATTGCAGATGGCAAATTTGATGTTAAAATGATAATCTCAAATAGAAAACACAGGTCATACAGTGAAGTGACATTTCGTAATGTAAAAATTGTTGGAATAACAAATAGGGAAAATAAATGAGGCCAATGATTCAAAAAGAGTTAGACTCTTTGACAAAAACAGAACTAAAAGAGTTCGCTTGGTTGATTGGATTACTTATTGGAGTAAAGAATAATACAGACCTGTCTGGTTCACAGGCATGGAAAGAAGTAAAAGAGGCGTACAAATTATTAAAAAAGGGGGATATTATTGATGGAAAATAAAGTTTAAGTCCATTTTTTGTGTATAATACTACAGACACATCATCCTATATTCGTGGAGAATCAAATGAAAGTCTGTAGTAAATGTAAAAACACAAAAAGCGAGACAGAATTTGGCAGAGATAGTTATGCCCCAGATGGTTTAAAGTACCAGTGTAAAGAGTGTATCAATTCAGCACCTAAAAAGCAAAGAAAGAAAGTAGAATTTACTTGTGAGTCTTGTGGAATAACCAAAAATGTAGACTATTATTCCGACAAGAGGCGACAAACTAATTTCTGTTTAAATTGTATAGCAAAAGAAACTCAAACAGGAATTAGAAAACCAAGAGGACCGTCATCTTATATCAGCACTGATGGATACAAAATGATAAAGTGCGATGGGGATTATGACCAATCAGGTAGGACGAGATACAGGAGAGAGCATGTGATTGTAATGGAGGATCACATTGGAAGGAGACTCAAAACCCAACAAGGAAGAAATGGAGAACAGGTACATCATATTGATGGTGACAAGTGTAACAATGATATTACTAATTTGCTTCTATGTTTGGATACATCAGAACATAAGAATGTAGACTGTCAGTTACATGAGTTGGCATTTGAGTTAGTTAGGTTCGGAGTTATTAGATTTGACAAACAAGAAAAGGAATATAAGATAGAATGGGACAGAATACAGTAGAGCTTTTAGGGCATTATGGCGATGATCTTACTATAGCATGTTCGGCCTGGACTTCAACATCAAGAGACTTGACAGATGAAAAACGAGCAAGGGTTCAAAGACTTATTGAAACGCTGTGGGTCAATGGTCATGAAACCCCATTTGAAAAAAGTGCGGTACATTTTTTAGTAAATACAGATATAGCAACTCATATTCAAATAATAAAACATAGAATTGGCGTGAGTGTTAATGCCGAGTCTGCTAGGTATAAAGAATTAAAAGAAGATAAATACTTCCTGCCGGAAGATTGGAAGGGTATAAAGCCGTCAAAACCTTTATCACAATATCTAACTGATACGTCTTTGTATGATCTAGTAAATTATTATGGCAAGGATCATAACTTTGAACATGACGATTGGTGTGATATACTTGAGAGGTATGTAGACCAAGGTAATATGTTGTACCATCAATGTATCGCAGACCTTGAACCAGTATTGGGACGCAAGCGAGCAAAAGAGTCAGCACGATTCTTCAAGACATACAACTCGCAGATTCAGGCAGATATTATGTTCAACATGAGGAGTTTTGCTAATTTTATACAACTAAGAAATAGTCCAGCAGCACAAAAGGAGATCCGCGAAATCGCACAACAGATGTGGGATTTGGTC
>Ga0208898_1003069_pt1 | contig 9948 bp, 5 predicted proteins | sample VirMetDEL_Mar_4_FD_184513 | JGI IMG/M metagenome (GOLD analysis project Ga0208898, IMG submission 184513) | Aqueous microbial communities from the Delaware River and Bay under freshwater to marine salinity gradient to study organic matter... | ecosystem: Environmental > Aquatic > Marine > Coastal ...
GCGGTTACACCAAGTCCATGCGTACCCTGCAGAACAGCAGGTCACAACGCAGCAAATTGGGAATCGGTCGATGACAGTCGTTGCACTAACCAACTTCATTGAGATCAGCGAACCAGATGGCACGGTCCAACACCGCTTCCAGAATGGCAAACCTGGTCAGACAATCTTGCACCGTGGCGTCGCGCACCCCTATCTGAGCTTCATCTACCAAGGTGCCGCCAAGAACCGAACAGGCGACAACCTGGAATCCCAGCTGGTTTTGTCTGCTAACCAGATCAGCATGAACTATGCCCACCAGGCCGTAGATTTCAACTACCAAATCCGAGTAGATAGCTGCTCGATGAACCCATCCACTTTTGAAGTAGCCAAAACGCTGACAACTGAATACTGGCTTGCTGCCAGCCTCTCCTATGACCCAGAAGTGATTGAGGTACTACTTAGCAGTGGCATCGACGCTGTGGGTTCCAACGCTCCAATCCGTGTACTGACAACAGCCATGGTTGGTGCGCTGCCAACAACAGCATCAATCCGCAATCTGTGATTGCGCCGCACCAGCTGATCGGGATGCGTTACCGATTGGGCTCAAACCCCGAGCAGCACGGTACTGCCGACTGTTTAAGCCTGGCGCGTGCCATTGTTCAGTACCACGGATTTACCGCGCCGTCACCACAGCGCAGCTGGTACAGGCGTTTACGCCGCAATGACTATAGTGTCTTCGAGGAAGAACTACGCCGCTGGGGCGTATTGACTGAGCTACCTAGACTGGGTTCAGTAGCCTTGTGTCATACCGATCAAGGCGGTTTTGGTCTTGCTGCTTTTTGGGAGGACGGGTGGATCAGTTTCGTAGGGTCGGAGGTGAGTTGGTCCCCCATCGGCGCCCTACAGGTCGTCGGTTGCTACTACCCGCAGAAGCAGAACTCTGCAATGCAATCGGCCTAAGCGCCGACGAATACTGGTATTTCCTAGAGCTGACTGAAGCGTATAACGGCGAACGGGCAAAAGAGTATGAGCTGGTTCCAGACGTTGTTAATGACGCGGGGCTCACTGTTGCCATCATCAGTCTTGTTATTGGCGTGGCGTCAACAGCAGTAAGTTTTTTACTGGCTCCAAAACCCCGAGCACCTCAGGCTAGGCAGCGCGAAGCAGCAGCACCAAATCTGCGTACGGGCGATCAGGCTGGTACGCGACGTTTCGCCCCGCTTACAGGATTTGATTCCGTCCAGGAGCTGGCGAACATTGGCCAGATCATCCCCCTGATCTTTACCCGTAAGGGAGTGCGAGTTGCAGGTCAACTCCTGTGGTCCCAAATGCTGAGCCTTGGTACAGGGCAGCAGTTGCGGGCAATAGTGATGTTCGGCAACGGCATTGAGCAGGCTCCTGATTTTGAGGGCTTTGCGATTGGCGACACGCTGCTAGAAAATTACACTCGCGCCAAGATTGCGCTGTACTTCAGAACAGACGGCGGTCGATTCGTTGAAACTGGAGACCGCTACCCGGAAGGAACCGCTGAAATTCTCGACACCACTGACGCTTTTAGCGTTTTCTGGGATCGCACTCAAGCGTACGAACCGTATTTTTCAGGCACCCGTACACCTAGCACCCAGACGCAATTTGGGGCTTATGCCCCGATGCCGAACGGCAATGCCTTCAAAGTCAATTACGAGCTGGTCTTAAGACCACTTGATGCAGATGATCAAGTTAAGTATGACATCGACGTTAAGCGCAACAAGCTCAATACGCCGTTCCCATGCCGAGCTGCCGTTATAAGCATCTCATCAACTGGTGCGGTATATCGCATCGCCTCAGGTGAAGAAATTGCCGATGGTTTTAGTCCGTGGGGACTCGAAGACGTTAATTCTTCAGTCGAAGCAATCCGCATCAACGCTGACGAAGCCTGTGCAGTCGGCGATCTGTATTTGATTGGCGAGCGCTTTGCGGTCGGTCAGTCGCTGAATACAACGCGAGCCTGGGACACCTCGGTAGAAAAGGACTTTACGCTTTCGTGGTCAGACGAAACCCCTTACACCGGATTTGTCGAAACACGTTCGGTTTTGGACAGGGTACTCCCGTATGAAAACGCAATTATCCAACGAGCTGCTGTCGCTGTTGTATCAAACAACAGAAGCTGTGATGTTACGGAAATTGGCATCAGGTCTGTCGTCTGGAAACAAATTAACGGATTTCCCAATATCAACAGCAGGCCATCTTCTGATGTACTGATTTCCTATGAGCAAAAGAACGGAAGCATTGCGCTTGGCTCGATCAACAAGTACATCAAGCGGCTTAGCTTCTTTCGTTTGTTCGTGCGACCGCTGGGTCAAGATGCCGACTGGATTGACATCAGCTATGGCACCTTGTTTTGCGTAAGCGGCCAGACGCCCCAGCCTCAGTACAACTACATCAGGATTTCCCAGATTCGTGGGCAGTATGAGTTCAAGTTAGCCCCTGTCCCTGGGACGGTAGCTCACCGTTTCTTTACCGATCGAGATGTCTGGTTGCTGCGACCAGGTAGTCGCTTTTCCTATTCAACTGACAACTTTACGATCGTTTTCAGCGGCACGCCCTTTCGCCTAACGGTGGCTGAACAATGTAACCGTGAGTGGATTTTTGGTATACCACCGGATAATTTTACCGGAGCGGTCGTCGGCGTAGACCGTTACACAAACGGCATTGGCGTCCCGTTAAAAAAGGATTGGGTGCTTGTATCTACCAGATTAAACGCAGACAATAATGTTAAGAACCAATGGCCTGCAGGGACTACTAATACACTTGCTTCAACCGTTTATTTCCGCTGGGATGGCAATATTGTTGGCACTCAGCCTTACGACAACAACACTGGTAATGTAGCTCCCTTAAACGTTACTGGCGACGTGCAGTACCGCCCCACAAACCCAACTGTAGAGACGATCACAGTCCAAAATGCTAAGGGCGGCTCCCAGTACATTAGCTATGAAGCTTCAATCTCACGCTACGAATGGCAAGCAGTAGATACTTCAATAACTAACCAAGTCGTAAATGCCAGCGGTGGCAGTGGCAGCGGGCTGCAGTTTCGCGTAAGGCAGTATAACAATGGTGCCATTGATTGGAGCATCGAAAGCCAAGGAACGGGGTATCAAAGTGGAGATTCTGTGTCCATCCCCGTAGCAAACCAGACCGTCATTCTGCGTACAGACGAAAGAGAGCTCTTAACTGAAAATCAAAATCCGTTCGACGCAATTACAGACTTCCCGCTGTATGACGCAGAACGCAGCAGCCACATGGACGGCCCCGAGCACGAAGTCGTCTATGTCAACGAGCAGCTGGCGCAGTCCGCAAGTCAATATGACAACTTGGCCATTGCTGGACTTCGCGTCAATAGCTCAAAAGAGTGGTCAAATTTCAGCTCGTTGTCCGCTTTTATCAAACTGGGCACCCGCGTAAACCGCCTTCTTACACCTAGCTTCTCGGCAACTAATCTGCTGCCTGAGATCGCCTATGCCCTTCTAACTGACACAACAATCGGCGCTGGTGCGTCAATCGGCACCCAGCAAGTAGACAAGGATCGCATGACTCTTGCTGCACAGTTCTGTCAGGCAAACAACTTCACTTGGGACGGTGTTATCAGCGATCGCGTTAACCTAAGGGAATGGATTTATGAGCAAGCCGGATATTGTCTGCTGGACTTTACGATCCTTGGTGGCCGTTTCAGTTTGGTGCCATCGGTGCCATACAACACTAACTATGTCATCAATCCTGAAGGCAAACCGGCAGTAAAAGCTCTATTTACTGACGGCAATATCCGCAATATGAAAGTGACTTGGTTGAGCCCCGAGGAGCGCCGTTTATTCAAAGCCACTTGCCTATGGCGGCAGGACAAGGATAACGGCTTCCCTGAAACCAAGGTCGTCAGCGTCCGACTAGCAGATTTTGAAGGAGGCAGTGAAGGCGACCCAGAAGAAACTTTTGACATGAGCGGGTGGTGTACGACGCAGGAGCACCCGCTGACTTTTGCCCGTTACGCGCTAAAGCTGCGCCAGTTAGTTGATCACAGCGTCACCTTTGAGACGACGCCCCAGGCGGCGATGAACCTGGCGCCTGGCGAATACTTCAGGCTGGTTTCCGAGGTGACGCACACCAGCCGCTTCAATAATGGCAGCATTTCCGAGGACGGTATTATCCAGAGCCAAGACCTGCTGGATGGCAGCTACTCAATCCTTTATTGGGTGCCTGGAACGACAGAGGTGCAAAGCGGAACACTAACGGCTACAAATGGCCGCACCACGCAAACTGTTTTGTTTGGAACCGTTTTTGCCTTAAACAACACGACTACCGTCAACCGGCTCTATAAGGTTGAAACGCTTTCCTACGGCGAGGATGGTTTGGTCGATGTCGCGGCGAGTTACGCGCCTTTGACGGACCGTGGAACGCTAGCCGTTCTAGACTGGGGGGACGATGAGATGTTTGTCATCGAAACCTACTGATGAAAAAGCCTAAACTGCCATAAGCCAGCGCATAGCCATGCCTGCCCTGTTTCCTGCTATACGACCAACAAGCCGCAGCTATCGTCCTGGCAAGTTTCCCCAGGTTGAATTTCAGGCACAAAACGGCGCCACTACTGTTATCCGCTTCGGGCAGAAGCCCTTCAATTCCGAGCTGCAACTAGCCTTTGCCAATATCACCGATACTGAAGCTGCACAAATCGTGGATCATTACGAAGAGCGCATGGCGCTGTTTTCTAATGTTACATTTAGCGCCAGCAACGTTTTGTCTGGACTCGGATCAGCGTTGTCCGACAAGGTCATAGAGCTTGATACAGGTCTCGTTTGGCGCTATGCCGAACCTCCGCAAGTTGAAAGTGTCTACCCAGGCGTGAGCACAGTCACCTGTAAATTTACGGGTTACTTAGACGGTGCCTAGAATGGAACCACAAGCATCGACGGATCATGGCGTTTTACAGCGGTCTTAGCGGACAGCTTTACCTTGGATCTACCAAGATCGGTAAAGTCCAAAACTGGTCACTGAATGTGACGCAGGCTGTACTGGAAACGACCTGCCTTGAAGACACTGATCGCACGTTGATCAACGGTGTGCGGAGTGCCACCGGCGGCTGTCGTGTGTTTTACCACTCTGATGGCACGGCTACCAACTTCATCACCAATCTCATTAAAACTGGCGGCACTAGTGCAGAAGACGGCGTAGCTACGCAGTCTGATGTTGTCACTTTCAAGCTGCACGTTGATAGCAGCAAATTTATTCAGGTTTACGCTTGGATTACCGGCGTAAGCATGAGCATGGCAGTCGGGGAAGTATTTGCCATCGATGTTACTTTTGAGGTGACGGGTCAAGCCATCAGCTCAAACCTCTGATGTCGATTTACCTTGGGTATACCGGATCAGTTGAACTGGACCGGGATTCTACGGATGCACCGCTTGAAACCACACTGGATCCAAGTGATGTCAATGTATCGCGTCGTCGGTTTTCGGTTGATTTTCGTGCCAACACGTTAGTCACAGGGGATCGTATCGAGATTGCAACTGTAGACGGATCAAATCTGCAGTTAGTGGATGGTCACCTTTACCCAGATGGCCAGTGGTATGTCCACTTAGATGAAGCGGGTGGCTTGCGACTTTATGATCGCTTTCAAGCATCACTTTCTGGGGCGCAAGGCGATGCCGTCGCACTAATTGCGCCTAGCGCAACGCAGGCTATTACAATACAAACTAAAAATGATCGTTATAGATTTGTGGCAAAAATTAAAGACTTTGAATTAACTACAACAAGAGACACTGTTGATTTGACATCCCTCGGCAGTGAATTTCGCAGCCAGTACGAACAGGGACTGATATCAGGACAAGGCGCGTTGAATTGTTTTTGGGAAAGTTCTCCAACGGTTGGTTTCGCTAACTACAGTGGCAATGAAATTGAGTTCCCTTCGTACTTGGCGCGGTTGGTCGTTCGCGTTCAGCAGGGCGCTGATTTTAATGGGCGGTTTTTCATTTACGCCGGAACACCAGAAAACCCTGAAAGCGTCTGGTATGAAGCCAAATGCGTCATTACCAATGTTGCCGTTTCTGTCCCAAACGACACCGCAATCGAAACCCGCGTTGATTTTGTGACATCTGGCGACATCGTCCTAAAACAAGGATTGCCGCCGTCCTACATCTTGCAGGAAGACAGCTCTCACCTGCTACAGGAAGACGGCAACCGCTTGTTGCAGGAGAACTAAACTGTGCGTAAGCGCTCTGCAATCTAGGGGAGTAAGACCTTGCCAGATCTTGAGATCTCGAATCTGCCAGTCCTTAGTGCAGCGTCGCTGCAAGCCACGGATCCGCTTGCCATTGCGGACCTGTCGGCAGCAGAGACCAAAAAGATTACCGTTAAGGACCTGCTTGAGGGTGGTTTCGACCTGGTTGATGATGCCACCATCCCGGCGGCGAAAATCTCGGGCAGCACTATCGGGGTGGGCAGCGTTGATACCGCTGAACTTGCCGATCTAGCAGTCACCACGGCAAAAATCAACAATGATGCAGTAACTTTTGCCAAAATTCAAAACATCAATACCGATGTTTTGCTCGGTCGCGCTAGTGCAGGCGCTGGTGATGTAGAAGAGATTGCCTGCACGCTGGCAGGCCGTGCGCTGCTTGACGACGCAGATGCCGCCGCTCAACGCACCACGCTTGGGTTAGGCACACTTGCCACCCAAAGTGGCACCTTTAGTGGCACCAGCTCTGGCACCAATACGGGTGACCAGACAATCACACTGACTGGTGATGTCACTGGAAGCGGCACCGGCACTTTTGCCGCAAGTTTGTCAGCCGGATCGGTCGACACCGTTGAGCTTGCCGATGGTGCAGTTACCTACGCAAAAATCCAAGACACCAGCAATACCGACATCATCCTTGGTCGTGGATCAATCGGTGCTGGCACGCTTGAGGAAATCACCTGTACTGCAGCAGGTCGCGCATTATTGGATGACGCTGATGCAGCAGCACAGCGCATTACTCTCGGCCTCGGTGATTTAGCAACATCAACCGGAACCTGGGTCAACGGTTCTAGTTTCAGTGGTACGAGCAGCGGCACTAATACAGGCGATCAAACGATCACGCTGACAGGTGATGTCACAGGTAGTGGCACTGGCTCATTTGCTACATCAATAGCAAACGGCAGTATTACTGAAAGCAAGATTTCAGATAATGCCGTTACTTACGCAAAACTTCAAGCTGCAACCAGCGGTGATGTTTTGCTCGGTCGCGCTGTTAGTGCCGGAACTATTGAAGAAATTAGCTGTACTGCTGCTGGTCGTGCGCTGCTTGGCGGTGCCGACGCCGCTGCTCAACGCACCACGCTTGGATTAAGCAGCCTTGCCACTGCGACCGGCACTTGGGTTAACGGTTCCAGTTTTAGTGGCACTAGCAGCGGAACTAACACAGGCGATCAAACTATTATCCTCACTGGCTCTGTAACGGGTAGCGGCACTGGCAGCTTTGCAACAAGCATCAGCTCGGGAGCGGTTGGCACCACTGAACTTGCTGATCTGTCTGTCACTTATGGCAAAACAAATTTCGCCGATGGATCAATTCCAGGTGCAAAACTTCAAACGGACAGCGTAACTTCACTGCAGCTTGCAGCCGGATCTGTCGGTGCCAGCGAATTAGCCGACAACTCAGTTGACACCAACGCACTGATTGACGGCAACGTCACCGACATCAAGCTCGCAAACGGCATTGATGGTGCAAAACTTAGCTCTGATACGGTTACAGCAGCCAAGATTCCAGCAGCATCATTAGACCGTGGTCTAGACAAAACAACGGGCAGCATTGGGCACACTAATTTAATTACTGCCGCAACCCGCAGCGGTATTTCCTTCGATGCTCAAGGTCATATCACGGCAACAGCTGCGCTTGTCGCAGCAGACCTTCCGCTTGCTACTACAAGTGCGGTTGGCGCCGTCAGTATTCCTGCAGATTCCGGTTTATCTGTATCTGGAACTGGCGAACTAAGCATTGCCAACACGCTGACTGCGGGCACAGTTTCGGGGATTACATATGACAGCAACGGTCTAATTACGTCTGCAGTCGCTCTGACTAGCTCAGATCTACCTGTAGCAACCCCGAGCGCAATCGGTGCGGTTAGCGTGCCAGGCGCGGGCGGTCTTGAAGTTGATGGCAGTGGCAGCTTAACTATTACAAATAGTTCCGTCACAGTCGGTACATATCCGAAGGTTACCGTTAATCAAAAAGGCATAGTTACCAGCGGCGCAAATCTTGTTGCTGCTGATATTCCAGATATTAGTGCTGTAAAGCTAACCAGCGGCACGCTTGACATTGCGCGTATTGGCGCCGGAACAATTACAGGTGACAAACTCGCAAATTCTTCCACTGTTACCTTCGGCGGCGCTGGATCTACTGATGGCATCGTTACATTCCCGACTGCATCTTTTCAGGGAGAATTTTTCTTTGATGCAATCAACAATGACCTTTATTTGTGGGATGGTAGTGCTTGGCAGCCTGTTACGATCACAAGCGGTGAAATCATCTTTGCTGGTACATACGACGCTTCAACAAACCTTGTCGCGTCTGTTACTACGCAAGGTCAAGCTGCTGGGCTAAGTGCTGGCTCCGCATTGCCTGCGGCGTCAAATGATAATCGCCAGTATTACTTAGTCGTTAGCGAGCTTGGGACGGGCACGGCCCCGGCGCCTGCTGTTTCGCTAAATCCTCCCGATATTTTGCTGTCTAATGGCACAACTTGGGAGTTGCTTGATGTCTCCGGTTTTGTCGCTTCGCAGCAAGCAACAAACATTAGCGTTACGCCTTATGGCGGAATTCAATCTACAAATGTTCAAGCGGCATTACAGGAGCTTGATACAGAAAAACTCTCCACGGCTGGTGGAACGGTTACCGGCAATCTTGAGATTGGTGCCACTGGTTCGCTGACATTCGAAGGTCCGACGCCTGACCTATTTGAAACGACGCTAGCTGTTGCCGATCCGACAGCAGATCGCACTTTAACGTTCCCGGATGTCAGCGGCACCATCATCACAAGCGGTGACACTGGAACCGTCACGAGCACGATGATCGCCGATGGCACCATCGTCAATGACGACATCAACGCTAGTGCCAATATCGCGTTCAGCAAACTTGCGTCGCTAACTAGTGGTCACATACTGATTGGCAGCGCATCTAACGTAACCACCGCCGTTGCAATTACAGGCGACATCAGCATCAGTAATGCTGGTGTTACTTCAATTTCTGCTGGCGCCATTGTTGACGCTGACATTAACGCTAGCGCCGCAATTACTGCGACAAAAATTCAAGCTGCTACGACCAGTAATGCTGGTGTCGTTCAACTTAACAACACCACCAGCTCCACATCAACTACGCAAGCTGCTACCGCTAATGCCGTCAAGACTGCCTATGACTTGATTGCATCGGCAATGCCAAAAGCCGGTGGCACGTTCACTGGTGCAGTGACAATCGGCAGCACAGGCAGTTTGCTGTTTGAAGGTGCTACGGACGACAGCTTTGAAACTACACTTGCGGTTACCGATCCAACAGCAGATCGTACAATCACATTGCCTAATGCCACCGGAACAGTTGCATTGACCAGTCAACTGGACGACGGAACGTTCTAGACGGCTAGCATAGGGGCAGTAATTTCCGGCCAGGAAACTGGCGTTAAGGAATGGCTTTACAGCATCTGCGTTCCAATACTGCTAGCAAGCGCCCTACTCCTGCTTCGATGGCAGACGGGCAGCTAGCAGTCAACACGAATGCAACCAGCCCCGGCTTGTTCTTTAAGGATGCAGCAGGTGATCTAGTTAAGGTCGGCCCTGTTCATGTTGGAACGTCTGCACCAAATAGCAGCCCTGCCGGATCTAGTGGCAATGCGCTTGGTGAGCAGTGGCTGGATACCAGCGGTGGCGGTTATGTGTTCAAGGTGTGGGATGGTAGCGCATGGCGCAGTGAA